>ENA-ORMR01002447-ORMR01002447.1-human-gut-metagenome-genome-assembly--contig:-NODE-2447-length-11516-cov-2.642440_pt1 | contig 11516 bp, 22 predicted proteins | sample MGYA00242107_ERZ509003 | MGnify/ENA primary metagenome ERZ509003 (study PRJEB26280, sample SAMEA2338699) | human gut metagenome | biome: human gut; feature: human-associated habitat; material: faeces... | reverse complement strand
TATATTTGAAGGACTTCACACAATAAGCACTTTAAAAGATTTAAGAAACACTCTAAAAGTATTTATAGATATTGATAAAGAATTAGCTCTTATAAGAAGAATTGAAAGAGATAAGAAGTATGGAATAAGTGAAGAAGAAATAAAAAGATATTTTAATGAAGTAATTATGAGTATCTATAAATCACATATAGCTAGTCAAAAGAAAGAAGCAGATATTATATTGAATGGAGGAGATGATATAAAATGTCTATCAAAGAAATTGCAGACTTACTTATGAATGCTAAAAGACCTCATGAAGTATTCGGAACAAATGAAAATGAAATTAAAAACATATATAGAAAATATGCAAAAATATGTCATCCGGATTTAGCTAAAGATTATGAAAAAGAACTAGCTCAAAAAACAATGACATTATTAAATGAATATTATGCACTTGCTCAAAAAGAAATAAAACAAGGAATATATAATGTTATAGATGAAAAAGAATTGTTAAAACAAATGACTCCAATGTTTGAGTTTGATATAAAAAATGAAAACTATAAGTTTTATAAAATATCAAGAAGTACAGATGTAGCAGACGTATATGAAGGTTTATGTAATGATGCATTAGTTGAACTTATAATCGCAAGTGATACAGAAGATGACTCTTTAATAGAAAAAGAAGGAAATCTATTAAAAACACTAAATCACTTATCTATTCCAAAACTAAAAAGAAAAGCAAGAATAAATGGGCAAAACGCATTAATAATATATAAACCAAATGGATTTACCATAGATGAAATAAAAAAATATTATGGATACATAAATACTGAACATATATGCTGGATATTAGAAAGACTTTTATCATTAGTTGGATACTTACATTCAAATAAAATAGTTCATGGAAATATTAAAAAAGAAAATATTTTAATAGACCCAGAAACACATAACGTAGTAATAACAGATTATTCATTATGTATAAAAGATGCAAATAAAACAGAAAGTAAATATAAAATAATAAATGATATTTACACACCAAGTTATGTAAATAAAGATGCAAAAGTCATTCCAAATGTAGATATATATCCACTAGGAATAATAGCAATAGATTTATTAGGAGGTGATACAAATAGAATTGCTATTCCACTAAGAGTAGATGTTAAAGTTAGAGAGTTCATTAGAAAATTATTAAATAAAAACTCTAATGATGCATGGGCTTTATGGAATGAACTTATAGATATAAGAAATGAATTATATGGAAATAAAAGATTTACAAAATTAGAAAGAAAATTATATTAGGAGGATTTTTATGGGAAGTTATAGTTATGATAGAGATGTATATAGTTCAAGTAGTTATGATGCTTGGTCAGTAAGTGATACATCTAAAAAGAAATTAAATAAGGTAAGACTTGAAGAGAATATGTTACCAAATGAAAAAATAATAAAGAGTGATACAAAAACACCTATAGTTATAGTACTTGATGTTACAGGTTCAAATATCAATTTTGCAAGACTTGTATATGATAAGTTTCCAATGTTTTATACAGAATTAGAACAAAAAGGTTACTTAGAAGATTTCGATATTTCAATATGTGCAGTAGGAGATGCTTATACAGATGATTATCCTGTGCAAATAAATGATTTTGCTAAAGGATTAGAATTAGATGCAAATATGGAAAATATAGTATTAGAATCAGGCGGAGGAGGACAAGGATGTGAATCATATGAATTAATAGCTCATTATCTTGCAAATAATACAGTATTTAGAAAAGATGCAAATCCTATGGTATTCTTTATCGCAGATGAAGCACCATATAGTGAACTTAATATTAATCAAGCAAAAGAAATAGGATTATGTGCAGAAAAAGGATGTGACCCATTTAAAGAACTAAATAAAAAGTTTAAAAATAATGTATTTGTAATGTTAAATAAATATTGCGGTGAAAGATTTGAAGAAAGTATTACAAAAGCATGGGAAAAAGTATTGAATGAAAATCATCTAATTAAAATACCAGAAGAAAAAGCAATAGTGGATTTAATACTAGGAGTAATAGCTATTCAAAAGAAAGATTTAGAAGTATACGCTTTAGATATGAAAAATAGAGGTCAAACAGTACATAGAATAGAAGGAGTAACCTCTTCACTAACAGCATTATCAAATAGTACTGAACTTATGAACATAGATACTGATATAAATATGAATCTATCACTAAAACCAAAAGGTAATAAAGGAAGAAGAATATAATTAAAAACTATCAAGGAATAAAATGTTTAAACCCTAATAATATTTCTCTTACTATTTCCGGTGACTTTTTGCTTTGTCCGTATGGCGATATTAAAGTTGGAGATATTTATACTGGTATTGATTGGAATAAAGTTGAAAGTTATATTCCAGAGCGTTGCAAAAATTGCCCTCAATGGGGAAGTTGTATGAATACTTGTATTGCGAATATTACTGAAAACGAATGTTATATTTCCAAAGTTATGTACAAGCATTTTTATAAGCTAATGGCAAAATACAATGTTACTTACGAAGAACTTGAAAGCAAGATTAATTTTTAGAGGTGTTGTTATGGAATTTGAGTATGCAATAAAAATACTTACAGGTGAAATACAAGTCGCTGACGTTCCGATTATGTTTAGAGCAAAAGCACAAGCATTGGTAGAAAATCAGACAAAGTTACTTGAATATGCAAGAAATAAGAAGTGGAACGAAATTAAGTCTACTCGAGATAAATTAGAAGAAAGTGGGTGTCCTTTCAAAGATAAGATATTGGACAGTGACGCTCGTAGTGTTATTAAAATTAACACTATGGTAGAAGCGGCGAAGCAGACTGGCGAAAGTTTTACTATTGAATGGACAATGCAGGATAATAGCGCTTTGCTTTTAACATACGAGGACGCTATCTCAATACCTATTACCCTTGCTGTGTATAGCAATAGCTTGCACGAACAAGCAAGGTTATATAGAGAAAAAATATACTCCACTAATGATATTGGAGAAATTATGAGTATTGTTTGGGAAAATGAAAAGGAGAATGATGTGTAATGAAAAAATTATTCGCAGCTTTAGTTTTAGGTGTTGCTTTGATGTTTAATCCGGTAGCAAACGCTAATGAGTATGTTCCCGACACTGACCTTATTAGTGCAGAAATGGAGCAGGTAATTGTAAATCCGGGAACTGACAGCGAAATGCCTGTTTGGGTAAGTCATAATCCGACTTGTTACAACAAACAGGAATTAAAAACAGGTACTTGGGAGTGCTTCGTTGATGTAGACGCAGAAGTTACCTATGTTTATCACAACGGCGAACTGGTAAAAGAAGTAAAACTGTAAAATAAAAAAGCCCCGGATTTATTCCGGGGTCTTTGCGTAAAGGAGAAAACTCAACGCACAATACAATCCAAAGCAAAACAAACAAACACAAAAACACAAACGCACAAATATGTTAAAAAACACAAAGGCGTTACTTATATTATACCGTACATAAATTACAATGTCTATTTTGTTTGTTCTATACTATCTTCAAACAAAGAATTTTGTATGTTTAGTGCGTTTAGCAGGTCAAAAAGAGACATTGTTATCATCTTTTCGTTAGGTTGTAAGCTGGCTTTAAATTTGCGTATTTGTTCACGTTCTTCTGGTTCATCATCTGGTCTCTCACATACCATGTAACTGGTAATGACATTTACATCATATTTTGGCAGATGTTTATATACTGCATAAGCCATTGTGTACAAACCAAAAATATCTATATCTTCGTTGACTTCTGCGATTAAGTCTTCACATTCGTAAGAGATATAACCGTATTTCTCTGTGTAGATAGCCATTTTAAAACTCCTTTTATTACAAAACATTTTTAGTTATTTTAACATTTTTTAAACTTAATCCTTGTAAAGCTTTGCATATACTTTTTAATAGTCTATGGCTTGGTACGCGTTCTCCCTTTTCTATATGGGGAATATGCCCTATATCTACTTTTATAAGTTTAGCAAGTTGAGTTTTAGTCATGTTTTTATCTTTTCGTGCTTTAGCAAGAAAGCAGGAGCAACTTGAAACAAGAGTAGAAAGCATTGCGAAAGCACAGATAGAAATACTTGGGAAAATGATTGAAGACAACTATTATTATCATACCGAGTGTGGATATATACCGTCTGAAAAATTAGCGCAGCTTAGGTCTTTATACGAGGTTTACCATGCGCTTGGTGGAAATGGTACTCGTACAATGGAAATGTCAAAGTTAGAAGAATTACCTAACCACCCGTCCATGATTGGAGAAAGAAAACAATGAATAAGATAACGAATTATTTACTTGACGGTTGGAAATATTTTGCTAATAAGATAACAGATTTTACGGTAGCAAATAACTATATGATTAACGTAATTTGTTGGTTTTTCGTGTTAGTTTTTGTTGTATTTTTAGTAGCTTGGTTTTGTGACTGGTATGTTTCCGGTAAAGCAAATTTACAGGTATTACTGCAAGGCATGGACAGATTGGTAGCACCGTCTACTTTAGCGGCTGTTAAATTTGTAGCAGAAGGTTATAAAGAAACTAAAATCGAACAAGCTAAAATACAATTCACAGACAAAAATAACAACGGAATACCAGACGAGAAAGAGAGTGTTGCGTAGTGAAATATTTTGGAATGAATGAGTTTGCTTGTAAACATTGTGGCGAACTGCCGCCTAATGGTATGTCACAGGTATTGCTTGATAGATTAGACCAGCTTCGAGCAATGTATGGCTTACCAATTTATGTAAGTTGTGGTTATCGTTGCCCTTATCATAATGCAGAAGTAGGTGGCGTTCCAAATAGTCAACACGTCTTAGGTACTGCTGCCGATATTTATGTAGACGGCGACTATCAGACATTTTATAATCTGGTAATCAATAGTGGTTTGTTTGACGGCGTTGGTTATTATCCAGATAGCGAGTTTGTACACGTTGATGTAAGAGACGGTGGCACGAACCCGAATTATTATCGTTGGTAAAGAAGGTGAGACAATGAATAAAACTCAAATGGCTATTATTGGTGGTTTGGTTATCGCAGTAATCGTTGGCGTTATTGCTGCTAATGGTTTGTAATGACTATTACAATCGACACTAAACGCATACTGACTTATGTATTGGTATTTGCTTTAGGCTTCGGAAGTGGATATTTGTTCCACGGAGACGCTAAACCGACAGAAGTACCTAAAAGCAATCAAACAACTATGAGTACAGATACCGTAACCTCTACTACGGTTGAATACGTACCGAAAGAAAGTGTAGAAGACGTTGATGTGTCTGCTAACACAAAATCTCACGTATTGGTAAACGTAAATTCCACTGAATACGAAATACCAACTGACAAGGTAACTGAAAGCCATAAATTTGAAAACGGCAAACTTGTCATTGAAAGCGAAGAAACGCATAAAATTGACTTGACTGACGTTGTAGATGATTTAGGCAAAGAAAAGTATAGTAGAGTTGGTACTGCTGACTTTGGTATATTATATGCTGACAGTGAATTATATGGCGGCGTGAGATATAATGCAAAAGCGTGGGACGCTGCTTATTATTGTAGTGTAGACGGTAGTAAGCAAGGCGTAAGCGTATTTTATAAATTTTAAGTCGAGATTTTATGGGGAACATTTATTGGCAAATTGCTGATATTTGTTCCCCACTTTTTTTATGCCCAAAAACAGGTTAAATTTTTTTACTTTTCTTTTGTTGATAATGGTTGACAAATGTTGATAAATAATATATAATCAAGGCATGGTAAGCAGTGAGCGTGGTGTTCGGCTTATTAAATATAAGGAAGCGAGGTAGTATTATAGGGAAACATAATTTAATAACAATCTTGATGTGCTTAGTGTTTTGCGTAGTTTGTTATTTGCATTTAGACGCTAAGGTGAATTTTGTAGGAAGTGAACTTGTAAATTCCAAGCACAAAATTGTTATGGTTAAGGAAGCCGAAAGTTTTATCGCCGAATGTACTGCATATACAGCAGGCTACGAAAGCACAGGTAAAACACCAGACCACCCAGCATACGGTATTACAGCAAGCGGACGTAAAGTAAGCGAAGGAATGATAGCCGCAGACACGAGTGTATTACCGTTTGGCACGAAGGTTTGGATTGAAGGTTTGGGCGTATTCGTAGTCGAAGATACAGGCGGCGATATTAAAGGCAATCGTATTGACATCTATATGAATGATTTAGATGAAGCAGTTAAATTTGGCAGACAAGAACGCAGAGTAATCGTATTAGAATAACCTGCTTTTTTATTGCCTAAAATATCAACAATCATCAACGAAAGTAAAGGAGAAATATGGATAGAACATCATTTGAAAAAGCACTTAAAGACGGTATTCGTTTTTTTAGAGTGATTGATAAAGACTGTGGTAATGAGTATGTACACCGTGGCGAAGTCGTAGAGTTTTATGCGGACGACAATTCTCCCTGTCCCGGTTTTTATTATCCAAACAAAAAAGATAGAGAAGAAGCAGGAAAGAGCGGAACTTGGGGCTATATATGCTTATCGGCATTAGAGTCTCTTACGCTTGAAGAACAAAGGAAAGTTCTTGAGCAAAACTCTGATACTGAATGTCAAGTAAGCCCGATTAAATCACAACATACCGACACCAATTCCCACTACTGTATTGACGGTATACAGCCTATTCAGTATTGTCAGCGTTGTCTTACTCCGGAGCAGTTCCAAGGTGCTTGTATTAAAGACGTAATCAAATACCTGTCTCGTTTTGGCAAAAAAGACGAAAAAATACGTGAAGCAGAAAACTATGCTTTGTGGCTGTGTATGTCGGTAGCTGGCAAAGATGTAGACCCAACAAAACACAATCACGAAGCAATTTTTAAGGCATTGGAGATTGATTAATGGTTATCGTATCACAAGACAGAGAATTAGTAGAATTTGGTTGCTTTGATTTCTTTGTTGATAAGTCTAACCAACCGCATACAGGCGTATTTAAAATTTGCGCTTCTATTGGTGACGTTGCTGTAACTCTTGGTGAGTATGTAGAACTGTCTACCGCTAAAGACGTATTAAACCAGCTTGCAGTAGCATTATCGACTAATCAAGCAATCTTTTATATGCCGCCAGATACACCAGCAAAAATCGTACCAATACAGTCAAAAATGACTATGAATTTACCGAATTAAGAAAGGAATAATTGCTATGACAAAACTCGAAGTTATCCACGAAATTATGAAACATCACATTGGCGAAAGCCGTGCTGTAACATCTGCTAAACTTTGCCGTGAACTTGGTCTTATTGAGGACGATACTCACTATGGCACAAGACAGTTACTTAATTTATATCGTGAGACATATCGAGTACCGCTCGTAGCAAGTAATCGTGGTTATTATTTAGCCGCTAACAAGCGTGAGATTGAAGCGTATCGTGACAGCTTACAAAAACGCATAAACGGTATTCAGAAAACGATTGATTTGCTTGAAGAAGTGGGGTGAGTGTATGTATATCAGAGACGCTGATAGTACGTTCTTTATTAAAGAGTTTTACATTTGTTCAGACGGCAGTGGTAAAGGTTGGGTTTATGCCGTTCCTGTCAATGAAAACAGCTTGCAATTATTTTACGGTGATATAGACAAAGCAAATGAGTTTTATGAGTTTGTATTGTCAGTAATTGCTCGTGGTGAAAATCTTATTAGCATTGACGAATTACAAGGGCGTTTTGATAGCGTACAGTCTGTAACTAAAGCCGTGAAGTCATTGTTCGGACGAGGTGCTTGATATGCTTTGCTATCGTGATAAATGCTATTGTATGCGTAGCAACAAAACTATGGCTAAGAATTACGGCTTAGATTACTGCGATAACAAGGAATGTTACCGTCATTCGAGCGAGATACCGTCAGACAAAGAAGATTACATTCCGATTTGCTGGTCTACGTTTGAGGATTGTAATAAAGAAGGAGTGTAGAGATGAACTTATATCAAGCAGAGATTTTTGCAGAACTTGCAGAAGACAATAAAGCCGTTCTTGTTGTTGCTAAAAGTGGTATAGAAGCCGAAGCTATGGTTCGCAGAGAGTACAACGTCAGTGACGATTGTCTTGTTTGTATTACCAAGGTAACTACGGTTTGTGGCTATCGTATAAAGTTGGTAAAAGCCAATGAGTAAATCCTCAACAAAGGTGGTGGGAAAATGAGTAGTACAAATTGCTATAATTGCAGACACAAAGGTTTTAACGTAGGCAATAGCTTTATCGGCTGTAAAAAGAAACAGCAGGTCATTACTAATCCGGGCGAAGATAAACAGTGTTACGAAGCAAGTATTGCACATACGATTTTAGACCAGATTTTTGGCGGTCAAGTACCTTATGCGAGTGGTAATGTGTAATGTATTGGCAACTTCATAATCACTCGTCTAAAGGTTCAATTCGAGATAGCATATCAGATGTTGAAGCGATTGCTAAACGTATTAAAGACTTGGGTCAACTTGGTTATGCTCTTACCGACCACGGTTCTACGAGTGCTTTGCTGACGAGTTATAAAATCTGCAAAAAACTCGGTCTTAAATTTATATTCGGGTTAGAGGGCTACATTACGTCTGATATACGTATTAAAGAGCGTAACGATTACCGTCATATCTGTCTTTGGGCAAAAGATTTGACTGGCTACCGTAATTTGATGAAACTTGCAACACGTTCATATAGAGAAGGGTTCTATTACAAACCACGTATTGATTGGAAAATGTTAAGAGAACATAAAGAGGGTTTAATTATAGGCTCTGCTTGTATGGGTGGTTTACTTGGTATTCAGAATGAGGACGGTAGCTGGAATGAACAGGAGATATGGCACGAGATTGACCGTTGTGTAAATGACTTTGGCAATGATTTTTACGTTGAAATTCATACTAATCAAATACCAGAGCAGATAGCGTTAAACAAACTGCTGTACGAAATCTGCTCTAAACAAAACGTACCGTGTATTGCAACGTGTGACGCACATTACATCAACAAAGAGGACGCTTGGGTTCATAGGTACTGGAACGGCATAGATGATAATGACGAGCAAGGTTATTATCAGACTGACGATTTCTATTTGCATAGCGAAGATGAAGTAAGACAAGCGTTAAGTTATTTACCGGCAGAATTTGTTGACGAGTGTATAAGTAATACACAGATTATTGCCGATAGATGTAATGTAGAGATACCTTTTGGCGAAGATAACTTTCCATACTTCCCGACACCTAACGGACAGCTTGAATATGTGAAAGAAATTTGCCGTCAAGGTTGGCGAGATAAGATTATCGGCAAAGTACCTAAGTCAGAATGGCAAGTTTACGTTGACCGCTTGAATGAAGAATTTGAGACATTAGAAAAAGCTAACTATCTTAATATGATGTTAATTGTGTGGGAGTATATGTGTTGGGGTCAAAAACAAGGTATACGCTTTGGTGTTGGCAGAGGTAGTGTTGGCGGCAGTTTAGTTGCTTACTTAATGGATATTACCAAAGTAGACCCGATTAAACACAAACTATATTTTTCTCGTTTTTGTAATCTGGAACGTGTCACAACAGCAGATATGGAACAATGTCCCCTACGCTGGAAACGGCGATAGGTGCAGAGGGTGAACCGTATTACTCACGGGTGTCGATTGTTTTAATCGGCTAACGGTGGAACTCCTAAATAGGACAATACCGTGCTACCAATAACGTATAAATCAAATTAGAGGTGATTATATTAGACCAATAAAAGGTTTTGAGGGCTTATATTCTATAACACGAGACGGTAAAGTTTATTCGCATACAAGTGGTCGTTTTAAGAAAACTAATTTTAGGAATTACGAATACTTAAAATTAAGTAAAAACGGTAAGTCATACAACAAAATGGTTCATAGATTGGTTGCGGAAGCATATATTCCAAACCCAAATAATTTGCCGCAAGTAGACCATATAGACAACAACCCATACAACAACAACGTAGAAAATTTGCGTTGGGTGTCTGCGAAAGAAAATGTAAATAAATCCTACTCAACAATGTCTCCGTTGAGAAACTTTATTGAATGTAAGCTGTACAAAGGAGATAAATTTATAATGGAATTTAAGTCGATAAAGTGGGCAGCAGAATATCTCCATAATTTATTTGGTTTTCCGATTGCTACCCTACGAAAAGATAAGAAATATAAAGATTACGTTATTAAAGTGTAACGACTAATTGTACCTCGGAAGTTGAGTTACCGAGGGAAGCGTCCTCTACCTAAGTCAAGAGATATGGTAAAGATATAGTCTAATCTGAAATACAGATTGATTGATTGTGACGTCGAGCAGAGAAACAGGCAACGAGTTATAGACCACTTAAAAGACGTATACGGCTATGTTTACCAAGTTCGTACCTTTATGGCAATGTCTGCTCGAAGCGCACTACAAAAAGCAGGAATGTGCCTTAAAATACCGCCCTCAACTATCCGTACATTATCTAAACAGATTGTTGATGATAAAGGTATAAGTGAACAAGAGAAAATCGCTAAACTTCAAGAAACTGCGGAAACTCGTAAATTGTTACAGTTAGCACAGGCGTTTGTTGGCATTATCTCGTCAACAAGTGTTCACGCTTCGGCTGTATTGGTTTTTCCAAGAGAACCGTCAGAGTTTTGTGCAATCGAGAAACAAGGTGATAACGAAGTAGCAGCTTATGATTATCACGAACTTGAGGAAATGGGCTTGGCTAAAGTTGATGTACTTGGTCTCAAAAATATGGACATTATACAAGACACGCTCGACCTGCTCAAAAAGAAAGGCATAGAACTCGACTTAAACGATATACCGCTTAACGATAAGAAAACAAGTGATTTATTATGTGGTGGTCATACTGCTGGTGTCTTTCAAGTAGAAAGTACCATTATGAAGGATATTATACACGGTATTCAACCGCACAACTTTGAGGATTTAATACCGGTAGTAGCTTTGGGTAGACCTGCTCCGATACAAAACGGGAGTGTTAAAGAATACATAAAAAATAGGAGAGAGTATTTGAAACAATACAAAGGAAGTGAGGATTAATGCGAAAGAAGCCGTCAGTATCAGTAGAAGCATTGGTAGAAAAAGCGTTTACTAATGTCAGAGATGTTACTGAAAGAGAGTGGCAAATTATTATTAAGCATTTTTCTAATGAGAAAGGTGAATTTGGTATTCAAATACAGTCAGTAGTTCTGTTTGATGATGATGTAATGCTTTTACGTTGGTGGAAGCATACGTCAAGAATTGTCGATATGAATTTCAAAGAAATCATAGAACGTAAAACTACTATCGTAAGACGAAATTTGTTATTTGGAGCGTAAAAGAGGTGTAAATATGGACGAAGATTGCCCTTGTGATACCTGCGACCGTTCTTGTGACCCTTGGGAAGCGCAGTATTGTTGCAACCTTTGCCATTGGCAATACGGAGATATAGAGCCGCCTTGTGATGATTGCGACCCTTACAATATTTAGGAAGCGAGGTAAGTATGAAACTTTATTTGGTTGATTGGTGTGGTTATAGTGAGGAAGGGGCAAAATTATTTGTAGCCGAGACCCC
>ENA-ORMR01002441-ORMR01002441.1-human-gut-metagenome-genome-assembly--contig:-NODE-2441-length-11538-cov-3.762083_pt1 | contig 11538 bp, 11 predicted proteins | sample MGYA00242107_ERZ509003 | MGnify/ENA primary metagenome ERZ509003 (study PRJEB26280, sample SAMEA2338699) | human gut metagenome | biome: human gut; feature: human-associated habitat; material: faeces... | reverse complement strand
TTACTACTTCAAACCATAATCCTAGATATTTTGCTGCGTGTTTGCTCATCATTGTTCTATCCATAAAGATTTCAAAATAATCTAATACTGGACACATTTTTGTATCTATTGTTAGGTCTAAAATAATTTTTCTTTCTTCTTGATCTATTCTAAGCTTTGCATCTGTTACAGCATAGTTAACTCTATCATGTTTATCAAATAAAGATTTATTTGTTTTTGATACCCTACTTCTGTGTGCATCTGACTTATCGGCAAGTATTATAGCTGCTGAAATATCACTTACTGCCGTTCCAGAATTTTCATCATGATTTCCTATTGCCATCATTATGTCACATCTGTCTTTAACATTCATTCCCATGTCTTTTAAAATTCTATCTGCCAAAATTGCTCCTGTATGTGCATGATCTTTTCGGTTAATTGCGTTTCCTAAATCATGTAGATATCCAGCTATTTCAGCAAGCCTAATTCTATCTTCTCCATAGCCTAATTCTCTTAGAATTTCGCCAGCTCTTTGAGATACAATATTTAGATGTCTGTGAGAATGCTCGGTGTAGCCTAAAACATCTAATTGCTTTTGCGCTGTAATTATTAATTGCTCAACTTCTTCATTATTCTTTACGTCTTCTAATGTTATCTCCATGCCTATCTCCTCCTTAGCTTTTCATTTTTTGATTGTATATTAAAAAGATAAAAATATCAACTATTTTTTATAACTTTTTGGCTTCTAGTTTTTTATATTTATTCCTACAATTCCTCCTATTCCTCCACAAATACATGTAGCTGCAAACATGATTCCAGAATAAATATTTATTTCGAAATTTTTCAATAAAATACTAGATATTGAATATAGTATGCCAAAATATATGAGTCCTATAGCTCCACCTTTCATCATTCCTTTGCTGTCGCTTTTTATAAGACTGACTGAACTACCTATTAATATGCTTATTCCAGTAATAACTATTATTGCTGGAGTTATTATTTTTTCTGGCACGCTTGTATATGATAGTATTATACCTAATATGTAAAATAATATTATTGTAATTATAAAACTTATAATAATTCCTTTAATGATATTTACTAATGTTTTAGACATTCTCTTTTCTTCCATATTCTCATTTCTCCTTTATTAATGTTACCTTTACTTTTTATGAGATTATACTATCTGGAATTCTATTACACAAAAAATAAAAGCTCTTTTCACATTTATATGAATGAGCTTTTATTTTTATACTGTATTCGTAATTATTATTTTTAGTTTTCTTCATCTATATTTTCATCTTGATTATCACTATCGTCTCCGTTGCCACTTTCATCACCGCTATTTTCTTGGTCATCACTTTGGCTAGATGTTGGATTATTTGCTCTGTCTATATTTTCTTGTTCTCTTTTCTCTTCAGCTTCTTTTTCTTCTTGAGATCTTGTTTGTTCTATTAAATCTCTTACTGTTGCTCTAGTTGCTAATAATTGTTTTAGTGTTAATAGTTCATCATTAGCTGGTTTATTGAAGTAGTATGTTGTATTTCCATTTCTTTGCATATAGTAAATTGCTGTATAATATGCATTTAATACTATTGTTCCTTTTGTGGTTATGATTCCATATGATGTTATTCTTGCACTATTTGTCATAGCAAATACAATTCCAGTAACATTATCAGACAACGGAATTGTTAGTGTAGGCATTGCTGATGTATTATCAATTATTTTATCTGGTGTTTCACATCCAATTTCTGTGAATCTTGTGCTAGCTAATAATTGACCATCTACGCTATACAATCCATAAGTCTTATTTCTCATTACAGGAATACATTCTCCTGCAATTATATATTTATTTGTTATTCCTTGTGATTTGTATGCAGACACACTTGATAATCCTATTTGGTCATATTCAGTAGGAATTATGTCTTCGCCCTTTGCACTTACCACTCCAAATTTATTATTTTTTTCTACTATATATAATTTTCTTGATGCATCTAATAGTTTTATGCTGTCATACTCTAGTTTTATTGTAGGTGATGCTTCACCCGGTTTTATCATTCCAAAATTTGAATTACTTGAAACTATGAATTCACCTATGCTTTGTACATATTCAACTGTATCATATTTCAAACTTATTACTTCTTTGTTTGTTGATAGGTCAACTACTCCATATTCTTCATCTTTTCCAACAACAGCATAATTATTACATAATGCTCTTTGGTTTTTGAAATTACTTGTTAATGTATATCCTTTTTGTGATAATGATGAAGAATATGCTGATGTCAAAGCCTCTATTGTATAGAATTGCATTGTATTTCCATTTTGAATTATCATCATGTTTAAACCTTTATTAATTGCTTCTGTTGATGCGAACAAACTTTCTTCAAATAAAATTACAGGCTTTTCTAACGTAAATGATTCTACATCAAGTTCAACGTTTTCTTCTGAATTGTTTTGTTTTTCTTTTAAATCTTTTAGTTCTCCAGTATATTGCTCATTTGCTTTTATATTTTTAGAAATTTCGTTTGTATCTGCAAAAAAGTTAACATATTCGCCGCCATTATCTATATAGCATTTATCTTTTGTCTCATCTATGTTGTCTGAACCATACGCTCCATTATTGTATTTATACCCTGCTATTTTAGAAATTGTTTCAATGTTGTAATATGCATTTCCTTGTGGATCAACTAACATAGCTGGTACTTTTTCTTCTCCTAATTGTATACTTTTTTCTTGATAGATTCCTTCTTCTGTCGTTACTTCTACTGTTGATGTTTTATAAATCTGATCACCAAATTGAATCTTAGTTTTTTTGCTTTCTTGAGCCATTAAGATTAATAGTACAACTAATACAACTGCAAAAATTATTACTGTTACTATTATTCCCATTAGTAACATCTTTTTCTTTTGATTTGTTTCGTCCATTTCTTAGATTCTTCCTCCTATTTTATATAACCATATTTACGATAGAATTCATCTCTGAAGCTTCCCAAGTTATCATTTTCTATTTCAATTCTAACCTTATCCATTAAGTTAGTCAAGAATTTTATATTATGAATTGAAAGCAATCTTATTCCTAAAATTTCATTTGCTTTTATTAAGTGTCTTATGTAGGCTCTAGTGTAATTTTTACATGCATAGCAGTCACATTCTGGGTCTAATGGAGTAAAATCATGTTCGTATGTTGCATTTCTTACAACAAGCTTTCCATGTGACGTTAAAGCTGTTCCATGTCTAGCTATTCTTGTTGGTAGAACACAATCACACATATCTATTCCAGCTATTGCTGCTTCTATTAAATAATCAGGTGTTCCAACTCCCATAAGATATCTAGGTTTGTCTTTTGGCATTAGTGGTGCTGTATACTGTAATATTTCTATGAATTTTTCTTTTGGTTCTCCAACACTTATTCCACCAATAGCATATCCAGGGAAATCTAATTCTATTAAATCTTCTGCACTTTTCTTTCTTAGGTCTTCATAAAATCCACCCTGAATAATTCCAAATAATCCTTGATCTTCAGGCCTTTTGTGAGCTTCTTTACATCTTTTAGCCCAACGAGTTGTTCTTTCCATAGATTTCTTTGTATATTCATATGTTGATGGATATGGACAACATTCATCAAATGCCATCATAATATCTGAACCTAACGCATTTTCTACTTCCATTGCTTTTTCAGGAGATAAGAATTTTTTACTTCCATCTAAATGTGATTGAAATTCCACTCCTTCTTCTGTTATCTTTCTCAATTTTCCTAAACTAAATACTTGGAAACCACCACTATCAGTTAATATCGGTCTGTCCCAATGCATAAAGTTATGTAATCCTCCTGCTTCTTTTACAAGTTCATGACCAGGTCTCAAAAACAAATGATATGTATTTGATAATATTATTTGAGCATTGACTTCTTTCAATTCTTCTGGAGTCATAGATTTTACTGTAGCCTGTGTTCCTACTGGCATAAACACTGGCGTTTGGATATCTCCATGAGGTGTATGGATTACTCCTCTTCTTGCTCCTGTTTGCTTACATTCATGTAATAATTCATAAGTTATGGCTTGCTTTTTTTCCACTTTATTCATCCTTTCTAAGTTTTTTAAATTTCTCTATCTGATTCCACATTTCTTGTTTTATCTACTGTATCTTTTCTTTCATCTACTGTTTGTGCTATTTGTGGTTTTATTTTTACTTTTATCCTTTTGTCAAAATCACTTTCTTTTGGCATTATCTTTTGTTGCTTTTGTTGTATTGCTTGCTGAAATTCTTCTCTTCGCTCTCCAAATGATTTTTTTACGCCATATTTTAATACAGGTCTCTTAAATGCATCATATGTAATATCTATTTTTTTAAGTTTAACTTCTTTTTTGCCATTTCCTATAACTTTATCTGCATTTTGCGAATCAGGTAAAGCTAGTACTCCTGTATGACATGATTTTTCGCCCAGAAAAATCAATTTTAATTTTCTCCATGCTCTTTGTTCTTTGGCTGATAAATTTTCCATATCAGCATATCCATTTGCTTTATCATATAATTCTTCAAAATTAAAATGTTTATCTGTCAATCTAAATGTTATTTTTTCTATTGGCTTAGAAAAAGTTTTTATTTCTTCTTTTGCAGCCTCTCTCTGAACCCTGTATAAAGCTAAAATATCACTTAATTTATTGTTTCCAGCATTAGTATACCTTCCACTGTCTTTTTTATATGATATTATCGCATTTTTTCTGGCTTCGATTGATGCTTTTGCCATTTTTTTAAGATCTGTAAAGTTCCTAAATCCTATTTTTTCATATAACAAATTGGTTCTTTGCTCATTAGGATAAAATCTTGAAATTACATTGCCTAGTCTTCCTCTATGTAATGCATCAGGTGATTTTCCCATTCTTTCTAGTGATTTTTCTGCAGTTCCAACTATTTTTTGAACAGCAGGTCCAATTTTTTCATAAATCTCATTTCTATATATCATTGATTCTCTTGAACATATTTTCAAATATCCTAAATCCTCTAATGCTTGTAGCATTGTCAAATTATTACTGTGTGTTACTGTAGAAATCTTTTGATCATACACTTTAGTTCCATCATTATCTTGCATCAATGGTTTTGTTCTCTCAAAATTTATCTTATATCTTTCAAACCCAACTAATGATTGTAATGACATTACTGAACTTTTCTGTATTGGATTCAGCCCCTTCAGGTATGAAGGAAATTGAGTAGGATCTTGAAATAGCATTATTTCGCCTGTTCTCTTATTTCTTTTGTAACCAAAAGCTATACCAGGTTCTCCTCTAATTACACTTTCACCTGCGGTTTTTACCAATCCATATGTACCTATTCCTATTGATGTTACTGCCATTACAGCACTTGTAATGGCAGTTGTAGGAACTGCTGTTGCTCCTACAATTCCAAATAATCCAGCTGTTGCAAGTGCTGCATGTCCACTAAGTTTGGCATAATGTTTTAAAGTGTCTAGCGTTGTTGGAACTCTGTCTGTTACTTTTTTTGCTAGACTTTTTTCTTTTACAGAGACAAGCAATAAATTATTTTCTTTATAGATATTTTCTTTTTTATCTTCCATAAAATATCCTTCTTTTGTATTTTTTTATTTTATAAACATTGCGTCTCCAAAACTGAAAAATCTATACTTTTCTTTTACCGCTTCATTATATGCCTTTAATATTGTATCTCTATCTGATAATGCAGAAACTAGCATTAATAATGTAGATTGTGGTAAATGAAAATTTGTAATTAAGCAATCTATACATTTGAATTTATATCCTGGATATATAAATATATTTGTATCACCTTCTGTTTCTTTTACCATTCCATTTTCATCTGAAATAGATTCCAGTACTCTACAAGAAGTAGTTCCAACTGCAATAATTCTTCCACCTTTTTTTCTTGCATTATTTATTTTCTTGCAGTCTTCTTCTTTCATGTAATAATGTTCTGAATGCATATCATGTTCTTCTATATTTTCTACTTTTACTGGTCTAAAAGTTCCAATTCCAACATGTAATGTTACATTTGCTATATCCACACCTTTTTCTTTTATTTTTTCTAATAACTCATCTGTAAAATGTAAACCCGCTGTAGGTGCAGCAGCTGAGCCTTCATATTTAGCATATACTGTTTGATATCTATCTTTTTCTTTTAATCTTTCTTTTATGTATGGTGGTAATGGCATAAGGCCTATTTGGTCTAATATTTCATTAAAAATTCCATTATATTCAAATTTAACTTTTCGACTTCCGCCATCTAATTTTTCTATTATCTCTGCATTTAAAATTCCATCTCCAAAAGATACTTTTACTCCAGGCATTAATTTTTTACCTGGTCTTACCATAACTTCCCAGAAATCTTCTTCTATCCTATTTAAAAGTAAAAATTCGATGTTTGCTCCTGTTTGTTCTTTTGTACCATATAATCTTGCTGGAATAACTTTTGTATTATTTCTTACTAGACAATCACCTGGTTTTAAATAATCTAAAATATCTTTAAAAACTTTGTGTTCTATTGTTTTGTTTTCTTTATCTAAAACCATTAATCTTGATTCATCTCTTTTTTGTATTGGCACTTGTGCTATTAATTCTTCTGGTAGATTATAATTAAAATCTGTAACTTTCATTTTCTTCCTCTTTCTAATTTTATTATAAATTTCTTTAGTATTATACAGGATTTTTTATATTATGGCAACATAATACAAAAAATATGTAATTTATATTTCTATAAAATACATATTTTTAGTTTAAGTTATTGTAAAGTGCTAAATAGTAATTTACTTTTTTATTTTATTTCATCTTCAAGTAGAAAATCTATTAATTTCAAACTTTCTTTCGAGTCAATGCTATCCCAACGATTGATACAATAAGGATAATTGGTGCTATCCTAACAAATAGCCATTCAAACGAATGAAAAGTAACTCCTAAAATAGCATTTTCAGGATCATTATAATCCCAATTTAAATAAGGACTATTTAATAAGATTAAAGAAATGAAAATTATCATTGTGATTACACATAATGAAATTAGTATCCAATGAATCATTTTCCTTCTTGCATTCTTCCTTTGCAATAGTTGTGAGTTTATTATCTCTAATTTTTCAGAAATTGCTTTCAAATCATCTACTTTAGACTCTGAAATATTTTCTCCAAGCAAAGTGCTTACTGGTGTTTCAAGAGCCTCTGATATCGAGATTAACATTTCCGAATCAGGAACTGACAATCCTTGCTCCCATTTAGAAATTGTTTGTCTTACCACATTTAGTTTGATAGCAAGTTCTTCTTGTGAAAGTCCTCTTGATTTTCTTATTGATTTAATGTTTTCTTTTAACATTTTAGAACAACTCCTTTCTTTACAAACTATTATATAAAGAATAGTCCGTTGCTACAAGCAATGCTTATTAACATTCAAGATTTATAGTCATAAAATTGTAAGTTCTCGAGATGATTATAACATAAAAAAATAATAAAACTCAAATATTTTACATTAAATTAGAGTTACCATTATAGTAACTGTTTAAAATAAAAGGGGATGTTTGTGCTAATTGCTTCATCTACAATTAGCACAGACTTTATAAATCTAACATTTCATTATAAACAATATTAATATCTTTTTCATCTTTAAATTTATTTTCCATAGGACACATTCCTGTATTATCCTTATTTCTGATAAAATCAACTTTTTCAAGATATTCATACTTAACATTATTTTCTTCCAAAACTGGAATAGCATACTTGCTCATAACATCTGCATAAATCTCTTTTACACCTGCAACTGTTAAAATAGATCCTGCTACTTTTCCTATAACTTTATCAGCAATAATTGCTCCTTTTAATGCTTCTGCATTTTCTTTTAGTATATTTTTTATATCTTTTATTCTATCTTGATAATATTCTTTTATTTCTCCATTTTCGTAGTAAACAACTAATGAAGCATTTTTTTGATGTAGAATCTCTTTTACTTGTTCTAATTTAGTCATCTAACTTGATTCCTTTCTTAATCACTTTAGCAATAAATGGTACACATAGTAATTGAATAGCAATTCCAGGTAATCCTGCTTGAATACTTTGAATTACTGATATTCCATAAGTAGGTAATCCTAAAACATTAATTGCTACAAATAATACTCCTGCATAAAGAACTCTACCTAAAATTATTGTTGCAATTAGAGATATATAAGAATTGAATTTTTTATTAAATACACTTAATAATATTCCATAAATAACAAGTTCAATTAGCATATATGGTAATCTTGCGAGACTTGGCATACCTGTTAATAAATAACTAAATATAACCCCACTTCCTGAAACAACAGTTGCACTTTTTATTCCAAATACAAGTGCTGCTATTAAAACTGCTATGTGCATTGGCAAAAATGTCGCACCTGCTATACTTCCTGCAAGAACATGAAATACTCTAGGTAATGCTATACCAATTCCACTGAATAAAACTGTTCCAACTATATATTTTGCCTTTCTACTTGATAATATTTCTGCTAAACGATTAGATCGTTTTTCTATTCTTTCTACTTTTTCCATCATAATTTTAATCCCTCCTAAATTTATTATTACCCTTCAAATTGGGCTATTACATCTTCTAAATATTTTCTTATATGTAAGTGTTGTGGACATACTTTTTCACATTTGCCACATTTGATGCACTCACTTGCTTTTCCTTTTCCACTTGCGACAATATTTTGATAATATACATTACTATTCATTCCGTTTTCTCTTTCATTGTATAGGTTAAAATATTCCGGTATCGCTATTTTCATTGGGCAACCATCTACACAATATCTACAAGCAGTACATGAGATTGCTGTTTTACTCTTTATAATTTCTGCTACTTTTTTTACTATTTCTTGTTCTTCATTATTTAAAGGTTTAAATTCTTGCATATAAGATGTATTATCTTCTACTTGTTCTAAAGTTGACATTCCTGATAATACTACCATTACATTTTCCAAACTTGCACAATATCTTATTGCCCATGATGCTTCTGACATATCTATTTTATAGTTTTTAAATAATTCTTTTGCTTCACTTGGTACATTTGCAAGTTTTCCACCTCTTACAGGCTCCATTACAATTACTGGTTTTCCATATTTCGTACAAATATCATAGCATTTTTTAGCTTCTATTGCTGGACTTTCCCAGTCTAAATAATTAATTTGTAGTTGCACATATTCTGTTTCTGGATGTTCTTTTAAAATTCTTTCTAATAATTCTGGAGAATCGTGGAAGGAAAATCCTATATGTTTGATTTTTCCTTCTTCTTTCTTTTTCACTATAAAATCAAATGCTTTTACTTTATTTGATTTTTCATATTCCGCCTCATTTAAGGCATGCAACCAATAATAATCAACATAGTCTGTTCCTAGTCTTTCAAGCTGTTCATTAAAGATTATTTCTAAATCTTCTTCTTTTCTAACTGCAAACATCGGCATTTTTGTTGTTATTGTAAATTTATCTCGATTATATCTTTCTACTAGCACTTCTCTTAATACTTTTTCACTATTTCCTCCATGATACACATATGCTGTATCAAAATATGTAAATCCTCTTTTCATATAAGTATCAATCATTTTCTTTGTAAGTTCTACATCAATATCTGTATAATTTCCATTTTTTATTGGAAATCTCATACAACCAAAACCTAATTTTCTCATATACTTTACCTCCATAATTAATCTACTTTTTTAATAAAATGCCATTTGACCTCATGTCTATAATTTTTTCTTCCAAAGTATTTTCCTCTCATTTTTATTATACTATGTGTTATATAAGCAATACTTAATGTAATTGCTATGTTTTTCAAGTAAAATAAGATAGCATTTTCCTCATAATTAAAGAATTTGAATTTATTAATTAAAAACATATCATTCCATAGTTTTAGTGAAACAAAACTGTATATTCCACTAATAACTATTACTATTATTACTAAATAATAAACATATTCAAAATTACTTTTCTTCAATTTATTGTCTAATTTATTCATAATTCCAACTAAATGAAATCCTAAATGTATTGAAATTAATATTAGTCCCCAAGATGATCCTAGTAGATGTAGTTCTCTTGCAGTTGCTGTTGTTTTTACATTTAAAAACTTAAATACTTTAGATGATATAGATATTCCACTTATTATCATTATTATCATAGTTATAAATAAACATATATTAATAGCAATTTGCAAGTTTCTTTTTAGATTGTGTTTTCCTTTTAATATTGTTTTGTACCATTTTATATTTAATATATTATGAATAATAAATAGTATAAAAGTAATAGTTCCTAGTATTTCATGTATCAAATTATCTGTAATATGATACCCCATAAGAGTGATTAAAAATATATACATTAACACATCTATTATTATTCTAAATTTTCTTTTCATAAGTTACCTCTATTTAGAATCCTATTTCTTTTAACCATGACACAACATTATTCTCTGAACCACTAGCAGATGTTCCAGATATTGAAAGTCCCTTTGTTACTGTTGCTTGTGGTTCTTCTCTTTTTATCTTATCTGGTGTTCCAGATAAGCCTGATCCACCATGTGTAATAAATGGTGCTACCCTCTTACCTGATAAATCATAGTTATCTAAAAATGTATATACTCCCATTGGCATATCTGCTCCAGTAATATCTCTAATATATTCTGCAATTATTTCTGTATTGCCTTTTTCAATATACTTCATTTCTCCACCAAAATAATTCTCATCTGCTCTTGAAAAATATATGACTGCATGGACAGATCTACTTCGTATATATTGCAGAAACGAAATTGCCATGCACGAAATCAGTCCTAAAGGAACGGTATTCATTGCAAGATCGCTGCTCCTGTTGGATGTTTTATATATAAAAACACCAACAGAGTGGAAAGGAATGCTTCTGCCTACACACCCTCTGTTTTTGTGGCGTTATTATGAAGTGTTCAAAGAACTTAAAACTCATCGGGATATGATGAGCGAAGAAGATACAAAAGATTTGACGAAAGCTATTTCCGATCTTCCACAGATGCTCAATTTCATTGTCGTAGATAAGTCTATCACCAACAGCATTAGTGCTGAGCTTCCTTGCTCTGGCAGCATTGAGATGCTTCCAACATACGAAAACAAAACCAACAGATATTTGGGCTACGATGGAACACAGTCCATTCCTGAAATACTCTCCCGTTGGGTTGCGTTTGCTCCGTACACCAGTAAGGAGGTACGCATCTGCACTGTAGATGCCCCTGATATGCCAAGCATCCTCAAGGCATTCAAAGAAAGCATCGAGAAAGGTATATGCAGCCGCATTGTCTACGACGCATATCTGACCAGATCACAAAATGGAAACAGCGAACTAGCAAAGCTGGACTACATGATTTCCGACTATGAGGTTGGTGAATATATAAAATCCGGCAAGATATCAATCAGCATCCAAAATCTCGCTTCGTCTGCGGAGATTAAGCGTGTTCTGGAAAAGCGTCCTGTTCACCTCGCATTCTATTTCGATCAGTCCTCTTATTCGATTGAATACGGACCTACGACGAAAAACCTTTATATTAGCCCCTTGGTTGTTACCTATGA
>ENA-ORMR01002438-ORMR01002438.1-human-gut-metagenome-genome-assembly--contig:-NODE-2438-length-11546-cov-3.460534_pt1 | contig 11546 bp, 10 predicted proteins | sample MGYA00242107_ERZ509003 | MGnify/ENA primary metagenome ERZ509003 (study PRJEB26280, sample SAMEA2338699) | human gut metagenome | biome: human gut; feature: human-associated habitat; material: faeces... | reverse complement strand
CGCTTTGCGGCAATATAATCCGTCGGCGTCAAGCCGACACATTATCTCTTAACTCTTCTCTTTTCACTTTTCTCTCTTATCTGTTCTTATCTACATCTCCGCCCCCTGCTCTATGCGAACAGGGGGCGGAGTTTATATTTTCAGCACTTGCTTATCAATCGTTTTTAGCCAGATCAACAAGATAATCATATCTGAGCTTAGCATTCTCAACAGCCGCACCGAAGAGCTTTTCTGCTCTTTCGGGGTTGGATCTTGCCAGCGAGTTGTATCTGACCTCACCCATGATGAAGTCCTTGTAGTCCTTTGTAGGAGCCTTGGAATCAAGCTGGAAGGGATTCTTGCCCTCGGCAGCCAGTCTGGGATCGTATCTGTAAAGATGCCAGTAGCCTGCCTCAACAGCCTTCTTCTCCTCAGTCTGAGCAATGCTCATGCCGCCCTTGATACCATGGTTGATACAAGGAGCATAACCGATGATCAGCGAAGGACCGTGGTAGCTTTCAGCCTCGGCAATAGCCTTGATGCACTGGTTGTAGTCAGCGCCCATTGCAACGTGAGCAACGTAAACGTAGCCGTAGGTCATTGCAATACCTGCAAGGTCCTTCTTCTTGATAGCCTTACCTGCTGCCGCAAACTGTGCGATTGCGCCGGTAGGAGTGGACTTGGAGGACTGTCCGCCGGTGTTGGAGTAAACCTCGGTGTCGAATACGAAGATGTTGATATCCTCGTTCTGAGCGATAACGTGATCCAATCCGCCGAAGCCGATATCATAAGCCCAGCCGTCGCCGCCGAAGATCCACATGGATTTCTTTCTCAAAAAGTCCTTGTCCTTCAGAACTGCCATAGCCTCGGGAGTGCCAATCTTGGGAAGAACCTCAATCAGCTTGTCGGTAGCAACGCTGTTAGCCTTGCCGTCTTCAACGGTGGAGAGGTATTCCTCGATAACTGCTTTGCACTCGGGGCATTCAAGAGTCTTTGCAATTTCCAAAAGTCTTGCAATGTTTCTCTGACGGATGGTGTTCTGTGCTAAGAACATACCATAGCCATACTCGGCGTTGTCTTCAAACAGCGAGTTAGCCCAAGCGGGACCCTTACCAGCCTTGTTGGTGGTGTAAGGAGTTGAAGGAGCAGAGCCGCCCCAGATAGAAGAGCAACCGGTAGCGTTTGCAATATACATTCTGTCGCCGAAGAGCTGAGTTATAAGTTTAGCATAAGGAGTTTCGCCGCAGCCTGCGCATGCGCCGGAGAATTCGAGAAGCGGCTGCTTGAACTGCGAGCCCTTAACGGTGGTCTCCTTGAACTTTTCGTGAACCTCGGGCTTGTCTGCAAGAGTAAGAGCGTAGTTGAATACCTCCTGCTCTGCAAGCTGCTCGTCGAGAGGTCTCATAGAAAGTGCCTTCTCACCCTTCTTGCCGGGACATACGTTAACGCAGGAGCCGCAGCCTGTGCAGTCTAAAGCCGACATAGTCATAACAAAGTAGTAGCCGGGCATACCGGTTGCGGGCTTAGCCTTGGTCTTTGCAAGCTCGGGAGCAGCGTCAAGCTCAGCCTGAGTCATGATTACAGGACGGATAACTGCGTGCGGGCAGACATAAGAGCAGAAGTTGCACTGGATGCAGTTATCGGAGTTCCAAGCGGGAACGTCGATAGCTATTCCTCTCTTCTCGAATGCTGCGGAGCCCTGCGGGAAGGTGCCGTCGGCATTCTCAACGAAGGTGGAAACAGGAAGCTTGTCGCCCTGCTGTGCGTTGCAGGGGATAAGGATGTTGTTAACATAGTCAACAAGGGTCTTGTTGTCGCCGGTAGCAGCGGGCATACCCATTGCAGTGTCGGCAGCGGTCTTCCACGACTCGGGAACGTTTACTTCAACAACGCTGTTGCATCCTGCGTCGATAGCGTCGTGGTTCATCTTAACGATAGCGTCGCCCTTCTTGGAGTAGGAAGCGGTTGCAGCGTCCTTCATGTACTTGATAGCTTCATCTATCGGGATGATGTTAGCAAGCTTGAAGAATGCGGACTGCAAAACGGTGTTGATTCGAGAGCCTAAGCCGATCTTCTTGCCGATCTCAACGCCGTTGATGATGTAGAACTTAACGTTGTTGTCGGCAATATATCTCTTAACCTGACCGGGGAGCTTTTCGTCGAGCTCGTCAACGGTCCACTGGCAGTTGAGCAGGAAGGTTCCGCCGGGCTTAACGTCCTGAACCATGTCGTACTTGGTGATGTAAGACTCGTTATGGCAGGCGACAAAGTCAGCCTGGTTGATAAGGTAAGACGACTTGATGGGTGTATCGCCGAATCTAAGGTGAGAAACGGTTACGCCGCCCGACTTCTTGGAGTCGTATGCAAAGTAAGCCTGAGCATACTTGTCGGTGTGGTCGCCGATGATCTTGATGGAGTTCTTGTTAGCACCAACTGTACCGTCAGAGCCAAGACCCCAGAACTTGCAGGAAATAGTTCCGGCAGGAGCGGAGTTAAGCTTGCCGCAGGTGGGAAGCGAAAGGTTGGTAACATCATCGACAATGCCGATGGTGAATCTGGGCTTGTAGCTGTCGCAGTAAGCGCAGTTGTCATAAACAGCCTTGATCTGATCAGGAGTGGTGTCCTTGGAGCCGAGTCCGTATCTGCCCGAAGCAACGGGAACAGAAGCAAACTTGGAGTTCTTCAAAGCAGCAACAACATCGAGATACAAAGGCTCGCCCAAAGAGCCGGGCTCCTTGGTTCTGTCTAAAACGGAGATCATCTTAACGGTATCGGGGATAGCTTCAACAAGCTTGTCCGCGCGGAAAGGTCTGTAAAGTCTTACCTTGACAAGACCTAACTTTTCGCCCTGAGCGTTGAGGTAATCGATAGTTTCTTCAATAGTGTCGCATACCGAGCCCATAGCTACGATAACCTTGGTAGCGTCGGGAGCTCCGTAGTAGTTGAACAGCTTGTAGTTAGTGCCGATCTTGGCATTAACCTTGTCCATGTACTCCTCTACGATGCCGGGAACAGCGTCGTAGTAGGTGTTGCAGGCCTCACGAGCCTGGAAGAAGATGTCGGGGTTCTGAGCGGAACCGCGGAGAACGGGGTGCTCGGGGTTGATCGCGCGGTTTCTGAAAGCGTCGAGTGCGTCCCAGTCAACCATCTCGGCAACGTCAGCCTTGTCCCAGGTCTCAATCTTCTGAATCTCGTGAGAGGTTCTGAAGCCGTCGAAGAAGTGAAGGAAAGGAACTCTTGACTTAATAGTGGAAAGGTGAGCGATGGTGCCCAGATCCATAACCTCCTGAGGGTTGGTGGAGCAGAGCATTGCAAAGCCGGTCTGACGGCATGCATAGATATCCGAATGGTCGCCGAAGATGTTAAGAGCGTGGCTTGCTACACATCTTGCGGAAACGTGGATAACGCAGGGCAGAAGCTCGCCGGCGATCTTATACATATTGGGGATCATCAGAAGAAGACCCTGAGAAGCAGTATAAGTAGTGGTAAGCGCACCTGCGGACAGTGAGCCGTGAACAGTACCGGCAGCGCCCGCCTCAGACTGCATTTCTGCAACTCTAACGGGGGTGTTGAAGAGGTTGGTCTGTCCCTTGGCGCTCCAAGCGTCCGTAACCTCAGCCATTACTGAGGAAGGGGTGATAGGATAGATAGCAGCGACTTCGGTAAACGGATATGCCGCCCATGCAGCCGCGTTGTTACCATCCATGGTTTTCATTTTTCTTGCCATAAATATCCTCCTTGTTGATTTGGAAGTTATACTTTGCATAGATATACTTTGTATATCGTTGATACGTTAGTATATCGTTGATATGCCTTTGCATAACATTGCAAGGTATATTCTATCACAATTCCACCAATTTGTAAAGGGATATGAGGTAAAAATTTTGGGTAATTAAGCGCGATTCTTGCGGTTTTTAGTTTGGCTGCGGAAATCACAAAAACATCGAAAAATACACCGGCAGATATATCACCTTGCCGTCTTTTACGATTTCACCCGAATTTGAAAGCACATACGCCTTTTTGACGTGATAATCCTCGTTTTTTACAAAGGTGTTGAGTGCGCTGTGGACTGTGTAATCCTTGCCCGATTTTACCTCAATCGGAATCACCGAAAGGCTTTCGTAGTCGTCGATGAGATAATCCACCTCGCCCTTATTCCGGTTGTCGTAATAGAACAACTTATGACCGTGAGCTATAAGCTCACTCGCCACGACGCTTTCGTATACAGAGCCGAGGTTTATGCTCCTTTCGTCGTCTAAAATTGCGCGGATGTTGTTGCCGTAAAGAATCCCCGAAAGTATGCCGACGTCGTTAAGGTAGAGCTTCAGAAGATTCTTGCCGCTCGACTGTATAAGAGGGAAAGCGGGATTTGAAATTGCCTGAACGTTCAGAGCTATTCCTGCGCTTATAAGATACTCGAACTCGTCCTGATAGTCGGCAAAGGTACTTCCCTTTTTGTTTTCGATATTCTGCGCCACCACCCTCTTTTTCTTGTTTTCGAGATTCGAGGGTATAAGCTCGTATATGCGGCGGATTTTAAGCTTCCGCTCGGAATCGTACTTGGAAGCGTCGGCGGTGTAGTAATCGTGAATCTCACTTTGTATTTCGCGTACAGCAAGTATGTTTTTTGTTTCCAGAAACGCATTTACGGCGTCGGGCAGTCCCCCGACAAGAAGATACTTTCGGAACAAATCCATCATCTTTCGATGGGTCGGCTCATCTAAAGCTTCAAGCCTTTCAAATTTGCGCCGCAGAGCGGATATTGCAAGCTCGTTCATGCCGTTTGCGTACAAAAACTCCTCAAAGTCGAGCGGGAACATCCTTATTTTGCGGATGCTGCCCATTGGAATCGAGGTGGTTTCGGATAAGGTCACGCCGAGCAGAGAGCCGCTTGCGATATACGTAAAGCGGTTGTCGCTTTTTAAGAATTTAAGAAGAGTCAGAAGCTGGGGGTAAGCCTGAATTTCGTCGATAAATATAAGAGTGTCCGACTTTGAACCCATCCTGTTGCCTGCAAGCATACTCACCTGAAGGTAGAAGTCTTCAACCGTTCTTGTGTTGGCAAACAGCCTGTCGCCGAGAGAATCCTCTACCATGTTCAGCTCGATAAAGTTTCTGAACAGCCTTTTGCCGATGTGATTAATAATATAGGTTTTTCCGACCTGCCTTGCGCCGTCAACAAGCAGGATTTTGTCCGAGCCCGATTTAAGATGCTCTTCGATGACGGCTGATATTTTTCTAAACAGCATAGCTTTTCTCCTCCCTTACGCAACTTTTCAATAAAATTGTAGCACATTTAAAGCAACTTTTCAATAGATTTTAGTCGAAAAAATAGCAACTTTTCAAATAAAAATACCCATGATTTTTGCCACTTTTCAAATAGACCTCTTAAGAAAAAGACAAAAAAGAGATATGTGCAGAATCCTTCCGCACATATCTCACAAAACACTTTCGGGGACAATTCCCTCCCCTCAGCTCGGCTCAGGCTCGCTATGCTCTTTCTGAACCGCCTCGTAGTAGGCTTCGAGGATCTCCCCCTCCATCTTCTCTCTTACCTCGCTGGAGATGGGGTGGACGATATCGCGGAACACGCCGTTGTCGTCCCTGCGCGAGGGCATCGCGACAAAAAGACGGTCGTCGCCCTGAACCACCTTTATGTCGTGGACGGCAAAGGAGTTGTCAAAGGTCACGCTTATAACGCCTTTCAGCCTGCCTTCGGGGATGAGTTTTCTAACTTTAATACCTGTTATTGTCATACTTGCAAGTCCTTTCTTACTTTATGAAAATATTTTTGCCTTTTTTCCGAAAAAATATTCAAAAAGGGGTTTATTTTTTCGCGGAAATGTAATATACTATTTATATCCGAACATTTGTTTAATAGGTGGTTGCTATGGATAATATCTTAACTGGAAAAAAGCACATTCATTTTATAGGAATAGGCGGAAGCGGAATGTATCCGCTGGCTCAGATACTTCACAGCATGGGCTACTATCTGACCGGCTCCGACAATAACGAAACCGAAACCCTTGAAGCCGTAAGAAAAATGGGAATACCGGTTGCATTGGGTCAGCGGGCAGAGAATATCGCCGGCGCTGATCTGATTGTTCACACCGCCGCGATAATGGCAGACAACCCCGAGCTTATCGCTGCCAAGGAAAGCGGAGTGCCGGTTCTGGAGAGAAAGGACCTTTTAGGTTTGGTTACAAGCTGGTACAAAAACGCCGTCTGCGTTTCGGGAACGCACGGCAAAACTACCACTTCCTCTATGCTTGCCCAGATTTTTTTGGAGAGCGGCTGCGACTTCGGCTGCGTTCTGGGCGGCAAGCTTAAGTCTATAGGCGGGTCGGGAAGATACGGCAAAAGCGATATCATGGTCTGCGAATCCTGCGAGTTTGTGGACACATTTTTAAAGCTCTACCCCGATGTCGCGCTGATTTTAAATATCGACGAGGATCATTTAGATTACTTCAAAACGCTTGAGAATTTAAAGCACTCGTTCACAAAATTTGCTTCCAACGCCTCAAAATGCGTCGTATATAACGGCGACGATGAAAACACGCTGGACGCAGTTAAGGATATCTCCGGCAAAGACATGATAACCTTCGGCTGGGGTGAATCCAACGACTACTACCCTGTTATAACCAAAACCGAGGGTCTTAAAACATGGTTCACCGTTTATTATAAGGGAGATAAGCTGCTTAACGCTCAGATACGCGTTCCCGGAAGGCACAATGTTCTAAATGCCACCGCCGCCACCGCCGCCGCGAGGTATCTTGGGATAAGCTGCGAATGTATTGCAAAGGGTCTTGCTGAGTTTGCGGGGGCAATACGCAGGTTCGAGCATATCGCCGACGTTGCAGGAGTTACTATTGTTGACGACTATGCCCACCATCCTGCCGAGATAGCTGCAACCCTTAAAACCGCACGCGGACTGGGCTTTAAGCGTCTGATAGCGGTGCACCAGCCGTTTACCTATTCTCGGACGGCAATGCTTATGGACGATTTCGTTTCGGCTTTGTCGATAGCGGATAAGGCGGTCGTCACCGACATCATGGGTTCGCGCGAGAAAAATACCTTCGGCGTGTCGGCGGGTCAGCTTGTAGAAAAGCTCGAAAACGGTGTGCTCACTCCAAGCTTTAACGACTGTGTGGAGTATCTCAAAAAGGAGCTTAAACCCGGAGACATGGTTATAACCCTTGGCTGCGGGGATATATATAAGGTCGCAAAAAGACTGGCTTGTGAGCTGAAAAACTCCGAGCCTGAAGGAAAGGCAGGGCTGTAATTATGGCACTCAACGAAAAGGACATGGCTGTTTACGAATACGTTAAGCAGCGCGCGAGCGACGGTTTTACGCCGTCCGTCCGCGAAATATGCGCAGAGCTGGGAATCAAATCCACCTCCACTGTGCATAGAATCTTGGGCAAGCTGGTGGAGGCAGGTCTTATCGAGCGCAAGGGGGATAATCTTAACCGCGCCATCCGTCTGGCGGGGGACGACAACAACATAAAGGTTCCCGGTCTGGGAACGGTAACGGCAATCGAGGATATCGAGGGGTACATAAGCTTTAAATCCTCCAAGCACTACGACGGCAAGCTTTTTGCCCTGAAGGTAAGGGGCGAGTCGATGATAAACGCCGCTATTTTAGACGGCGATACCATTATCGTGGAGCAGACCTCGACCGCGGAGAACGGTCAGATAGTGGTAGCGCTTGTCGACGGCACCGATGCGACTGTCAAGCGCTTTTACAAGGAAAACGGTCATTATAGGCTCCAGCCCGAAAACGACACCATGCAGCCGATAATTCTGAACGAGGTTTCGATTATAGGCAGAGTTGTCGCGGTTTTAAGATACATCGACTGATGAAAGGAAAGGCTTATTAAAATGGACGAAAAAATCGAGCATTTGTTTGAAAAAACACTGGATACAACCCCGATTTTTGAGGGCAGAGTGGTCAGGCTTCACAGAGACACCGTCTTGCTTGAAAACGGCGAAAAGGCAATGCGGGAGGTTATAGAACACAGCGGCGGAGTGTGTGTGCTTCCACTCACCGAAAATAATGAGATATTGTTTGTAAGGCAGTTCCGTTATCCCTTCAAATCGGTTCTTTTAGAGATACCGGCAGGAAAGCGCGAAAAGGGCGAAGAGCCGCTTGCATGCGGAATAAGAGAGCTTAAAGAGGAGGTCGGCGCCACGGCTGAAAAGATCACCTGCTTGGGCAAGCTCTACCCCACCGTTGCCTACGACACCGAGGTTATATATATGTACCTGGCAGAGGGTCTCAGCTTTTCAAGCCAGCACCTTGATGCTGACGAGTTTGTGGATGTAGTGAAAATCCCGTTTGAGCGGGCGGTCGAAATGGTCATGAACGATGAGATCCCCGACAGCAAAACTCAGTTGGCAATACTTAAGACTAAGATATTGCTGGGGAAATAATACACATTGCACATAAAAGACCGCAGTGGTTGGGTGAAAGTTCTTATACTTATTTACGTCTAAAAATGTACCAAAACTCAGGCGCAAAATCCACGATAAAGCGATTTGGTGCCCGAGTTTTGGATTCATTTTAGACGGAAATTAGTATTACACTGCGGTTGTTTTTACGTAATATTATTTGTTTTTGTAGCTGTCTATCTCTAAAAGTATATTATAAAGCTGCTCCTGCTCGGGCTTTGTTTTTGTGGAGAGAAACTCATAGCATTTTAGCGGAATGTTGTCGGGCTCATTGCCCCCGCCGAGCTTTTCAAGCAATCGGGAAAGAGGAATATCGAGGGCAGAAGATATCCTTGCAATGCTTTCAATTGTGGCGTTTTTCTCACCGCGTTCAAGCTGACCAATGTATGTGGGATGACAGCTTGCAAGCTCGGCTAATTTTTCTTGGCTTAAATTATTCTGAATCCTGTAATTGCGGATTCGCTGACCGATAATAACGGATAATTCGCTCATAATATATCATTCCCTTCAAATATAGTCTATAAATATTGTTTACATTCTTCTATAGACTATTGATACTTATTTTTGAATATGATATACTATAAATGTTGAAATAAAACTATTAATATTTTTAGTATTTGAGGTGATACGTAATGGAACAAAAAAATAATACAGTCTGCTTTACAGGACATAGAAAAATATCGTCTGAGCAGCTTAATCAGCTTGCTTGGCGGCTGAAAGACACAGTTATTAAGCTGATAAACGACGGATATACATATTTCATCGCAGGCGGCGCATTGGGGTTTGACACTCTTGCGGCTAAAACGGTACTGAATCTTAAATCCGATTACCCCGATATCAGGCTGATTCTTGTATTGCCGTGCCTGTCTCAAGCCGACAAATGGTCGTCTGAGGACAAACGGGTATATGAAGTTATAAAGGAAGCCGCAGATAAAGTTGTATATATCTCTGATGAATATACAAAGGATTGTATGTATAAGCGCAACAGACATTTAGTTGACAATAGCAACGCTTGCGTTTGCTATTTAACAGAAAAGACCGGAGGAACGGCGTATACAGTTAAATATGCAAAAAAGTGCAATCTGCTTGTTATCAATATGGCAGAATAATAAAAATCAGCTCCGCGATTTTTACCGCGGAGCTGATTTTTAACTCATTTAATTCTGTGCCACAGTCTGCGAAAGCACCTCTATCGCCTTTTTGATGCATCCGTCGGTGACGCTGTCTAAAGCGATCAGGTCGGCTTCGGTGTCCGCAAGCATTACCACTTCATACTCCGGCTTTATGCCTGTGCCCGAAAACTGGGTCTGCGGGGCTTTCAGGGTGGCTATCGGCAGGGCGATGGCAGTGTTGTCGTATAGCGCGTAGGTCTCGCGGAGCTGGGCGTTTCCTGCCGTCTGCGAGCCTATTATCCTCGCTCCGCAGTTGTCCGCAAGCGAAGCTGCCAAAAGCTCAGCCGGTCCCTGAGTCCGCGAATTTACAAGCACCGTTATCGGACGGTTAGTGCTGTAGTTGCCCGAAGCGGGGTCGGCGTTGGTATCCTCCCCTGCAAGGTTTGTGGATATATACGGTATGGAATCCTTTGGAAGTATGGTGTTGAGCAGGTTGAACACCGGCTCAAAGATCATGCCGCCGTTGTTGCGCAGGTCGATTATAAGACCCTTGGTGTCTTCGGAGGAAAGAAGCATCGAGTATGCAGCCATAAACTGCTGGTATGTCCTCTCCGAAAATTCGTAGACCTTAATGTAGCCGTAGCCGTCAAAGCTGACCGCCTTGACCGACGCCACTGTCATCTGAACCGAGGTAAGGTCTACCGTTCTGTCCTCTCCCCCCGAGCGCAGGGTGATGGTTAAGGGGGTGCCGTTTTCCGCCCTGAGCATAGAGTATGCCTTGTCGTAGCCCATTTCGATTACGCTCTGACCGTTTATTTCAACGATACTGTCACCTATGCTCACCCCTACCGCCGCCGCGGGACTGTTTGCTAAAACGTCGGTAATCAGCGGACAGCCGCCAACCTCGTCGGCGTAGATGCCGATTCCAAGGTGTGTGCCGCTTAAATGCTCCTTGTAAAGAGTGTAAGCCTCAGCGTCGTAATATTCGGCACTGTCCGAGCCTAAAACGCTGATGTATGCCTGCGCCAAGGATTCAATCAGCTTGTCCTCGTTGATGGAGCCGTTGTAATAGGCGCGGACATAGGTGTCTATCTGCTCAAGCTTGGTGTACATCTCGGCGCGCTGCTGAACGTCTGCAACAAGACCGTTGTATAGGTTCATGGAATAGCTTGTAGAAATTATAAAGGTGATTGCGGCGGCTATTGCCATAAGCGAAACCGCAAGTCCGAGGGATATTTTCCTGTTCGTAGCCTTTTACCTCCCTGTTTTATTTTTGCGCGACTGGTGCGCGATAATGCGTCAGACTTTTACTTTGTCTTCTTTTTTTGACTTTGAGGATTCGCCCTTTGCGCCGTATACCTGATTGTACCTGTCAATGCACTCGCGGATAATCCTTACAGCCTCTTTCTGACCCATAACCTCGTTGACGGCAGTCTCCTTGCCCTCAAGCTGCTTGTATACCGAGAAAAAGTGCTTCATTTCGGCAAAGATGTGGCTGGGCAGGGCTTCGATACCGCGATACGCGTTGAAATTGGGGTCTTCAAACGGAATAGCGATGATTTTTTCGTCGTTCTTGCCGTTGTCAAGCATGGTGATAACGCCGATGGGATAGCACTCCACCAGAACAAGCGGATGTAAGGGCTCGTTGCATAAAAGCAGGACATCAAGCGGGTCACCGTCGTCGGCAAGGGTGCGTGGGATAAATCCGTAGTTAGCGGGATAGTGGGTGGAGGTGTATAAAATCCTGTCCAAGCGGATAAGACCTGTCTGCTTGTCAAGCTCATACTTTTTCTTGCTGCCCTTTTCGATTTCAACGACAGCCAAAAAGTCCTCCGGAGTAATTCTTTCGGGTGCGATGTCGTGCCAGATGTTCATATTTATCACCAATCCTTTTATTATGTTGAGATTTCATGACGAATTTATGATGTAAAAGCTATCAAACTTTCAAGAGCAAAAACTTAAAAAGTTCGCCAGCCTTTCAAGGCTGCAGGGTCGAGGGGCAGA
>ENA-ORMR01002432-ORMR01002432.1-human-gut-metagenome-genome-assembly--contig:-NODE-2432-length-11559-cov-2.936022_pt1 | contig 11559 bp, 12 predicted proteins | sample MGYA00242107_ERZ509003 | MGnify/ENA primary metagenome ERZ509003 (study PRJEB26280, sample SAMEA2338699) | human gut metagenome | biome: human gut; feature: human-associated habitat; material: faeces... | reverse complement strand
TTCACAGCCAAGCTGGTCACAAAGTTCAAAAAATTCATGCGTACCAAAGCTGTTATCCTCGACAACACCGCCCCAATGTGTATTGATCATACGTTTTCTCGTCTCTTTTGGTCCGATTCCGTCCATCCAGTGGTACTCATCGGCAAAACAGCCGCCCGGCCAGCGAAGTACCGGAATTTTAATATTTTTCAATGCCTCCACTACGTCTGTCCTCATGCCGTTCTTATTAGGAATTGCAGAATCCTCTCCTACATATAACCCCTCATAGATACATCTTCCCAAATGCTCAGAAAAATGTCCGTAAATCTCTTTGTTAATTTTTCCCAATGTGCGGTTGCTGTTGATTACTCCATTTGTCTTAGCCATTTTACTCTCTCCATTTCTTTTTGTTCTGCCTCCGGCAAACTCTTTTTACTCTTTTGACATCATACAAAAAATCCACTCCGACGGGAATGGATTTTTTTGTGCTATGCATGTATTATTTTGTCACAATGATATATTCCATCGCAACCTCCTAGTGATACATTTCATGCTCAACCGGCTCACACCACTCGTTGGAAGTCTCCTCGCCCGGCACTTCAATTGCCAGATGAGAGAACCAGCTGTCCGGTGCAGCTCCATGCCAATGTTTCACATTTGCTGGAATAACAACTACATCTCCCGCTTTTAAACTTTGTGGCTCTTTCCCTTCTTCTTGATACCATCCTTCTCCATCTATACAGATTAATATTTGTCCTCCATCTTTTGAAGATTTATGAATATGCCAATTATTTCTACATCCTGGTTCAAATGTTACATTTGCTATAAATAAGTTATCTGTTTTTGCAACTGGTTTCAAATATGAATTTCCTATAAAGTATTTGGCAAATGCTGTATTTGGATCTCCTAATCCAAACATTCCTCCATGTTCTTTATTTTCCATCTTTCCATTCCTCCTTAAAATTTTTCTACTTATTATATAACACTTCGAGTTAGCTCCAAGTCAAGACTTTTTTTAAAAATTTTTTTAATTTTTAGGGTTATAATTTTTATCCTTTTGAAAATAAATAGCAACTATCACAATATAAATATGAAAAAAAGATTCCAGTTAACGAAATTATTTATATTACTTCCACTCTTGTAAAAAGTGGATTAGATAAAATATTATAGAGTTAGAAAAAGACTTCAACTGTTAAAGCGAAGTCTTTTAGTCTGTAATTTGTGTTGCTAAAACATCATAATTTCTAAATGTTCTAACAATATTTTAATACCTATAATAATTAATATAATTCCTCCTGTAAGTTCTGCTTTGTTTTTAAACTTAAATTCTATTTTATATGAATAACATTACTATTTTAGGAACGAATATTATTAAACCTACTATTGCTATTCCTATTGCAAATATAAGCACACCACTTGCTGAAATGTCTTTTGCTAGTTTTGCTTTTTCATTTTTATATGGCATTACTATATCTACAATAGTTTCGATAGCTGTATTAAATAATTCTCCACCAATTACTAGAGCAAAGCAAATAATACAAATCATCCACTCATATTTATTAATATTTAGCACAATTCCTGCAATAATAACTAATAGCATAATAAGTATATGTATTTTCATATTTCTCTCTGTTTTTAATGATGAAATAAATCCCTGAAAAGCATATTTAAAACTATTTGCTATCTTCTTTGTTTTTATCTTTATAATTCTTTTCCTTCTTAATTTCATAATTAATCTCTTTCTAATATAAACTTATTTATCATACTTATATATATAATCAAATATGAAATTGAAATTAAGAATCCTGCTAATACATCACTTGTATAATGTACCCCTAAATAAATTCTGCTAACTCCTATACTAACAATCAATACTCCTAAAACTGTAATTAAACTCCATTTTAAATATTTGTTTTTGATATTTTTATAAATCAAATATATAAGAAAACCATAAAAAGCCATACTAATCATAGAATGTCCTGATGGAAAACTATAACCTGTTTCGTTTATAATTCTAAATTCTTCTGGTCTTGGTCTTTGTAATATTCTTTTTAATAATTGATTCAGTATTGTTACTATTCCTAAATTAGAAATGATTGCTATTCCAATTTTCTTGTTTTTTATTACAACAAATAAGACAATCGCTATCCCAATTAAATATATTGCTCCTCCAAAGTTTGTTATGAATTTTGCTATTGGTGTTGCAAAATCTGATATTAAATAAGTTGATATAAATTTATATCCAATGGCATCACCATTCATAATTTCTTTGTGAAATACATCTTCTGCCAATAGCAAAAATCCTACTATACAAACAAACAGAATAATCCATTTAAAATTTTTTATAATAATTCCTTTTATTTTTTCTATATGTTGTTTCATTTTTTATCCTTTCGTATTTTTTCTCTCTAACATTGTTTTCAATTTTTCTAATCCAATTATGATGGCCCCTCCAATTATAAAAAATACTATACTAAAAGTCTTTAAATTCATAGGTGCTTGTGGTACTTCTAGTGTAGTCGCTCCCATAACTATTGCATAAAGTGAACCTATCATTAATCCTATTATACAATATATTGTTTGACTTCTATATTTTTTTAATGCTATTTTGATTAATCTTATCACTAAAGCTATTCCTACAAGTATTCCCAATCCAAAAATAATTAACACAGGTAAATAACTTAAATTAAAATGTAAAAATTCTTTTATTGCTGACATAATTGGTATATATAGTCCAAATATTAAAAGTAGAGTTGAGCCAGATATTCCAGGTAATACCATTGCTGATATTGCTATCATTGCGGCGGCCAAAATATATAATACTAATCCTATATTTAAGTTTGATATATCAACAATGTTTCCATCTCCAGACATTGGATTAAAATATGTGATAGTACCTACAATTATAATTCCTATCATTGTAAATATCAAATTTTTATACTTTCCTTTTAAACATTCTTTTTCTTGTTTTATAATAAGTGGTATAGAAAATACAATAAATCCTATAAAAACTGAACTTACTTTATATATTTGTGTTTGGAATAAATTTGTTAATACTAAAACTGCAAGAATCATTCCAATTCCCCAACCAATTCCAATCTTAATTAAAAATGTAATTCCCTTTTTCTTTTCTTCTTTTTTACCAAACATAAGACTATCTAAAGAGTTTATAAACTTATCATAAAAACCTAATATAAAAGCAACCGTTCCTCCAGATACTCCTGGTACACTATCAGCTAGTGCCATACAAAATCCTCTAATTCCATTGATTAAATATTTCATCTTTTCCTCCTTAACATTATTTGACATTTATTACACGATTTAAACTAAAAAAAGTTGGTATTTTTACAAAAAAAAGAAACAATTTTTGAAATAATTGCTTCTTCTTTACTTTATAAGAAAAGTGGCTTCTCCATATTTACATTTTGCTTCACATTAGTTATTCGTGTTTTTCTCCACATTTGCCACAAAAATTGGCTTTACTTTTTATAACAGTTCCACATTTTGAGCAAGTTTCATTTAATTTTGTACCACAATTTATACAGTAACTATTGTATTTATTTTGAACAACACCACATTTTATACAAGTTTTATTATTTTGTTTGTAAATGTAATACACAATAACTCCTGCAATATTCGTGAGTAATGTTATTCCTCCCCAAATATATGGATTTAATTTTGATTTTAGTGCATTTTGATATATAAATAAGGCTACAAGTACCCAATATAACATAAAGAAAAACATAATAATTGCTAAGGACACTTTGATATACATTTCTCCATTTTGAACTGGATGTATTTCATTTATAAAATATATCTTTTCTCCTGTTTCTTTATTTGCAGCATAGCTTAATGAATAAATATTTTTATTATTAAATTCACTTTCAAAAAATACATTATCTTCGTAATCTTTTTCAATTTCTAAATCTATATTTGATAAAATTGTGCTTAACATTAATTCTTTATTTCTCACTAATTTAAAAACTATATTGTGATTTGCAGAATTTTCAAAATATTTACTTTCTACATTACTTACTCTACTTAATAAAAATTCTTCTTGTTTTCCAAACTCTGATTCTTTACTAGAATATATAATTTTATTGTCTTTATTTAAAATTAATATATCTACTATATCTTCTGAAGAATTTGACATACTTTTTAGTTTTTCTTGTAAATACTCATTATAACTGTTTTTCTCAAATTGCTCACTAATCCTATGATAATTATAGACAAATTCTATTTTATCTTTAAATCTATTTACAATAGCTAGTATTAAGCATATTCCTACAATTAATCCTATAATTAAATAAACAATTGCTACTTTTTTAAAATTTATTTTCTCTATCCATTTATTCATAGCACACACCTCTTTCTTCTTTTATTGCAAGTGGTAACATTACAACTAATGTGATTTGTGTAAAACTTACAATTCCTATTAGCATACTTAATATACTGATTCCTATTATAATTAGTAAACTAGGAATTATTAATAGTTGAATGCTTGCTAAAATAAATAATCTTTGCATCATTTTTTCTCTTTTCTTTTCCTTTATCTCAAAACATTTCTTATTTATTTCTGGCTCTAAATTACATAGTAATTTTTCCAAATTCTTATTCAAATGAAATACCTCCTTTTTTCAATTTCTTTGCTAGTTTTTTCTTCCCTTCGTGTATTCTACTCTTTATCGTTTTTGCTTCTGTTCCCATTTTATCAGCAATTTCTTTTAAAGAATATTCTTCTAAATATTTCATTTTTATTGCTTGTGCTTGTTCAAATGGTAATTTGTCTATTTCTACAAGTAGTGTATTTAATTCATTTTCATCTGTTATTTTATCTTCTATTATACTAGAATCTGACAGGCTTTCTATATCAACTTCTGAAGATATTTTTTTGTTTTTCTTTAAATAGTCTAAATAACAATTTTTTGCAATCTTCATTAGATATGTACTAAATGCTGCCTTCCCTTTAACATCAAATTTTTCAATATTTACTATCAGTTTTAAAAATGTTTCTTGTACTAAATCTTGTGATATTTCTTCATTTCCTGTTAATTTTATTATAAATTTTGATACATAAGGATAGTAATTTACTATTAGTTCATTAAAGGCTTTTTTCTCTCCTTTTTGACATTCTAGTATCACTTTTACTTCATTCAAACTAGCACCTCTTTTCTGTTTCATACTTATTACACGATTTAGAATTAAAAAAGTTGGTATTTTTATAAAAAAATGGCTACTACAAAAATAGCTATTTATATTTTATATTAATAAAGTTAGTGTTCCTACTACAATTAGAATTAATCCTAATAAAGATTTCTTATTTAACTTTTCTTTTAGAATAAAATAAGAAAATGCAATCGTAATAACAATACTTAATTTATCTATTGGAACTACGATACTTGCTTGTCCCTCTTGTAATGCCTTATAGTAGCATAACCAAGATAGTCCTGTTGCTATTCCAGATAATAATAGAAATAACTTTTAAAACTGTTATTTGTTCTCCTAGAAAAATCATTGCTAAAATCATTGTTAGAATTGTACTTGATTTATCTATCGGTGTTACTTTATTTACATTTCCTAGTTGTAATGCTTTAAAGTAGCAAAGCCATGATAAACCTGTTGCAAGTCCTGATAATATTAGAAATACAACTGTCTTTGTTGTAAGTTCTGTTATTGTATTAAATAAGCCTACTATAAATACCATTAGCCAAGAAAATATTAATATAACTATCGTTCTAATTGCTATCGCTAAATTTGAGTCTGTATTTTTTATTCCTATTTTTGCAAGTATAGCTATTATTCCTGCAAAAAATGCTGAACCCAAAGCATATAAAATTCACATTTTTAATTTCTCCTTAATTATTAATTTTTATATTAGTGTAATATCTGCCTTTAAAATGTAACTTGTCGCTTACTTTTCAGATTTATATTTTGTACTTTTTTTCTTCTAACAATTTAAAATTGCAAGCTATTGTTTTAAGAAAATTTTTCTTATGCTTTGTAATAGCTATATACATTTTATTAGCTCTTTTATAAATTTCTTCTTTATGGGAATTTATATATCTATATTCTGCTGATATTAAATCCTTATATTTTTATCTTGCTTATTATATTCTAATACTGATGTTACATTTATCTTATTAGGAACTGGTATCATAGCTAAAAATTTAATGATTGCTAATGGATTATTTTTTCTATCATATACAAATAAGAAACTAGGATTATTTTTGTATTCCCTATAATGTTCTTTGTATGAATATAATGGTACAAAGTATTCATAATTTTCTATTCTTAATACAATTCCTAAATATGGTCTACTATGCCCGATTTCATCTTTATTATAACTTACATGACTTTCAAATTCACTTAAATACTTAATATAGTTTTTATCAACTGTATAAAATAATAGTTCTTCCATTTTTTCTCATTTCTTTATAAAACATAAGGAGTACACTTTTTTCAAATGTACCCCCTAATTTAAAACTGATTATTTATAAGGCTTAAGCATTACCTAATTTTAAATCGTCCTTTTTTAGTTAAGAACTTCCTATTAGTAATCAAAAGATTACTCTTCTAGTATATTAATTATATTATGTTTTTATTCGTTATATCAATAAAATTTGAACATTTTTCTTAATTTATATATTTCCGTAAACTATTTTTTTGACTTATTTTTCTATTCTAATTTTTTTAAATAAATTTTTGTTTTGTACTTTTTGTTCAAAAAGCTCTATGGGATTGTATAAAACTTTATCAGGTTAGTATCAGTTTTTATTTTCTTCTACTTTGTATCGAAATATATTTTTGTATCAATATATCTAGCAAATCATTATTTTTTTAATATTTATTATTTACTTATTCCATGTTATTATATATATCTTCTTATTATCTATTCGAATGAAAAAGATATCTTCTTATTTAATGATTGAATACTTATTTAATTATCTTAATTATAGAATGTTAAGAAACTCATTGTATATTGTATTTATTTTCTATTTCTGTAATGCAATTTATATCCTTTAATTTTTTTATATACTTCCATTTCATATAAAACCTCTATCTTTTACTATTTTTTAATTCTAAATGCTTAAAATCTAATGTCTAGACTCTTACTTTAAGGCTTCGCTACATCTATGACATATACATGGATTTTCTTTATCCTCACCTACTGTTGTACTATACATCCAACATCTTTCACATTTTTCTCCATCTGCTACTTCTACTTTTACACCAATTTTTTCTTCATCTTTTCTTACATCTTTTTCTATCTCTAGTCCTGAAATTATAAATACAGTCATTAATAAATCTTTATTTTCTAGCATGAATTCATATTCCTCATTATCTGCATATAATGTTACTTTTGCATTTAATGAATGACCTATTATTTTTTTACTTCTTGCTTCTTCTAATTTTTTAGAAACTAATTCTTTTAGATTTATTATTTTATTCCATTTTTCTTCTAGCTCTTTATTTTCATATTTTTCATTTACTTCTGGATAATAAGAAAGCATAACACTTTCCAAATTTTCTCCATTTGTATGTGGCATGAACTTCCATATTTCTTCTGCTGTAAAGCAAGCCATTGGTGCCAAAATTTTAACTATAGCTTGTAATATCTCATACATTACTGTTTGAGCTGCTCTTCTTTTTATAGAATCTGGTTTAGCAGTATATAATCTATCTTTAATTATATCTAAATAAAAATTACTCATATCTATTACACAGAATGTATTTAAAGCTTGATATGCTTTGTTGAAATCATATTCATCATATGCTTTTGTACAATCTTTTATTAGTTTATTTAATTTTATTAAAGCCCATTTATCTATTTCTTCTAAATCATCATAGCTTATTCGTTTATTTACATCAAAATCATTGATATTACCAAGTATAAATCTTGCAGTATTACGTATTTTTCTATAAACTTCTGATACTTGTTTTAATATACCTTTTGATAAAGCAAGTTCTGATTTGTAATCTGATGCAATAACCCATAATCTTAATATATCTGCACCAAATTCTTTAATCATGTCTTGTGGTGCAATAACATTTCCAACACTCTTAGACATTTTTCTTCCTTGTTCATCAACAAGCATTCCATGTGTTACAACTTCTTTATATGGTGCTTTTCCTTTAGTTGCAATAGATGTTAATAATGAAGATTGGAACCATCCTCTATATTGGTCATTTCCCTCTAAGTATAAATTTGCTTCTGGAAGTCCACGCTCTGCTAAAACTGACTCATGTGTTGAACCTGAATCGAACCATACATCCATAATATCTGTTTCTTTTACAAATTCTGTACATCCACATTTTGGACATTTTGCACCTTCTGGCATTAACTCTTTTTCTGATAATTCAAACCATGCATTTGTACCTTGCTTCTCTACAATATTTTGCACTTTATCTAAACTTTCAGGTGTTACATATTCTTTTTCACAATTTTTACAATAGAAAATTGGAATTGGAACTCCCCATGTTCTTTGGCGTGATATACACCAATCGTTTCTATCTTCTATCATTTTTGTAATACGTTCTTCTCCCCATCCTGGATACCATTTAACACCTCTTATTGCATCTAGTGCTTCTTTTCTAAATCCATCTACAGACGCAAACCATTGGCTTGTTGCTCTATATATTACTGGATGTTTACATCTCCAACAGTGTGGATATGAATGGTTTATTTCTTGTTTTGCAAGTAGGAAATTATGCTCATCTAACCATTTAATTATTTCTTTATCAGATTTTGCATAATACATTCCTGCAAAAGGTCCTGCTTCTTCTGTTTGATGGCCTTTACTATCTACTGTAACTACCATTTCTAATTTATTTTTTAAACCACATAAATAATCTTCTTTACCATATCCAGGAGCTGTATGTACTGCACCTGTACCTGTATCTAATTCTACTAAAATAGTATCATTGCTACCAAGAACTACTCTAGATTCTCTTTCAATAAATGGATGTTTGCAAATTATACCTTCTAATTCTTTTCCTTCATATTCTTTTATTGTAGAATAATCCTCTATTTTTGCAACTTTCATTACTTCATCTACAAGTTCAGATGCAATTATTAGCTTTTCTCCTTGTGCATCTACTAGACTATATTTAAACTCTGGACTTATTGTTATTCCTGTATTTCCTGGAAGAGTCCATGGAGTTGTTGTCCAAATTACAACATATGTATCTCTTTCATCAAATAAACCTTTTCCTTCTATTACTGGAAACTTTACATATGCTGTATTAGATTTTACATCTTTATATTCGATTTCTGCTTCTGCTAAAGCTGTTTCACAATCTGTACACCAATAAACTGGTTTAAGACCTTTATAAATATATCCTTTTTTAAACATATCACCAAATACACCTATTTGTTTAGCTTCTAATTGTGGTTGATATGTAATATATGGATTTTCCCAATCACCAAGTACTCCTAATCTCTTAAATCCTTCTGTTTGTTTAGCTATATATTCTTGATTAAATTCTTTACATGTATCTCTAAATTTAACTACTGGAATTTCATCTCTATTTAAACCTAGTTTTTCTATTGCTTTTTTCTCTGTTGGCATACCATGTGTATCAAATCCTGGTATAAAAGGTGTATAATATCCTTTTAAATTTTTATATCTAACTATAGTATCTTTTAATACTTTGTTTATTGCATGACCTGTATGAATTTCTCCATTTGCATATGGAGGTCCATCATGTAGAACAAAAGGTTCTTTTCCTTCATTCTTTTTAAGCATTTTTTCATATAAACCTTTTTCTAATATTTCTTCAAATATCTTAGGTTCATTCTCTGGCAGGTTGCCTCTCATTGGAAAATCTGTTTTTGGTAAATTTAGTGTTTTCCCATAATCTTTCTTTTCTTTACAATTTTCACACATACTAATCTCTCCTTTTATTTTATAATTATTTAATTTTTATTATAATATTTTGGAAAATTTTAAGAAATAAATGAATAGAAAAAATTTTAAAATCAAGAGGCTGATTGAAGCCTCTTGTAATTTATTTAATTACCAATGTCATAAAAAATTCTTTCGTTTGGTAAATACATTCCTAGTTTTTCTCTTGCTACATTTTCAATATATTCGGTTGAATCAACATTTTCTTTGACTTGATTAAGTTCTTCTCTATTTTTTTGTTCTTGCTGAATTTGTTTTGCATAAGTTTGTTCTTCTTTTTTATATAAATTTAATGTTTTTTGTTGTGATATAAGTGTATATATAACATATATACTTATACATAATATAAACACTTTTTTATATGGTTTTTTAAATTTCTTCATATGTAAAGCTTCTCTCCATTTAAATATTAATAATATCTTACTAATATTTTTCTACATTATATAGGAAAATCCTTCTTTTGTTTTAAATTTTTTCTAATCTTTTTCCCCTGCAACTGATTGTTATTATAAAAAAACTGTTTACGCATATACTGCCTCCATTTCATTTCGATATTTCCAATATCTGTCTCCTAAAACTTTTGTTTCCGTATTCCATGGTTTTTCCGCACTCGTATAATGAATGATACATGGTTTTTCCCGGTAAAGATCTTCATACAATTTTCGGTTATTCACATTTTCTTTTGCTATCTGTTCTGGAATATATGTCATATAATTCCATCTACAGTCCATCACTTTTACTCTTCCATCAAATAAAATATTTAACACATCTTGATCGTTATATTTATAATTATGACGATGAAGGATTTCAAACACCTGTTCCTGATTCATTCTTTGTCTGGTTTTTTTCAGATCTATCACAAGCACACCGGCATTAAAATAATTCTCAGGCACTTGCATGCCAAGAGCTTCCGTCCGATAATTGTCAACATTGTAAGGGTATCCCTCCAGAAAAATCGGACTCTTCGTCTTCGATAAAAGCCGAAAATCTTCTGATCGAACGGCTGCCACCTCGCAGTTTCCCAGTTCAATATCATACAATTTGCTGATATCTCCCTCTACAATAAGATCACAATCCAGATAAAGTATCTTATCATACTTGGCAAACATTTCTCCAAAAAGAAATAAACGATAGTTTGTTTCAATCGAATAATAAACTCCGACATCATATTCTACTTTCTTTTCATATTGTGCCATCGAAATAAATCGAACGGATACATTCCCTTCTTTATCCATATTTTTTATTTTTTCCTGCTGCTCCCTGCAGATATCCTTATGCAGGATAATTATATCATACATTCGCTTTGTATCACAGTTTTTCAACAGCGAGTAAAGAACTGTTGCCAGATGCGGAGCATATTTTTCATTGCTGGCAAAGCAAAGATTTACAGATTGATATGCTGGTTCAATTATTTTCATATATTTCTTTCCTTTTTTATTATGCTTATTTCCTTTATTTCTTTTTCACTGTTACCTTGATCTTCACCACTTCTGTTCCACTCTTAACCGTGATAACGGTCTTTCCGGCTTTTAAGGCTTTGATCTTTCCGTTTTTACTCACCTTTGCCACCTCTTTGTCTGAAGATTTGAATGTTATCTTCTCCTGCGAAGTCAATGGTGTCAGTTCCGTCTTTATCTTAAAGGTCTTTCCTTTTTTCAATGTCAATTTCCGTTTT
>ENA-ORMR01002431-ORMR01002431.1-human-gut-metagenome-genome-assembly--contig:-NODE-2431-length-11560-cov-3.453629_pt1 | contig 11560 bp, 10 predicted proteins | sample MGYA00242107_ERZ509003 | MGnify/ENA primary metagenome ERZ509003 (study PRJEB26280, sample SAMEA2338699) | human gut metagenome | biome: human gut; feature: human-associated habitat; material: faeces... | reverse complement strand
GCCGATGAACAGCCGATAGTAGACGAGCTTGTTGCAAAGCTGGCAAAAACCGCTTCCGAAGACAATCTTTCAATCGTAGACAACAGCGCTGACAGCAAAAGAACCTACCGCTATATGCTGAAAGTGTCCGAAAAGGATGCCGGAAGCAGTATCACAAGTGAGCGGCATTATTACTTTGTTGAACGTCAGAGATATTGCTTTTGCATACGTTTCGACGTGAACCAATATTCCGACGCCGAGCTGAACGAAAGCCTGCTGCCGCATTTTTACGACTTCATAGGCGGAGCGCTTGAACCGTCCGAGTTTGAGCACGTTTATATAGCGCAGTATTCCCGCCTGAACGTTGCCAAAAACGGCTTTGAAAGCGTCAGCGAAGACGACAGGGTGTTCATAACCCTTAATGTTCCGTCGGACTGGAACTGGAACAGGGGAAGCGCGGACTTCGGCATTGATTGGATGTTCAAAGTAGGAACAATCTATCCGTCCGCCGAGGATGAAGACTTTAATATCTTAAGATACGATTCTTGGGATTTAACCGAGGCTGAGCAGGGCGCGGGGTACAGCTGCAAGCTCCGCAAAATGTCTGAGGGCGAGGAGGTTCTTGTATACCTTTTAAAAAGGGACGGACTCAGCGCCGAGCTTATCTTTAATGTAAACGAGCATTTCGACGAGGAAAAGTGCGAAAGACTGGTTGAAACGTTTGACATGATGGATATGAATAATACTAATTTGAATTAGGAAGGATAATAAAGTCCCGTCGCAAATCGCTTTAATGCGGATTTTGCGGCGGGATTGTTTAAGTATTACACTAAGCCTGCTATTTTTCCCAAATAACCGCTTGACAAATCCGCAGAATATTATATAATATAAGTTAACGCCTGCGAACGTATCGGGCGAAATCATAAAAGAAAGGAAGATAATTATGGACAAAAAGCCATACCTGATTACAACGGCTATTGCTTACGCATCAAAAAAGCCCCATGTCGGCAACACCTATGATGTAGTCTGCGCCGACGCGATAGCGAGGTTCAGGCGAATGCAGGGCTATGACGTATTCTTCCTTACCGGAACCGACGAACACGGTCAGAAGATCGAGGAGCTTGCCGCCGCTTCGGGAATCACTCCCAAGCAGCACGTTGATAACGTCGCCGGCGAGATAAAGCGCACCTGCGATATGCTGAACGTTTCCTATTCAAGATTTATTAGAACCACCGACGCCGATCACGAAAGGTGCGTTCAGAAGATATTCCGCAAGCTTTATGAACAGGGCGATATCTATAAGGGAGAATACGAGGGATGGTACTGCGTCCCCTGCGAAAGCTTCTTCACCGAAACCCAGCTTGTAGACGGCAAATGCCCCGACTGCGGCAGAGAGGTAAAGAAGGCAAAGGAAGAAGCATACTTCTTAAAGCTTTCAAAGTATCAGAAGCAGCTTGAGGAGCTTTTTGAAAGCAATCCCGATTTCATTCAGCCGGAATCCCGCAAAAAAGAAATGCTGAATAACTTTATAAAGCCCGGTTTGCAGGATTTGTGCATAACCCGCTCCTCTTTCAAGTGGGGAATACCGGTCGATTTCGACCCTAAGCACGTTGTTTATGTATGGATTGATGCTCTTTCCAACTACATCTCGGGCTTGGGATATGACGTTGACAATCCCAGCGAACAATATAAATATTTCTGGCAGAACTGCACTCATGTTATCGGCAAGGACATTTTAAGATTTCATTCGATTTACTGGATAGTAGAGCTTATGGCGCTGGGTCTGCCTCTGCCCAAGCAGATTTTTGCACACCCGTGGCTGCTTTTCGGCAAGGACAAGATGTCAAAGTCGGTGGGCAACACCATCTATGCCGACGAGCTTGTTGAAAAGTTCGGCGTTGACGCCACAAGGTACTATATGCTCGCCGAAATGCCGTTTACCAACGACGGTTCCATCACCTACGAGGCTATTATCGACAGATACAATACTGACCTTGCGAATACTATAGGCAACCTTGTAAACCGCACCGTCGCGATGGTCAACAAGTATTTCGACGGCTATGTTGACGCTCCGCACGACAAGACCGAGTTTGACTATGATTTGGAAGCCAAGGCGGTCGAGGCGGCAAAGAGCATGGCGGCTCACTTCGACGGCTTTAAGCTTGCAGACGCCTGCGCCGATGTTTTGAACCTCGCGCGGCGCGCAAACAAATATATCGATGAGACTGAGCCGTGGGCTTTGGCTAAGACCGAGGAAGGCAAAAAGCGCCTTGTAACCGTTTTGTACGAGCTTGTTGAGGCGATACGCTTTATAGGAATTCTGCTGGCACCCATCATGCCCGAAACCTCTAAAAAGATTCTTTCCGAGATCAACACCGACCTTGACGGCTTTGACACCCTTTGCGCTTTCGGCGGATATGCCGCAGGCTCAAAGGTGGGCGTTGCCGAGCCGCTGTTTGCAAGAATCGACTCAAAGAAGCTTTTAGATGAGCTTAACGCCGAGATGGAAGCGGTTAAGGCTGCATTAAAGGCGGAAGCCGAGAAGAAGGCGAAAGAGCAAGAAGCTCAGGCAGAGCCGATAGTTCTGGCTCCCGAAATAGATATCAACGAGTTTATGAAGGTAGAACTGCGCGCGGCGAAGATTTTGGAGTGCGAAAAGCTCGAAAAGTCGAAAAAGCTGCTTAAATTCAAGCTTGACGACGGCATCGGAACAAGGCAGGTTCTTTCCGGAATCGCCAAGTGGTACAATCCTGAGGATTTGGTCGGAAAGACGGTAGTGGTTGTAGCCAACCTTAAGCCTGCCAAGCTTGCGGGAGAGCTGTCCGAGGGAATGTTAGTCTGTGCAGAAATGCCCGATGGCAGTGCTAAACTGACGATTTTGGATGATTCAGTTCCTGCGGGGGCAAAGCTAAGATAATTCAATTATTTGTGTGGTATACCGTGCAATAAAATGTACGGTATACCCACTGAAGCTTAATATCTGTCCGTAGCTCAGTGGATAGAGCATTACGCTCCGACCGTATGCGCGCAGGTTCGATTCCTGTCGGACAGACCAAAAAATATACCGTCCTTTTGGGCGGTATATTTTTTGATATGCCTGATAGTCGCGAGAACCTGATGAAAATTGCGAAAAGGGAATAAGAGGGAGAGATATAAAACGTAAGACGTCAGTTGCTTATTGGGCTTTGTGACATTTTGCACTAATAAATGATGAAACATTGTTAATATCGCCATATTATATTCGACATTTCTCGCGTTACAAAATGATTGAAATATGTAATATTATATTCAGATGATCATCAAATTAAGTGAACTAACTGGTAACATGGAATTACAAAAGGAGGAGTATAATTATGAAACGCATTTTATCAGTATTGTTGGCAATGGCGATAGTTGTTTCTATGGCGGTTTATGTCAATGCATCTCATTTTACAGAAACTGAAGATAATAATTCAATGGCGAACGCCAATAGTGTTGATGTAGACTGCTTTTATGATGGAACGATTGGAAAACCTGGTGATGTAGATTATTTTATCTTTAAATCTCGTTGTTCTGATAAGATTCTTATAAGATTATCATCGTATCAGAACGATGAAAAATATCTACTTTCGATAAGGGATTCTAACGATAATGTTCTTCAAGTTGGGGATAGCCTGGGCAATCAATCATGCATTACTTACAACTGTGCAGCTGGAGCTACATATTATATAGTTGTTAGTGGTGCAACTATGCTGGAGGAATCAGCTATACACTTGATCTTGTATCAAAAAACTACTTGTATATGAACCCGAGTAGTTCAACGTCAAAGCTCTTAGTTAATGTAGATCAAAGTATCTCCAACTATGGTCTTGATTATCACCTTTCAACAGCACTAAATTCTTGGAGGGATGCCACTGCTTCACTTGTAGATATTACTACTACGAATTCATCACAGAACACACGAAATACTATATATGCAGGTGATTATAACGATGCGTGGTATGGAATGTGTTTATCGTATCCAAATTCATCGGGTGGACTTTCATATTTTACAATTCAAATCAATAATAGGTCTTTGACAAATGCACCTAATACGACCTCAAAGTTCAATTATTTTCTTAGTACTATAACGCATGAATTTGGACACCCGCTTGGCTTAGCGGACAATCCGGTTACAAATTCAGAATCATTGATGTAACATAATCGAAATAGGAATATTATTTATGCTCCTACGTTTTTTGATATAACGGCAATATATGAGAAGTACCCAAGGATGTATGCAACTAACACAAGCCAAGCTTCTTTACATGGCGAAATAAATACTAACGGTATAGAAACGTGTCAAATATATACCGACTACATGGTGTATGAGAATTCATCAGATCTATATAATAAAGCAGACTTAATAATTGTGTGTGAACCTACTAACAGTTATCAAAGCTCTGAGCTGGTTGGAAACAATAATTTAGCCTATACTTTTACTGATGTCGCTGTGAAAAGTGTTATTAAAGGCAACGGTGATGTTTCTAATATAACTGTAAAGCAATTAGGAGGCTTCATTAATGGATGTAAATACTTGAGTGATGATGTTGAGTATCTTTCATGTGGAAATAAGTATTTATTGTTCTTGGAAGTATATGAAGATGGCACTGCATCATTAATTAATCCAGTTCAGGGAATGTACTATTATAACAACAATAGTGCAGTTGCACGAAATAGTTCAGATGCTCTTGATATATCAGACTTATTACTATGACCTTGGATGATGCTATCCTGAAGCTTTTCACCTATCGCGGGCTTAGAAATGAGAGCATTGCACATGGCAAGGGAATACGCGAAAGTGTCCAAACGTCTGATTCCAGACTTTTGCGGGTGTGTTTTACCTAAATGAACAATACGTACATTCGGACATTAAACTAACACCATTGAGTATAATTTCAAACTTAAAATTCTGAATTTTCTAAAAAACGATTGACAATTCCTTAATAATGTGTAATAATTAATATAATCAAAAAGACTAATGCCATGCCCCGGAGGTGCTCAATCCTATGAAAAGCCGACTTTTACTAATGCTAATACCCATTTTTGCAATCCTTGCCTGCTCTTGCTCGAACAATGCCGACGACATTCGTGAGGGTGTCTCCCAAGTGACAGAGCCGCCGGTTGTTGAGGCTGCGGACGTTATTTCGGGAGATACGAGTACCGCGGGCATGGACGAATCCCAAACAACACAGACAGAAGCTGTGACCGAGGCGACGGAGGCAGTATCAACAATATCTCCGACCACCGAAGCAACTACTGAGGCGACCACCCAAGCGACCATGGCATCGACGAATCCTACAACACAGCCCACCACCATGGCAGTAACTGCACCTACCACCAAGTCGGCTGCAAAGTCCACAAAAGCAGCTGCAACCTCGGCGACGAATTCCGCACCATCCGATACTGCCACTTCGGAGAATGAGGATAGTGTTGTGCTTGACGACGAGGAAGAGGTCTTAGAGCCGGTTGTATGCGGGATGATTACCCATGTTGACGAGCAGTACACCGACTATATCATCTATCAAGGTGTGGTTTACATCAGCTTTGCGGGGCATCCGTATGGCGGCGTGGACGGTTTTTACAACAACCTTTACATCCCCGGCGACAAGCTTATGGAGATATCAGTGGTCAGCAGCAACAGGGAGCTGGCAGAGCTTTCCGACGGTACGGCATCTGTGCTGCCGGTCGGAACGGAGATTTATACCTGTCAGAACCAGTGGGAGTTTATACTTGCGCTGGTTGGTGAGGAGTATATTCCGTATTTTGGAATTAGGGAAGGATAAGCGTTTTTCGATAATTACAACACCCCGTCGCAGAAGTCATCAGGCTTTGCGGCGGGGTTGACTTTTAATTAAGCCGGTGCTATAATGTCAAAACAACAATTTTACGGAGGCGATTTTATTATGCAGGACTGCTGCTTTACAAGTGACAACAACTGGTTCAGATACCGTGCGGCGGCGATTATCGTCGAGGACGGCTGTGTGCTGTTTATCGGCAACAAAAATGAGGACTACCTTTATTCGGTCGGCGGGGGAGTACATATGGGTGAGACTGCCGAGGACGCCGTTAAGCGGGAGGTCTTTGAGGAGACCGGCGTCCGGTATGAAATCGACCGTCTGGCGGTTATCCACGAAAATTTCTTTAACGAAAACACCGGCTCGCTTAAAGGGCTTGAATGTCACGAAATCGCGCTTTATTACCTGATGAAGCCGCGCGGCGAAAAGGTGACGGAATCGAACAGCTACACCGTTGGTCACACCAAGGAGGAGCTGCACTGGATCCCTATTGAAGAGCTTGGGAAGTATAAAGCTTTTCCGAGCTTTATGCATGACTATCTAACAAGCGAGCATACCGGAATTGAGCATATTGTTACGGACGAAAGGAAATAATCCTTGATTTTAGTGTAATGTAAGGGCAAAATGTTGATTTTGACCGCATTTTAACATGATGTTAACACCCATTGCTTGCTAATATCCCAAAAATCGTGTAAAATGACCTTGTTGCAACAAACAATTATCCACGAAAGGAAGATGATAAAAATGCTTGGTGATAATCTTAAAAAGCTCCGCCAATCTCGCGGGCTTAGTCAGGAGGAGATGGCTGGGAAGCTGAACGTTGTCCGCCAGACCGTTTCAAAATGGGAAAAGGGCTTGTCCGTCCCCGATTCGGAAATGCTTATGGAGATTGCAAGGCAGTTTGAGATTCCGGTGTCTACGCTTTTGGGAGAAACTCCCGGGCTGGAGGACGAAGCAAGCGATATGCGCATCGTGCTTGAAAAGCTCACCCTTATAAACGAACAGCTTGCAAGGAGCGCGCAGGCAAAGCGCAGGGCACTTCGGGCGGTGTGTATCGCCGTGATTGCGATAGTCGGGCTGTACATGGCGTTTTTGCTTGTGCTGGGAATCTATATGGCTTCGGGTGCGAACGTCAGCGTTTCCGGGGATTCTATCGGGATTATCGGCGGGGCTGACGGTCCTACGACAGTTTTTGTAACGACACAATTCGGTCATCCGCTGACGCTTATCGTGATGGTTATCGCGTTGATAGCCGCAGTCGCGGGGCTGGTTTATACAAGAAAGAAGTAAAAAACTAACCGTCTGTCGGGACAATCTTCCGGCAGACGGTTTAATTTATCTAAAAACAGTTCGGTTAATGCAACCTTTTAGACTAAAAATTCAATTCAAATAGCTGGAATGTCGGGATATCCTCAAATCCTCTGTTTAGATCCTTTTCGCCGGCATACTTAAATCCAGCCTTTTCGTAAAGCCTTTTTGCCGGTATGTTTTCGGGGACGATATCCAGTCTGACCGCTTTATAGCCCTCGTTTTTGGCTTTTTCTATGCAGAACTCCACCATTTTTGTGCCGATACCCTCGCCGTAGTGCTTAACGGCAACTGCCAGCGAGTGGATGACGGCGTATTCACCCTCGTTAAGTTCAACCTCCCAGTCGCCATTTTCGTATGCTCCCTGAGGGTCGGCGTTGTATATGAACGCCCCGACGATTTCGTCGCCCTCCATGCATACATACTGAGTTCCGGCGTTTATCGCCGCGCGTATGCTTTCCTCACCAGGATATACCCCCGGAGTCCACTTGGGATAGTTTATATGTGAATCAAGATATGTAGTAACGCCGAGATAAAACTCTGTTAGCGCACCCAGCATTTCCATATCACTTTTGAAGATTCTTAAATTCATTTTTCTTACATTCCTTTCCGAGACCGGCTGAACCCACATACTTTCGCGGGGCGGGCAGTCCCAAATAAAACAATTATTGATATTTTATCACATGACAGACCTACTGTCAACTAAAAATGCTTGAAATATAGACGTTTTCGTGATACAATAGATTGATAGAGATATAATACTAATTCCCAACCACCCTATAGTCAAATCAAGCAATAAATCCCGGCATAAGCCGGAATTAATTGCCGCTAAAATAAGCCCACTCGTCGTCAAGCTCCCTTGCAATACGGCAAGTATTCCTGCGGTCGCTTTCCTAGATTGGTCTTATTTTATCTGTCGGCTTTGTCTACAGGATGATTGGGAATTAGTATAAAAACAGCGGCGAAAAGTTAATTTCACCGCCGGTATGTAACTTTTAATATGTCCGCAATGCGGCACTATCATCCGCAGTTCTGCTCGATATACCCTTTTACCTGATTCGGCGCGATTCCCAAAGCAAACCCCAGCTCGCCGTAAAGAATATCCTGAGCCATCTTAAAATACTTTGCGTCCACCGCCGGAAGATTCTTTTTCAGCGGAATAAGCTCGCGCTGTTTTTGGAATATATGCCGTATGACTTTTATCAGCTTTTCACATTCATATGTACGCACAAGCTCCTTGTAAAACGCAGCAGCAAGCTTTGCGTCTCTCGGAACGTCAAGCTCGTAGCTTATCTCCTTTATATGTGCAACAAGCTTTTGTGCCTGTTCCTTTGTTATCACTCTGCGCATTACTATGGTCGAGTCTGTCGGCGTGTAGATTTTTCCGCTTTTGTAAACGGGGACAAGGGTATAGTACTCCTTTTCTTTATCCAGCCCCGTTATGTCCTTTTTGCCTATGCTTTCCACCCTGCAAACGCCTTCACTGCCGTAAACAACGTAATCGTTGACGCTAAACAACTGTTTCCCCTTCTGTTCCTGTAAAATAAAAAAGGTCACAAATCAGCGATGATCCGCAAACCTTCGCTTTTTCATAAAGCACCAAAATAATTGTGTATTAACTACTTAAATATATTATAGCACTTCATTTTTAAAAATGTAAGGGGGTTTTAGGTTTTTTTACAAAATCGCCGTTTTCAACAATTCTATGCGGAGCGTTCTTGTTGAAAACGTCCACTATACAACGGTATTTTCTGGGATCATTCTGCCAGACATAAACGCCTTTGCGTTTTCAAGGGTGGTTTTTGCTATTGCTTCCAAAGCTTCGGCGGTAAGAAAGCCCTGATGGGATGTTACTATCACGTTCGGGAAGGACAACAGCCTTGCCGTTACCGAGCTTTCAAGTATATCGTCCTCGCGGTTTTCAAAAACGTTCGGGGTCTCCTCCTCATAAACATCCAAGCCAACTCCGCTGAACTTGTGCGAGCGGATGCCCTTTATAAGATCCTCGGTGCTGATTAGCGCCCCGCGCGAGGTGTTTACAAGTATCACACCCGACTTCATTTTACTTATGGCATCAAGGTTTATCATGTGATAGCTCTCCTCGGTTAAGGGGCAGTGCAGCGAGATAAGGTCGCTTTGCCGGTAAAGCTCGTTTGGCGCGACGTATTCGATATAGGGGATATCGGTGCGGGGATATTTGTCATATGCGATAACCTTCATTCCCAAGCCGTTGCAGATTTTTGCCATAGCCGCCCCGATCCTGCCCGTGCCCACGATTCCTGCGGTCTTGCCGTTGAAGTTAAAGCCTGTCAGACCCGCAAGGCTGAAATTGTTTTCCCGCACGCGGATATACGCCTTGTGAAGCCGACGGTTTACGGCAAACGCCAGAGCCGCGGCGTGCTCGGCAATAGCTTCGGGCGAGTATGCCGGAACCCGCATTACCCGCACGCCCTGCTCCTTGGCTGAGGATACATCAACGTTGTTTATTCCCGCGCAGCGCATAAGAATAAGCCTGACCCCGAACCCTTTAAGGCTTTTTATGATGTCCGCGCCCACCTCGGAGGCTACAAACAGACAAACGGCGTCGTACCCCTGAGCCAGGCGGACGGTATGGGCGTTTAAATCGGGCTGGATGTAATCTATTTCAATGCCGCTGAAATCTCCGAGAAGGCTGTTGAAGGACGCTTCGTCGTAGGGCTTGGAATCGTAAAAAAGAATTTTCATGGGAGAACTCCTGAGCTATATTTTTCTCTATTTTTCCACGGCTTTTAAGGATTATTCGCGCCCACGGCAAAAAGATATCCCCGCACTTTGCGTGTGCAGGGGATATGCCAAACCTTGATTTACTTCTTCCGACATTCTCTGACTATATCGCCGATGGTGTCCTCATCGAGATATTCAATTATCGGCTTGATGGCTTTAAGACCGTTCTTTCGGGCTTCATCCTTTGCAATTTCACCGAGAACATCCTCGTCGATATATTCCGCAATCGGGATTATACCATTAATCCCGTTCTTGCCGACCTCCACTGCGGCAATTCTGCCCAGATTATCCTCATCAATGTATTCGGCAATCGGAAGGATTCCTTCTGTTCCGTTATGCGCAGCCTCATAAAGGGCAGCTTCGCCCAGCATATCTTCATTGATATATTCCGCAATCGGGACGATGTTTTTAATACCGTTCTTAACGACCTCCTTTTGGGCAATTCTGCCCAGATCATCTTCGTCAATATATTCTGCAATCGGTAAAATGTCTTCAATTCCGTTCTGCTCAACCTCATACAAAGCGATTTCGCCAAGCTTATCCCCGCCAATGTACTCCGCTATCGGGATTATGTTCTTAATGCCGTTCTTTTTTACCTCTTCCATGGCGATTTCGCCCAGCTTATCCTCGTCGAGGTACTCTGCAATCGGAATTATGCCTTTAATGCCGTTTTTGCGGACCTCTTTCATGGCAATCTCGCCGAGCAAATCCTCGTCTACCGAGTCAGCTATGTTTATGACAGCCGCAATGCCTTCCGACTCGTACAGCTTGTCGGCAAATTCGCCAATGTCGTCGTCGCTCAGATAGGGCAGAAGCCAGCTGATGTCGTCGTCCGATTCATTGTCTGAGATGCTGCCGTCCGGCTCAATAGTGAAATTGCAGGAGCCGTTTTCGTCCGCTTTCGGATAGACCCTCTTGCCGTTTACTACGACTACAGTTTCGCCGTTTTTGCTTTTGTAGAACTGCGAATCCTTCATATCCTCCGAAGCGGCGCTTATTCTCTCCTGAGCGGCTTTAATCTGCTCCTTGGCAGCCTCCATGGCTTCTGTGGTGGATTTTACAAAGTTATCGTCGAGCTGTTCGCCGGCGTGTTTCAGCTGCTCCTTTGCCGCTGCCATAGCTTCGGTGGTTTTCTTTTTCATGCTTTCAAAGCGTTCGGATATGCCTTCAACTCTGCCGACTACCTTTTCCACCTGATCGGGCTTAAGAATCGGTGCAGCCTCCTTAAGCTCCTCAACGCTGACCTTGTTTTCTGAGACGTATTCCTCTAACTTGCCCTCGGCGGCACTTTCTATCAGCTCTGATTTCGCGCCCAATATAACGTCTATGCTGGTGCCGAAGATTTCCGCCAGCTCGGGGAGCTTTGATATATCGGGCATAGAATTGCCGCGCTCCCAGTTGGAGACTGCCTGAAAGCTTACGTTCATTTTGTCGGCAAGCTCAAGCTGGGTCATGTTCTTCGCCTTGCGAAGCTCGGATATTTTTCTTCCTACCTTTTTCATTACAAACATTTCGTTCATCCTTTCCTGTCTGGCTCTTTCGCGGTTCTCTTTTGAAAAGAGGGGACCTTTTTTAGAGATGCGAGCGGGTATCAAACCTTTTTTCATAGTTTTGTGAACCTTTCCGCAAACCGATTTTGTATACTAATTCTCAATCAGCCTGTAGCCAAAGCCGACAGATAAAATAAGACCAAT
>ENA-ORMR01002430-ORMR01002430.1-human-gut-metagenome-genome-assembly--contig:-NODE-2430-length-11566-cov-2.844844_pt1 | contig 11566 bp, 10 predicted proteins | sample MGYA00242107_ERZ509003 | MGnify/ENA primary metagenome ERZ509003 (study PRJEB26280, sample SAMEA2338699) | human gut metagenome | biome: human gut; feature: human-associated habitat; material: faeces... | reverse complement strand
CGACCAGTACAAGATCTCCGATATGTCCACCGTGGCGACCAACGAGAAGGTCACCATGCAGGACGGTCAGCTCAAGGAATACAACTTCCGCGTCTGCTTCCTCGATCCGTTCCAGGGCTCCGTCATGGCCTCGTTCGCCATGGAAGAGTTCGGCGCCAAGAAGGCCTACGTCCTGTCCATGCTCGGCGACGACTACACCGTCGGCCTGGCCAAGAACTTCGTCATCGCCTTTGAAGCTGCCGGCGGCGAGATCGTAGCCGACGAGACCTTCGTCGAAGGCACGGCGGACTTCTCCGCGTACCTCAACAACGCGGTCGCCGGCGGCGCCGACGTCATCTTCGCGCCGTCCGCCATCGCCTACGCCCCGCAGATCATCGAGCAGGCTTCCGCTCTCGGCGTCAGCCTCCCCATCCTCGGCGGCGATACCTGGGAAAACTCCGCGATCTCCGATGCGCAGAACGGCACCGACATGCAGGTCTTCGTCTCCACGTTCTTTGACGAGAACGACGAGTCCGGCCTGGCCAAGGAGTTCGTCACCGGCTACAAGGCATGGCTGAACGGCAACTCCCAGAACCTCACCAACAACGGCGGCAACGACGTTGTCGCGGCGGTCTCCGCCCTCGGCTATGACGCCTACATGACCGCGGTCGCAGCCATCGAAAAGGCCCAGTCCGCCGACGGCTCCGCCATCCGCGACGCGCTGGCCGGCCTGTCCATCGACGCGGTCACCGGCTCCATCAGCTTCGACGCCAACGGTGACGCGATCAAGAGCACCGCTTACATCAAGCAGGCGATCGACGGCGGCTTCCAGTTCTACAAGGTCCAGAACGCCGACTGATTTCGCAATACTGACCACAATGGTTTCCGGCCGGAGGAAATCTCAGAGTAACCGGTGATTCGATCGACAAGAGTTGTCAGCGAGAGATTTTGTCCCAAATGAAAGTTTGAAAACGCAGGAATACTTTGTGTATTTCAAGTTTTCATACCGCAGGATTGGGTCAAAAGACCCGGCGAAGGCCGAAAGGCATTGGATTAGAGGTTCCTCATGGAGGGTTTCGTAATGGACAGTGATTTGACAAGGCTAACGGTATTTTTTGAGGCGCCGTTCTGGGTCGGGATCTTTGAGCGGATCGAAGGCAATACGCTTTCGGTCTGCAAGGTCACCTTCGGCGCGGAGCCGAAGGACTATGAGATCCTGGCCTACGTGCTGAAAAACCACAGCCGTCTGCGGTTCAGTCCGTCTGTTGCCGCGGCCATCCGGCCGGACGCGGCAAATCCGAAGCGGATGCAGCGCCAGATCCGGAAGCAGACCGCTGCCAGCACAGTCGGCACCCGGTCACAGCAGGCGCTGCAGCTGCAGCGCGAGGCGCAGAAGCTTGAAAAGCAGACCCGCTCGCGCGAGCAGCGGGAAGAAGAAAAGCAGCGCCGCTTTACCTGCCGGCAGCAGAAACGAAAGGAAAAGCACCGGGGCAAATAGCCCCGGTGCTTTTTTGCAGCAGTACGTTTTTTCTTTTACTCGCCTGTGATCTCCCGTTGTTTCTTTTTGGGGAGGGCGTGGAGGACCAGGCGGTAGGCTTCGTCGAGGAGGTTTCTCAGCAGATCGTCGGGGACGGAGCCCTGCGCGCGGACGGAGTTCCAGTGGGTCTTGTTCATGTGATAGGCGGGATAGACACCGTCCGCCGCGCCAAAGGAGCCGAACATCTCGGTCGGCAGCTTCAAATTGACAACGTCAATGACCTCGTCGCTGTCAAAACCGAACTTGCGACGTGATACCCGCATCACAAGTGCATACCATTTGCGATTATCCGCGTGCCGGAGCACCGCCGTTTCAAAATCCTCATCAAACGGATAGTCTGGCGATGTGCCGTATGTAGTGAGGCAGTATTTTAGGAATTCTTGTTTTGTCATCAGTTACTCACCTGATTCTTTTTTCTCTTCTTCTGCCGATATCTCTATGGTTTCTGATAGATCAACATAGCAGCTCTTATCCTTGAAGCATCGACGCAGATAGTCATGACCACCGTCTACGGCACATGCACCGCATTTACAGGTCACATATTGATGTCTGTCGGTCGATTCAATTATATCACCACAGAGTTTGCATTGAATGGCATTTTTGATGATTTTTCTCATATCAACAACCTCATTCAGCAAAAGCGTTTCCTTTTTCAAGGATCTTCTTTCTTTCTTCCCAATCGGGCATAAACATAGCAAGTTGCTGATAGAACTTTTTTGAATGATTCGGTTGCAAGAAGTGGGTAAACTCATGCACAACAACATATTCTATGCACGATATCGGTGCTTCAACCAAAGCAAAATTGAAAGTCAAGACACAACGTTTGGGCTGGCAACTTCCCCAACGAGAAACCATATTCCTATACCGAATAACCGGATACTCAACTCCGTATTTCTGAAATTTGGGATAAATAGCATCGCACAACGATTGAATTGTATCCTTGCAGATCGACATTAACCATTTATCCATCAATTTCTTTTTCATTTCGTAATCATCCGAGTTTTTAACGGTCAATGTGATGTACGATTCATCACATTCCACTTTGCTTTTCTTTGCCTCAACAACCTTCAATCTTCTATCATGACCAAGTATTCTAAACGTTTCTCCATCCACAAATTGTTTCGGTTTAGGAGCATATTTGGCAAGCTCTTCATAATGTGCAAGTGCCTTGAGAATATACTCCGACTTGGATTCAATAAATTCTTCAATGATTCTCTCAGAAATGCGAGTATTGGCAGAAACAAAAATCGTTCTATCTGATTTAATTCTTAAATTGATATTCTTAACATCTTTCCATTGCAACTCATACTCAATTTGTTTTCCATTCAACACTATTTCTTTGATCATTTGAATCTCCTGAGGGCAACTGTGATCACATTCTCAATGATCTTATCGACAGAATCGAAGTCAACATGAATACCTTTTTCTTTTTCGATGTCATAGAACATATCGTCAATATCTTGCGCAATCTTGTTGTGAATATCTTTGTTTGTCTGCCAATCAACCATATTGTGTTCATCAATAATCTCTGTGATGCGAATTGAGATATCCGAAATGACATCAATATTGGCGCTTATATCCATTACATCATCTAAAATCGCAGTAATCACACCGTAGAATGCCTGTGCATGAACATTTCCCTTGATTTTTTCCGGATAGGAAATGTTGGTTGTACCTTTACGGTAGTCTTCCATAATGGACTTCAACTTGGAAAGATATTCAGCTTCTGTGATGACCCGATTCTTATATTCCTCAAGAGCATCTTTTATACGTTTTGAAAAGCTATCGTAATAAGCCGGATTTTCATCTCTGTTTGCTTTAATGCTCTTCGTCATATGAGATACGATTGCGTCAGCTTTGGAACGCATGGTTCCAAGGTCATGCAGTTCTTTTTCCAGTTCATCACGGTCAAGAATATCAACCGGGTTTGTAATTTGTTTAATACCTGCTACCGACATATGCGTATCAAGAAGATTCTGCATCTGCTTCTCATACTCTTTATTATCGATCACATCTGCATAACGTTTTTTCACACTTCTTCTTACTTTTGAATAGAAGATAAATGCCGATTGATACATGCCGATTTCCTGCTTTGTAAATGCAGAATATGCCTTTTCGGAATTCAGTACCATGTTGAGCGCACGTCCGAAAGAACAAAGCGCATCATAGAATTTCGCGCGGATCTCCGGATCTGCAAGAAATACTTCGATTTCCTCCGTATCCTCTTTGTTTTTGATTGATGTAAAGATATCGCACAGATGAGAATATGCTTCCCGCAAGCGGCTCACACATGCCATAACATCGACAATCACACCTTGAATATCAGTGCTGTCAAATTCTTCAAGTCCTGCTCCACTATAGACTTCCATGGCAGAATCAAGCTTTTGAATCAGTCCTCGATAGTCTACAATCAAGCCATAGTCTTTACCCTCATAAAGACGGTTTGTGCGTGCAATTGCCTGAAGTAAGCCGTGCTCTTTCAACTCTTTGTCAATATAAAGAACCTGTGTACGAGGTGCGTCAAAGCCTGTAAGCAACTTACTGCAAACAATCAGAATATCAATTTCGCCATCAATAAACTTGTTTTTGATCGCATCCTCGTAATCATCCGCATTGCCGTATTGCGCCATCATTTTGTTCCAGAAAGCGACAACCATATCGTCAGTACTTTCGTCTACTTCTTCACTTCCTTCTCTCATATCGGGAGCTGAAATAACGACCGCAGTGGTAAGATCTCCGAACTCTTCAAAGCATTTTTGATAGCGGACCGCATCCTTTTTGAAATTGCACGCCAGCATTGCTCTGAATCCGGTGTTTTTGTAGCCTTCAATAAAGTGCAGATTTACATCCAGTGCAATGCGCTTGATCCGTGCATCTGTGGAAGTCAGACGTTTGATGGTACTCCACTTGTTTTTAAGATCGACCTTCTGTGCATCATTCAGCCTTTTTGTAACCTGATCGAACCAAAGGTCAATATTGGCTTCATCAACGCTCTGTTCCACAAATTTTCCTTCGTAGATCAAAGGAACAATTGCATGATCTTCCACACCGTCTTTAATTGTGTACTTATGAATTAACCTGCCGAACTTCTCCATGGTGTTCTTTTCGTTCTTCATTAAAGGCGTTCCCGTAAAGCCGATGTAGCACGCATTTGGAAATACGGTGCGCATTTTGGTTGCCAAGGAACCGTAATTGGAGCGGTGACTTTCGTCAACCAGGACAAAGATATCCCTGGAATTATTCTTGAGTCCGCTGCTCTCCACCGTATTGAACTTGTTGATGATCGATGTAATCACATCCACCGACCCGCTGTTGACAAGCTCAATCAAATGCTTTCCGGAGGTGGCTCTTGCGGGGGACAGCCTTGTATGAGCAAAGGTCTTGGCAATCTGTTTATCGAGTTCTTTTCGGTCTGTTACAATAACGACACGAGGATTAAAGCGGCTCATTTCCATAAGGATGTACTTTGCCACCATAACCATCGTCAGGGACTTGCCGCTCCCTTGTGTATGCCAAATAACACCGCCTTGACGGTTTCCTGCGCTATCATTCTGTTGGATTGTTTTGATTATTTCTTCAACGGCAAAGAATTGCTGATAACGGCAGATCTTCTTGATATTTGCATCATACAGAACGAAATACTTGCTCAAAGTCAGCAAACGGGTGGGATCAAGCAAAGACACAATGTTTCTGTCTTGCTCGGTGATTTCACGACCAACTACGTATTGATCAAGTAGCTTATTCTGCCAATCCAAGGATTGCTCACGCCATACGCACCAAAAGTTCTTTCCAGTGCCGCAGGTTGCATACTTTACTGCGTTTTTGTTGGTAGCAACCACGACTTGAGCAAACTTGAAGAGCTGAGGAATATAGTCTTTGCCCTGATTACGAATCATCTGCTCAACTGCCTGATCCACATCAACCGTAGGTGCTTTGCATTCAATCACAGCAAAAGGAATACCGTTGACAAACAGAACGATATCGGGACGTGCGTTTTTCTGTTTGTCCCAGCTATCGCAAGAGAACTCCTCGGTTACATGGAAAACATTGTTTTCGGGATGCTCCCAGTCAATATATTTCAAATTAAAGCTCTTTGCCGTAACATCCACAAGCTTTTCAAGATAGCTCTTACCCAGCATCAACGCGTCATATATCTTCTCGCTTGTGCGGACAAGACCGTCGGTGAGCGGCTCGTCCAGTTCAGATATAGCGCGTTCAACATTCTCTGCAGTAAACTTGTATGTAATACCGCCATAGTTAAAATGATTAAGCTTATGAAGCTGCGAACGAAGAACATCCTTCAAGATAACGCCATAAAGCCCTCCGCGCTGAGCTACACACTCTTCAGGAGAGATATATTGATATCCCAGCTTGCACAAGAGCTCTATGGCTGGGGATTTGCTGATATTATCTTCGAGATATAAATCTGATTGTGATTTGTAGCTCATTTTGCTTGCTCCATTTTTTCATAAATATGTTTTGTCGTAGTAATATTTTTCCTTCTTACAGTAATTGACCAACCACGTTTATTGGAAAGTTCAATTAACCTTTTAGCATTCTCAGTATTAAGTACTCGCTCGTCAATAATAATTCCAGAAACAAGATCTATGTATTGTTTGTTTTCTGTGTTACTTAAAAATAGTCTCCACTCTTTTTCATGTTTCCAATCAATTTTTTTGGTAATAAGTTTTGTGAGCATATTATAGGTTTCACTTTGAATTTTTTGAATGTCCTGCTTCGCTCCCAAATAATATTCCATCAAAGGGATAAAGCTATAATCTTCCTGCTTTTCTTGATATTCAACACGATAGAGGCTAATTAATTTGCGCTTAGCTTCACTTGGGAGAGCTCTCGTTTTTTGAAAATCATATTCTATGCAAAAACCACGGTTATTATTAGCATAATAGGCCCACATTGAATTGCTGTCGTAATCTTCCGACATGGAGAATATATAGGACATATCCCTCAACTTATCATTGTAGTTCATATGTAAATCCGCAAGATGCTTTATCGATTCTTCATTGTTAGCAATAAAGGTGTTCACAAATCGCTTGATCTGTCTGATATAATGAATTGCTTGAGGTCTTTCTATATTTAATTTTGCAAGTTCTATAAGTGCTTTTTCTTCGATTAACTCACCTGTTTTAAGATTATAACAATTTATTATGTTTTCGAATGCACGTTCTTCAAAGTCGGTTTTGCCAAATTTGGTTTGACATTCAGGTGAATCCAACATTGCCTTAATAAGCAACACGGGATGTTGTTCCAAATATTGCTGTATTTCTTCAACACTTTTTATCGGATCATAATATAGAACGGTGTCTTCATCATCATTCAGATCGCAGGCTTTGGGAAACCAAAGATAACCGTTGGTCAATGAATCATAAGCGTTCTCAAACGAATCACCGTCAATTGAACGATATTTATACAGTTTACCTTTGTTCGGCAAGCATCGCAAAATACGATCCAAAATGCGATCAATTTCTTCTTCTGAATAATCCTCAATCTTATTTAACGAGAACATTTCAGATAGATGCTCCCGATATAAAATTTCGATTGATTTGCTCATTTTAACACCTCCTATCTATAAGCAGACATAGCGAGACGGAAAACGCCTCGCTTGCTGCGGAATTATTTTTTCTTTTCCGTTGCTTTGTTAATCGATTTCTTGTGTTTATCGTGCAACCTTGACAACTTCTCAACAACAGCCATTTTCTCAATAATTGTTTTTACGATTTTATCAAGTTCGCCGTCTTTGCAATAATTCGCCTCTGTAATAAAATCGACACGATTTTCAGACATAAGCTTAGCTGCAACTTCTTTTTTACGTTTTCGAAATACGGCGATAGACTGTCCTTTATTCAATTTCACAAGTTTCATACAAGGCACATCTGTTAATCCATCGCCTATATAAATCATATTTCTAAAAGGAATTCGGCGCTCTTCTTCTGGCACATAATCATTTAATTTTTCATCGTCCCAAACATCAAGAACTCCTTTGTTAATTCTAAAAAGAAATTGCGTTTTATTTGTGTAATTTACAGATAGTTTAGGCCATACTGCTACTTTGTTTTCGTCATACAAAAATTCGCAAGCATAAACCTTTTTGAAATATTTATTGATAGACGAGCCTTCAATAATTTCCTTGATTCCTGATGATATTACATAATGTTCTATGACAATACCATTTTCCTTGCCGTAATTATTAATACGTTCAAACCAGTCTTCAACTCCGGGATAATATTCTATATCTTTTCCCAATGCAACAAAAGTGTCTCGTGTTACAGGCACACTCTTTTCCGAAGCTTTCTTTAACATGTGTCGCATATAAGCGAGAATAGGATCCATATTCTCTGTCTGCTTTAATTCTTTTACTTCATTCCAAAACTGTGTGGAACTAATACCGAGATTGGGAATAAATCCATATTCCTGCATATCCTTAGTAGACAATGTTTTATCAAAGTCGTACATTATAGCGATAATCGGCTTTTTGGGTTTTGACATTATTGTTTCACCTCCACTCTCACAATCCCCGTCAGCAAAAGTTGCATCAGGGCTTTTTTCTTTTGTTTTTCTTGGTCGAGATCTTTTTGAAGTATTTCGATTTCCTTATTTGCTACTTTGAATATTTGAACAAGCTTTTTTATTTCCTCAAAATTTGTAGGCAAATAAAGCGACGGAGTGATAAACGTAGCATTAGAAATATTTATGGTGTTCTTTGCACCTTTGTTGATTATAGGGAGCAAATATCCATTGGCATTGTTAGGATGCATAAAATATTCGTTCAGCAAATATCCAATCTCATAACTTGTAGGTTTGTAGACACCATACAACGGAGAAACTGCCCCATTTTCTGTAAGCTGACTTTGTTTCACAATTCCATATGGGAATGCACCCGTAGGACTTTTTGTATACACAATATCTCCGTAATGAACTACGTTATAATTAGATGTGTCCGAAGCCGCCATGCTTTTACCCAAGTGTTCGCGTTGATCTACTACGCCACTATTTACTGCAACTGAGCAAATCCTCAATGACTGATCTTTGTTTTCCTCTTTTCTCTCGCAGAGGATATCTGACATTTTTTGCTTTTTCCACTCACTACTAAATCCTGGCAATCTCTTTTTGCCTGTGAGAAGCTGTTGCATCAGCGCCTTTTTCTGCCGTTTCTTTTCTTCGATGAGTTTTTCTTTCAAAGCAATCAGCTTGTCCTGGGTAGACAAAATCTCGGCGATCTTTTCTTGCTCGTGCAGTGATGGGTATATCAATGGGAAAGACAACATATCTTCTGGACCAACTCTGCGAGCCTTTCTACCACCGTCCGCAATCATACCAAAATGAGTATAGAAATTGCGCTGAGTTGCGTATGTAAGCAGATAATAAGGATCAACATCGTTTATATCAAAGCAAGGTAAGTCTTGTGTGCTTTCATAGCCGTTAAGATGGTCGGGAATAATACCAAAAGCACAATTCAAAAAGTCTAATTTGCTATAAATTAGCTGTCCTGCTTTCCTCTTATAGTAAGTTGTACTTTCGCTTCCTTCATGAACTTCTCTTTTTTCAAAAACACCCTTGTTCCAAAGTTTGACGGTAAGTTTTTTGGCTACAGCACCATTTGTGCCAGGAATTCGGCTTTCTGTCAAATGCTTAGATAAAGGATGCAATTCCCATTCAGAAGGAATAACTCCTGCTTTCGTCTTTTTATATCCCTCCGGCACTTCGCCGCGCCGGATTTGTTCAATTCGTTGTTTTATTTGTGGGGTCATTTTCATTCCACCTTTTTATAATTTTCCGCGATATCTTCCTCGTTCTTTTGTTGTTTCGGACGGCAAATCTTATAAAAGAAATCTGGAATCAACACAGCGTTCTTTCTATGCTCAAAAATTCCATTTTGTAATTCGATTGCTTTTTGAACTAACTCGTCTCCGTCCAAAGTCAACCCCCAGTTGTTCAAAAGATTATCCGATGCGTTTTTTAGTGTTGTTATTCTATTGTCGTCTTCCTTCATGTGATTATTAAACGACCACAAATATTTAATAAAAGGAAGACACCAAAGAGCTATACTAATGAAATTCAAAAACGACGGGTTGATAATAGCTGCAGCTACAAAAATCAACGCAATGATCACGTACATAAGTGCCTTATATGCCGAGGCATATTTTTTTCGCAAATCGCTATCCCAACGAAGATTCTCTTTTTGACAAAGAAGAATCTGCTTACTATAATCGCATGTCGAATAGTCTTCATACCATTTATCATTGTCGGTAAATCCGCTTTGGGGATATTTGCTGACCATTTCGATTATACGATCTTTGGTAAGGGGGCAGTTCCACTTGTTATTCAAATGCGAATATTGATTGCTGGAATATAATGTGGTATCAATATACTGCTGAACTTCTGCTGCCTCTGCTCTAATTTTTGAAATACAGCTGTTTATGGGAAATGCAGCAAAAAATGTTGCAAAAGATAGTCCTATTGATAAATCTGTAATAAGTTCATTGTGGGTTATTGACTTTAGTACTGCGAATACACATACTAAAACAACACAGAAGAAAAAATACAAACCGGCTACTACTTTTGCTTGAAAATATTTTTTGCGTTGCGCAAAAAGGCATTGTATAATTAAAGTGTTGCTTTGTTTTTCGTAAATGCTTTTATCCATAAGTTGGGAACTCATTTCCAAACACCTTTCTCCAAGAATTTATAGCCGAACACTGAAGTTCTTGGCTTTCAAAGTTGCATGCCGAAACTGCGTTCATATAATCAGCGTATGAACGATTGTATATAGACTGCTTTTGACCAGCCGTAAGATTATTTATGTTTCCTTGGATTCCTTTGGGGTCATCTATATAGCTGTAGATGTTTTGATAAATATAATATAGCAGATTTTTGAAATCTGTTTGGATATTGTTATAAAGCTTATTGTTTTTGCAAAAGTTGACTACCATTGCTTCTAACATATATGATGACATAGAAGCCATAGTTGGTCTTTTGTTCCAATATTTCGCAAGTCTTATAAGCTTTAGAGCTTCTCCCCCTGTGAGAGTATTAATGCTTGAAACATTATCTCTATCTTTTTTGGGATTGGTTTTTTTCCAATTTCCACTTCCGTTTGGGATTAAATAATATTCTTCACTATATGATGTGGCATCAACATGAAAAGCGGGCACAATATCAAAGTTCCATGCATAGCTCGTAAATTGTAAGGTTACCGCCTCTTGGTTAGAATGTAGTTCTGCTTTTCTGCAATCATGAAGAGCTGAAAGTGCACTTTTGAATTTGTTTTTTACTTTGTTTGAATTCAAATAATAATCGCCGTAATATGTATATGGACTATAGTTTGTACTGTCACAGTATGCCTTGAATGGACTCTGAAGATTTTTTAATTTCAAACGAATATCTGCCCACGATCTTACATCGCATATTTCCAAATCACCACCAGAAAGACAAATAATTAAATCTATATCATCAATTGGCCGTGTTTTCGTTTTTCGTGCAAATGATCCAAATTGCATATGACATGCCCTATATAACGGCAAAAAGTCGTTTAGGTTGTTAATTCGATAGAACATTGCATCCCTACTTGCTCTCGCTTTTTCAACTTGTGATGGCTCTAAATCTACAAAATTTTTGCGAAAAGTTTCAAATGCACCACTAACGGTATAAGACATAAAAATTCTCCTCTCAAAGTCCTAATTCTTTCATATATTTCTTCATCTGTGCATGTACCTCTGCAAGCTCTGCTTCGATGTTGACAATGTTCTGCTTTATCTCGTCAATGTCAATGAGTTCTTCCTCTTCGAAAGTATCGACGTAACGAGGGATATTGAGGTTGTAGTCATTCTCCGCGATTTCCTCAAGCGTAGCAACGTGGCTGAATTTTGGCTCGTCCGCATAGTGGATATCTGTTTTATACTGAACGTAGGTATCCACGATCTTCTTGACGTCGCATTCACGCAGGATGTTCTGATTCTTGCCTTTTTCGTAGTGTCCTTCGCCGCTTGCATCCACAAAGAGAACTTTATTATTCGTTCCGCGATCCTTGCGGAA
>ENA-ORMR01002427-ORMR01002427.1-human-gut-metagenome-genome-assembly--contig:-NODE-2427-length-11574-cov-2.638858_pt1 | contig 11574 bp, 8 predicted proteins | sample MGYA00242107_ERZ509003 | MGnify/ENA primary metagenome ERZ509003 (study PRJEB26280, sample SAMEA2338699) | human gut metagenome | biome: human gut; feature: human-associated habitat; material: faeces... | reverse complement strand
AAATACCTATTATAAATCTCCAACCGATATGGGAGTTAATATGGCAGGCTTCTGCATCGTCAACGACGACGTTTGCTGCAAGGCCTCTCGGCAGGAAATTATCAGAAGATATTATGCCACCCTCTGCCGCCGCAAAAAGGGCGAGGCGAGCGAGGAAGAGGTAATGAAGATAGAGCTTCTTATGAAGAAGGCGGGGCTGAGCGTTAACGAGCGCAGAGTTGTGGAGCCTGCTCTTAAAAAGGCTGAAGAAACCGAGAATACCGCTGCGGCAATCGAACTGCCCAACGGAAAGATTCTGACAGGAAAAACCAGCGCACTTTTAGGAGCCTCGGCGGCGCTTCTTTTGAACTCTCTTAAAGAGCTAGCCGGAATTGCGGACGATATTCTGCTGATTTCTCCGGTTGTAATCGAGCCGATACAAAAGCTTAAGGTTGAGCATCTGGGAAATGAAAATCCAAGGCTTCACACCGACGAGGTGCTTTTAGCACTGAGCATATGCGCGGCGACCAATCCGACCGCCAAGCTTGCTCTTGACCAGCTTAAAAAGCTAAAGGGCAGCGAGGTTCATTCGAGTGTAATACTTTCTTCTGTGGATATGAAGACATTTAAAAAGCTTGGCATAAACGTAACCTGCGAGCCTGTTTATCAGACAAAAAATTTATATCACGGATAATTATCAAAACGGCAGTGCATTTTGGCATTGCCGTTTAGTGTTAGTTGTGAAAATGTTAAACTTCGCCCTTGAAAATGTTAAGTAAAGTAAGTTTTCTTTACACATTTTTGCTAAAAAGACGATATGCACAAAATTGTGTACAAAAATTTGTTGCAAATAACTGTGATTAATTAGTTAAAAATTTTGCAAAAACCTATTGACAATACTAAAAAAGGGGTATATAATTAACACGCCTTGTTAAAATACGAAAGGAGTGAGATAGATGCGTGAGGCTAATGTATTGAATATGTTAATTATAAGCATCAGCAGTGCGCGATTATCACACTCTGCTAACAGTTAAGTCTGGCAGCCCTCTGATGCTATAAAAAGCGTCAGGGGTATTTTTGTGTATAGACTTATTTCATCGCGTTGAGATAAGCCGTCTCATGTATGATGGCGCTTTTAACAGCGTCGCTGTCGGCAGAGGATGTAATTTATAGGGTCAGCCTTGAATGTGGAGGAGTTCAGACTTTAAGCTATCAGGAAAGGAATGATATTATGAAGTATTTTGACGCGCTTCCTCAGCTTGTTTCAAACGAGCTTGAAAAGCGTGGAGTTATTACTGACCGGCTTTTGTACTGCGTTAAAGCCGATCTGGACGGCGAGGGAAAGTATTACGACGTTTACGTTACTTTCACCTCCGATACCCTTTATGTAATAAGCGGATACGAGGAATACAGGCAGATTTCCGGAAAAGAGAAGCTTCAGGAAAAAGCCCGTGATATTCCCGTGGTAAAAAGCTTCTTTAAAACCGCGCCCGTGCGCGAGATGGTCAGCTATAAGGTTGTTGACTTTTCAGAGTATGACATTGCAAAAATAAAGAATATATTTGTAGACCGCAACCAGAACTCTGCGCGCCTTATCATAGCGATGCTCAAAGACGGTGAGGTTGAAGAGCAGCCAAAGCCGGATAACGAACAGGAAAATGCAGACGTTGAGGATTTCGGCATGAAATTCGGCTGGTTTGGTCTGAGCTATGAGCATGACAGAGACAATATCCAGATAGCAAGATTCTCAATCGGCTACTGCGAAAAGTTCGAGCGTTTCTGCGAGAGGCTGAATCAGACTCACCGTCACGAGGAAATCGACGACAGTCAGCTTGATTCTCTTCAAACAATCTGCCCAACCTGCCATCAGCCTTATCCCAACCCCAACAGACCTATCTGTCCCAGATGCTTGGATAAGCGTTCGATATTCACAAAGCTTTTGGGAATGTTCCGCGATTTCAAGTGGGCAGTAGCTCTTATTATGCTTACTATACTGATGTCAAACGTTCTTGCGGTAATATCCCCGTGGTTCGGCTCAAAAATGCTCTACGACGACGTTTTAAAGCCGGGCGGAAAATTCTACGGTCAGGTTCTGCTTGTCGTTTTGCTGATGATACTTACAAATGTCCTCAGTAAGATAACAGGACTTGTTTCGGGAATCATAACCGCAAAGGTCGTTCCGCGCGTAACGCATCAGCTCCGCACTAAGATTTACGCAGCAATGAGCCACCTCTCGCTTCAGTTCTTCACCAGCAAGCAGACCGGCTCGCTTATGTCCCGAGTCGACCGCGACTCTAACAACGTTTACGGCTTCTTTGTAGATATTGTGCCTTATGGCGTTGCGAATATCATAAAGCTTGTCGGCGTTGCCGCTATAATGATTTTTATAAGCCCGATTCTTACTGCTGCGATAATGGTTATCATCTGCGCGGTGCTGTTCGCCGACAATCACCTGTATAGGTCTGAAAGAAAGCTTTACCGCAAGCTGGATGTTGCAATGCGCAGTCTTAACTCGGTGCTTTCCGACGTTATGAACGGTCAGCGAGTAGTTAAGTCCTTTGCCAAGGAGCGCAAGGAAATCGCCAGATATCAGAAGAAAAACAGAGACGCTTATGAGGTCAACACCCGCATCAATGAAAGAATCACATCAACCGTTCCGTTCCTTTGGGGCTTCTATCAGCTTATCAGTATAGGACTGTTCTGCGTGGGCTGCTACTTGGTAATGATTCATCACGAGTTCGGCGGCAAGGTGTTTACATACGGTGCTTTGCAGGTCTTACTTTCCTATACCGGCATGATCTATGAGCCTATAGACTTCTTTATGTGGATAGGCGACCGCTGGGCAAGATGTATAGACGCCGCTTCGCGTATGTTCGAGATACTGGACGCTAAGCCCACCGTCCGCGAGGCTGAACCAGAGTTTGCCGAGGAGAAGGACGAAAACGGCAATATCGTTAAAAAGCAGATAAGCCCTGTCAGAATGGCTAATATGAAGGGCGATATCGAGTTCAAGAACGTATTCTTTGAATACGAAGCCGGACATCAGATTCTTAAAAATCTCTCCTTCAAGGTAAAATCCGGACAGATGTTCGGCATTGTAGGACGTACCGGCGCAGGTAAGTCAACCATAATAAACCTTATGGCAAGGCTTTATGATGTCACCTCCGGCGAGATAACAATCGACGGCGTTCCGATAAAGAAGATAGCAACCGAGGATTTGCGGCGCAATATCGGTATAGTTTCGCAGGAGACCTACCTGTTTATCGGCACGATTGCCGACAATATCCGTTATGCCAAGCCGGATGCTACCATTGAAGAGGTTATCGAGGCGGCAAAATCCGCCAATGCTCACGAATTTATAACCAAGCTGCCGGACGGCTATAACACCAAGATCGGCTCGGGCGGAGTATCGCTTTCGGGCGGCGAACGCCAGAGAATTTCAATAGCAAGAGCTATCATTCAGGACCCGGATATACTCATTCTCGACGAAGCAACGGCTTCTATGGATACCCGCACCGAGCGCAAGATTCAGGTTGCTATAGACGCCTTGAAGGACGGCAGAACGATCATCTCCATCGCTCACAGGCTTTCAACCCTGCGCGACGCAGATATGCTCTGCGTTATAGAAAACGGCGAGCTTAAGGAGCTTGGAACTCACGATCAGCTGATCCGTCAGAAGGGCAAATACTTCGAGCTTTATAAGCTTCAGGCGGATGCGCTTAAGTTCATTGAGGAATAAGGGAGGAAAACAATATGGATAAGAAAGAACTTCAGGAAGAGCTTTTTGAGGTAGATAAGCTTGAACTGCTCGATGCTAAAAAGCTTGAATTTTTCAGAGATAAAGCCGGATTCGTATCTTTGAAGTATGACGGTCAGGAGTATTTCAACGTCCGCCTTACAAGGCTGATTCCGTTTTACTCCAAGACTACATATATCAGCGTCGCATACGACAATGAAGACCGCGAATTTAAAGAAATCGGCGTTATAAAGGATATGAAGGATTTGACCGACGAGCAGTATAAGCTTGTTGACGAATATCTCGAATACAAGTACTTCATGCCGGAAATAACAAAGGTTTATTCCATAAAGGACAATTCAAGGGGATTCATTTTCGTTGATATTGATACCACAGCTGGCAGAAAAACCATCTGCATCCGCGACTGGTATTCCAATTTCAGACTTCTTACAGACAAATATCTTTATGCGCTGGATGTTGACGGAAACAAGTATTTCTGCGACGATATCAACAAGCTTGACAAGAAGAGTTTAGCTGTGCTGGAAATCTACATTTAATGTCCGGACAGATAATATCTATAAGCCGAAAGGACTGATTAATATATGAATCTTAAGCTTTCAGCTCCCGATGGAAAAAGCCTTGACGATTTTCTGTTCGCATTGCCATTTAACCTTTACGGAAAGGCGAAGAAGGTCAAGGGAAACCTTTGCGTAACCCATAATAAGACAATCGAGGTTTACGTCGACGGGGAGCTAAAGGAAACCTATAATTTTGATGATTACGACGAATACGCCTGCGAACAGCTTGTGGGCTGTTCAATGCTTGTCGGACGTCATGAAGATGTCACCGAAAAATGTATCTGCGCTTTCACAAACGACGAGTTTATATCCTTTGCTGAGGTAGCGAAGATACTCAATCACTATCTCACAACAGGTATGCTTGTTGAGGAAAGCGATATCGACGAGCCAAAGTGCCCTAAGTGTCATCTCCCGCTCGACGGCTACACCGAATGCCCTTATTGCACATCTAAAATAAAGGTGTTCTCAAAGCTAATCAAGCGCGTTGCACCTTATAAGTGGGTGTTCCTTGTTGCAATCATATGCACCATTTTTGGCGAGCTGGTGGGCGTTATAACGCCTTACGTCAACCGTCTGCTGATAGACAATTACGTTATACCTGCGCAGGAGGCTGCAACCGTTGAGAACATCCGCTGGAGCGGTTTTGCGCTGCTGTGCGCCGCGCTGCTGGGTTCGGTTATCGTAAATGTTATACTCAACTTTATAAATATGAGATCAAGCTACTATGTAGCGCTGAATTTGGGTCAGGATTTAAGACAGGATGTTTTCAACAAGACCCTCGACCTCAGCATGACCTCCATCTCAAAAAAGACTGCCGGCGAACTTATAAGCCGTGTCTCCAACGACGCTAACAAGCTTCAAAGCTTTATTACCGATAACGGCAAGCAGGCTATCGTGCGCATTTTCTCGCTGATAATTGTAATGGTAATAGCCTTTGCAATGAACTGGAAGCTTGCATTGCTTGCGGTTATCCCGATTCCGTTTGTAATGGTTATCGTAAAGCGTCTTTACAACGTTATTCATATGCACTTCTCGCGTTCGTGGAGATGCTCTAACAATCATTCAAGACTTCTGCACGATGCACTCAATGGCATAAAAGTAGTAAAATCCTGTGGTACCGAAAGAAATGAAATCGACAAGTACGAAAAAGCCTCCGGCAAGTGGGCGAAAGCCGCTTCCGATGCCGAGGTTGTGTGGAATCTCATATGGCCTATAACCGACTTTCTTCTGACCTTCGGTAACTACCTTGTTCTGTTCTTCGGAGCCAAGATGGTTTTAGACTATGTTCCCGGCTGGGGAAGCATGACTCTTGGCGAGTTGACTCAGTTCACATCCTATATAACCATGCTGTATACCCCAATGCGTTGGCTGATGCAGCTTCCCAGAACCTTTGCGGATGCTTCTGTCAGTGCCTCCAAGGTATTCGAGATATTAGAGGAACAGACCGACGTTCAGGACTCGAAGGACTGCGTTGACCTTGACATAAATGGCGATATCGAGTTCGACCATGTTTACTTTGGCTATAAGGTATACAACCCTGTTCTTAAGGATGTCACCTGCAAGATAGAAAAGGGCAAGATGATAGGTATAGTTGGTCACTCCGGCGTTGGAAAGTCCACTATGATAAACCTTATTTTAAGACTTTACGACGTTACGCAGGGCAGCGTTAAGATTGACGGCGTTGATATCCGCAAGATATCCCAGCAAAGCCTGCGTTCGCAGGTCGGCGTTGTTTTGCAGGAGACATATCTGTTTGATGGAAGCGTTTTAGACAACATTTCATATGCAAAGCCGGACGCCACCTTTGAGGAGATAGTCGAAGCCGCAAAAATCGCTCATGCTCATGAGTTTATCACCAAGCTGCCGGACGGCTACAACACCCGCGTTGGCAACAAGGGACACACTCTTTCGGGCGGCGAACGTCAGCGTATCGCAATCGCGCCTGCTATTCTGCACAATCCTAAGATAATCATTCTTGATGAAGCCACTGCTTCTTTGGATACCGAAACCGAGCGCCAGATTCAGGAGGGTCTTAACCGCCTGTGCGAAGGCAGAACGACCATTGCAATCGCGCACCGTCTTTCAACTCTTTCCAATGCCGACCAGCTTATCGTTTTAGATAAGGGAAGGCTTGCCGAAATGGGCACTCATGACGAGCTTATGCGCAAAAAGGGCGTATATTACGGCTTGGTTATGGCACAGCGCAAGACCACAAAGATGAAAAAGGTTGAGAAAACCGTTCTTGCTAAGGCATAATGAAGAAATACTGAGGGCGAAAGTATTTAGCTTTCGCCCTTTTGATGTAAAAAATCAGCTTACATAGGAGAAAAAATATGCTTAGATTTCTTGTGTTCAGCGATTTGCACTATGATGAAGTTGCAGACGGAGACAGGCGGGTAGAGGATATAGCAGCATCTGCTCAAAAAAGAGATTTGGACTTTATAGTATCTTTAGGGGACTTGTGCAAACCTGTTGATGTAAATAAAAAAATATTGAATAAATTTGATTCGCTGGGTGTGCCGTTTTACAATGTCATAGGAAATCATGAAACGGATGATTGCCAATTAGCCGACATATTAAAGTTCTTCTCAAATAAAAGTCCATATTATTCAGTTATGTCAGGCGGCTATAAGCTGATTTTTATGAATACCTGCTATTTAAGTAAAGACGGGCGGGAAGAGATATATTACCAACATAATTTCAGACAAAGTCCTTGTATATATCCTATTGTCCCATCAGAGGAAATAAAATGGTTAGAAGACGAATTACGGGATGATATGAAATACATCATTTTCTCTCATCATAGTTTTATAAACGATTTCGGAAAAAGAGGAGTCTACAACAGAGTGGATATCCGAAAGATATTTAAAGGAAAATCGGTATTGCTCTGCATGAACGGACACGACCATGGCGATAGCTGCTCATACGTTGACGGAGTGCCATACTATACCGTCAATTCCGCAAATTATGCTTGGTGCGGAACACGGATATCAAGCTCAGAAACTTTAAAACAGAAGTATTCATATTTGCATGGTATGCTTCAGTATAAGCAGGCAATGAGCGTATATGTAGAAATTGACGACAGCGAGATCAGAATCAAAGGCATGGAAAGTGAATACATGTCTGTAACTCCTGATGATATTGGCTTGCATGATTATATGTGGAACGGTGTATCGATAAAGCCAATGACAAGCTCATGTACTATCAATTTAAAGTAAATTTATCAAACAGACTTCTTGGTGAGAAATAATGGAAATCGAACTTTATGAATTAACGCATGAAAACCTTGATTCGGTGAGCAAAATTGACCGCAGCGACATCAGCGAAGCATTTGTCGATACAGTAAGCACCATAATGGAAATTACGGATTATGGCGTTAGCCATCATTGCATCGGTCACACATTTGCCGTTAAATATGGCAATACATATATAGGACTCATTCTGCTTGGTGAAGCTATAGCATGGGAAACAGACCCGCCTGAAATGAGCAGCGAGCCATTCTATCGGCTTATGGGATTTGTTGTCGACAAGAGATTTCGTGGAAAAGGAATAGGCGGAAAGGTGCTGGAAATGGCAATCAGCAGGGTTTATGAGGAGTTTGGAGAAAGACCTATCGCTTTGGGGTGCCACAAGGATAACCATTTAGCCGCTAAATTTTATATCAATCATGGATTCAGAAAAACCGCATATATGGAGGGCGACGATATTTATTATCTCAGATATCCCCAAAGAAAGAATGAAAATGTTTTATTCTCCATGCGATAGTCAACAAAAATCCGCTCCTGCTTATTCTTGCAGGAACGGATTTTTCTATTATTCTTAAAAGATTATCCAAAATAAACCTTATACCAGACAAGGAAGGTGTAAACCGTCCAAATCTTGCGGGAGTAGTCGTATTTTCCGGCGCGGTGGTCGTCTAAAAGCGAAACTATCTTGTCGGTGTTGAAGAATTTCTTTGCATTCACGCTTTCAAATTCGGCTTTAACCTTGTTGTAGTATTCGTCCTCTTTCAGCCAGACACGGATGGGAACAGGGAAGCCGAGCTTCTTTTTATCTGCCGTCTGAGGAGGGCAGGCTCGGTGTGCCGCCATGCGCATAGCGTATTTAGTGTTTTCCTTGGTGACTCTATATCGCTTGGGAATCCGCTCTGCCAAAGCCATAACCTCTTTATCAAGGAATGGCACACGCAGCTCCAGCGAGTTTGCCATACTCATTTTGTCGGCTTTTAAAAGTATGTCGCCGGTCATCCACATATTAAGGTCCAAAAACTGCATTCTGGTGACGTTGTCCTTGTCCTTAACCTGATCGTAAAACGGCTTGGTTATTTCCATTGCCTTGGGCGCGTTGGTCTTAATTTTCAGGATGGACTTTCTTTCGTCTTCCGAGAAGATATATGCGTTGCCGATAAAGCGCTCCTCCAAGTCCTTTCCACGGCGGATAAAGAAGTTTACTCCGCGCTTGTGCGGAAAGTGTGCGGCAAGCTTGCCGATTCCACGTCTGATGGGGCGGGGGACGGCGTTGTATATTGCAACATCGTCCGGTTCCTTGTAGATATTGTAGCCGCCGAAAATTTCGTCCGCGCCTTCGCCGCTTAAAACTACCTTTACTCTTTCCGAAGCCAGCTTGCAGACAAAGTAAAGCGCAACTGCCGCAGGGTCGGCAAGCGGTTCGTCCATGTGATACTGTATCTTGGGAAACTCGCCCCAGTATTCCTCTGCCGAAATCACCTTGGAGATGTTCTCCTTGCCGATGTACTTTGAAAACTCCTTGGCATAGCCGATTTCGTTGTATCTTTCGTCCTCACCGAAGCCGACGGTAAAGGTCTTGTCAACGTTTGCAACTGCCGCGACGTAGCTCGAATCCACTCCGCTTGATAAAAAGCTTCCGACCTCGACGTCCGCAATCTTGTGGGCTTCTACCGAGTTTTTAAAGGTATCGGATATCATGTTGACCCACTGGTCCAAATCCGGCTTTTCATCGGCATTGAAGTCGATATTCCAGTAACGCTCGGTCTTTAAAACGCCGTTCTTATATATGAAATAATGGGCGGGCAGAAGCTTGTAAACTCCCTTGAAGAAGGTTTCAACGCAGGGAGAGTATTGGAATGTCAGGTAGTTCTCCAAAGCCTCTTCGTTCAATACCTTATTAAAGGCAGGGTGATGCAAAAAGCTCTTTATCTCTGAACCAAACATGAAAACTCCGCTCATCTGAGCGTAGTAAAGCGGCTTTATTCCGAAGAAATCGCGCGCGCCGAATATCTCACCTTTGTTTTTATCCCAGATTATAAATGCGAACATTCCTCTCAGCCTGTTTAAAAGCTCCTTGCCCCACTGCTCGTAGCCGTGAATGAGGACTTCGGAATCGGTGTTTGTGGCGAAGGTATGACCGCATTTTAACAGCTGCTCGCGCAGGGGCTGATAGTTGTATATCTCGCCGTTGAAGACAAGGACGATTGACTTATCCTCGTTGTAAAGCGGCTGAGCGCCCATAGAAAGGTCTATTATAGAAAGCCGTCTGAATCCAAGGGCAATCCTATCGTCGATATAAGACCCCTCAGAATCCGGTCCTCGGTGCTTTATAGCGTCCTTCATGTGTTCCAAAACAACGTCTGCATTTTGTATATTATTTGTAAATCCAACAAAGCCGCACATATATATACCTCCGGTCAAGCAATTTTATTGGGAAAATAAGCTCAGTCAAACTAAAATTATATATATTATAGCTCATTTCAAGTGATTTTTCAAGACTAAATCAACATCAAGCGATGAATTATGAAAATTTTGCGAAACACTTGCAACTTTAACGATTATCCTATATAATATATTCATAACCCGATGAAAATGTTAAGAAAGGGATAATAACCATGAGCGACTATAGATCAGGAAAAAAGAAAAAAGTAAGATATCATTTCAGCCTTGTTTTCTTTGCGGCTGTACTTATATTCGGCTTTATGTTTTTCAGATATATGAAGACTACCACATTAGAAGAGGTTCTGTCTGAAGACAGAGATATAACCCTGCCTGCTTTGTCCTTCAATTCGCAGGATAAAGATGACGAGCAGAACGGTGTGGAAGACGATGCTCAGCCCACAGTCAACAGTGAGATAATCAACCCTGTTGCGGAATCGGAAGCGGCGGACAAGTCTTATTTTGACAGCTGCGTGTTTATAGGCGACTTTATTCCTTATGGTATGTCCTCCTACGAGGTGGTTCCCACGACAAGTGTCTACGCTTCAATGAGCATGAACCTTTCTAATGCCGATGCCCAAGCGGTAGAAACACAGTTCGGCAGTATGACTGTTTTGGAGGCTCTCGAAAAAAAGTCTTTTGAAAACGTTTATATAATGCTCGGCTCAAACGATGCGGCATCGATGACAGTTTCGGATATGTATACCGATTATATAGCTTTCGCCAATAAAATCAAAGCAGCCTGCACCAATTCAAGGATATTTATTGTTTCAGTTCCTCCGGTGACAGACGCCAAGGAGCAGTCGAAGACAAGTCCAATATCCAATGCTGATATAAACAGCTTTAACGAAAAGCTTTTGGATTACGCCAACAGCAATAATATGTATTATCTTGACGTCAATACATATTTTAAAAATGAAAACGGCATGATGCCAGCCGACCTTGCTGAAAACGACGGTCTGCACTTTAAATATTCGGCATATGAAAAGTTGTCGGACTATATTCTCAGTCATACGGCGAAATGAGCAGGAACGGGAGTGATGATATGAAAAAGCCGATTGCGGTTCTGTTTGCATTTTTGCTTTTACTTCTGTCTTCCTGCACGTCTCTACCTGAGCCTGATGCACATGAGCTTGCCGATAGAATTATATCTGAGCAGACAGCAAGGGAGTTTGACGAAGCCGACAGCGACATGATATCGATACTGTTCGGTCTTGATGTCAATGATTTCAGCGATTACGCGGTATACTATTCAAAAGAGCCTGCCAACGCTGATATTGTAGTCATTTTCAAGTCGGATAAAAAGGAAACTCTGGATTCGGCAAAGGATATTTTAGAGGAATTTCGCAAAAGCCGCATTGAGGATTTCAAGGGCTACGCCCCGGAAGAGGCGGCTAAGCTTGAGGAAGCAAAGGTAATATCCAAAGGAAAATATGATATTTTTGTAGTCATGCCGGATAACGAAGCCGTGCAGAAGGCTATAAATACTGAGTTTGAGGGATAGAAAAGCGTTTATATTTATATTAATGTCCATTATTCAATCTTCACATGATATAAGTAATTATATATTATTTTATAAATGTATATAATTTTA
>ENA-ORMR01002420-ORMR01002420.1-human-gut-metagenome-genome-assembly--contig:-NODE-2420-length-11598-cov-4.034740_pt1 | contig 11598 bp, 16 predicted proteins | sample MGYA00242107_ERZ509003 | MGnify/ENA primary metagenome ERZ509003 (study PRJEB26280, sample SAMEA2338699) | human gut metagenome | biome: human gut; feature: human-associated habitat; material: faeces... | reverse complement strand
CCATATGCGATGATTTGCCCACCGTTAACCCCAGCCTTTGGCCCGATATCCACAATGTAATCAGCATTACGAATAGTTTCTTCATCGTGCTCAACAACAATAAGCGTGTTGCCGAGGTTTCGCAGGCGCAAAAGTGTATTGATAAGTCTGTCGTTATCGCGTTGGTGAAGCCCGATTGACGGTTCATCAAGTACATACAAAACGCCTGAAAGCCCGCTTCCGATTTGTGTTGCAAGCCTGATACGCTGCGCTTCGCCGCCGGATAGAGTTCCCGCCATACGAGCAAGGTTTAAATAACTTAAACCAACGTCTTTTAAAAACTTCAGGCGGGCGCTGATTTCATCTAAAATCTGTTTTGCTATTTGAATATGATATTCGCTCAGCTCCAAATACAAATCCGATATAAAGTCATACTCTTCATTAATCGGCATCAGCGTAAATTCATAAATATTTTTACCTTTAATCGTCACTGCGAGCGGAAACGGTTTTAATCTTGCGCCCTTGCAGGATTTACACGGAGTCATGACCATGTATTTTTCGATTTCCTCGCGCCAGTAATCCGCATCAGACTCATGATATTTTTTCATCAGGTACGGAATAACGCCCGGATAGCTGTGATAACGGGTTTCGTAACGTTTTGACGTGAAACCTTTTATTTTCATTTTGATAATATCCGGCGAACCGTAAAGAATAATATTTTGATGCTCTTTTGGCAAATCTTCAAATGGCGTATCAGGGTTTATGCCGAAATTTGAACACACTGCAGCGAGCATGTCTTTGTAATATGAAGTTGAAGACTTATCCCATGGATAAATTGCGCCGTCATTAATTGATTTTGTGCGGTCTGGCACGACTAAATCCGGAGAAATTTCGTAATCCACGCCGATTCCGGAGCATCTTTCGCACGCGCCGTAAGGATTGTTAAATGAAAAAATCCGCGGAGCAAGTTCTTCAAAGCTGATATTACAATTCGGGCAGGCAAGTTTTTCACTGAAAATAATTTCCTGATTTTTGCCTTCGGCAGATTTTCCGACAACCTCGGCAATTGCAATTCCGTCAGCTTTATGCAAAGCAATTCCAACGCTGTCTGCAATTCTTGACTGCGCCTCTGGTTTCACAACAATTCTGTCAACCACGACCGAAATATCATGTTTTTTTGTTTTTGCAAGTTCAATTTCGTCTTCGTCAAGGTTATAAATTTCACCATCGACTTTTACGCGCACAAAGCCTTCCTGACGAAGTTCTTCAAAAAGCGACTGATATTCACCTTTTTTGCCGCGGATAATCGGTGCTAAAATCTGGATTTTTGTACCCTCGCCAAGCTTCATAATGCTTGTTACGATTTCATCAATCGTCTGCGGCCTAATTTCTTCGCCGCACTGAGGGCAATGAGGAGTTCCGACACGTGAGTAAAGCAGCCTCAGATAATCATAAATTTCCGTAACAGTTCCGACAGTTGAACGCGGGTTGTTGCTTGTAGATTTCTGGTCAATTGAGATTGCCGGCGAAAGCCCGTCGATATATTCAACATCGGGTTTATCCATCTGTCCCAAAAATTGGCGTGCGTAAGTGGAAAGGCTTTCGATATAACGTCTTTGGCCTTCAGCGAAAATCGTATCGAAAGCAAGCGAACTTTTGCCCGACCCCGAAACGCCTGTAAATACAACGAGTTCATTTTTCGGAATTTCCAGCGAAACATCCTTTAAATTATGCTCTTTTGCCCCTTTTATTTTAATCGTGTCTGACATAATTATATTTTACATCAAGAAAAAAGCCTGACAAGAATTATAATAGAGATTTCACATTTGAATATAGAATATGGAGTTTTTTATTATCATTAGAAATCTTTTCAATCGAAGCATAAATTTCTTTTAGGAGTTCTTCATTGGACATTGCGTGGTCATCAATAAACAATTCATACAGTTCAACAGCCAAAACCTTCGCAATTTTAGCAAGATTTTCAGCAGTGGGGTAATTGCGGCCGGTTTCTATTTTGCTCAGACTAATTGTATCAATACCGATGGTTTCGGCAAGTTTCTCCTGTGTAATTTGCCTTAGTTTGCGATAGGTTTGAATTTTTTTACCGAGAATTTTTTTAGGGTCCATAAAGCCTCCGATTAATACAATTTTGAAACACTTAGCTTTTAAGTTTAATAACTTTTCAAGCTAATCATCTTGACAACTTAACCTTTAAAGTATATAATCTGATTGAATTAACCTTTGGAGGCTATAATGGAATATAAAAATGTAAAAAAGTTTATCAATAGTCAAAAGAACTGGCTGGAAGGCTTCACTTTGGCTGAAGTTCTTATCACTCTCGGCGTCATAGGAATTGTTGCTGCAATGACACTGCCAACAGTTATCAACAAACACCAGGAAAGAGTCACGGTCGCAAGAGTTAAAAAGTTCTATTCAGTCATGAACCAAGCTCTTTTATTTGCAATTAAAGATAACGGCTATGTAAACGACTGGAGTTTTGTAGAATATGATGAAAACAATATTTCCAGAAGCGATAAATTTGTGAGTTACATTAAACCATATCTGCATATCGCCAAGTTTTGCGGTGCTGAATCAGGCTGCATATCCGCTACATACAAAAATTTAAAGGGTACAACTCTAGGTACTGACTATGACAAACATAAAAGGTATTCCAAAATGATACTTAATGACGGGAGCTATTTATGGATTAGAAATAGCATTGGGTCTGGCAACGAGAATAGTTCCACGGAGTGTAATGCAACAGATGGCGGACAGAAAAATGTTTGCGGACTTATTTGGCTTGATATCAATGGAAAAAAAGAACCTAATACTTTAGGAAGAGATGTTTTTGTATTTTTGATTTTAAAAGACAGAATTTTACCGCATGGCAATGATGATTGCAATGGCAAATCTACGGGATGGGGGTGTTCCGGATACATATTGCAACATGATAATATGAAATATTTTTATAAATAGTCAACCCCGCCTGTTAGCGTTACCAGTGTTTTATGCAGCGGCACATTATGGACTCTTATATAATCAACCTTACGCTCAATCGCAAGCGTATTCAAGGCAACAGAGAAAATATCTTTCATATCGTTGTCAGCGTCAGGCATATTGAGAAGCGATTTTCGCGAAAGCCCGAGCATAACTTCGCAGCCAAGACCGTAAAACTCCTCAATCCGCTTTATAATCTCAAAATTATCTTCACGGGTTTTGCCAAAGCCAATTCCGGGGTCAAGAATTATGTTTTCCCGCGCAATGCCTTTTGAAATCGCATAATCAATTTTTTCTTTTAATTTCAAATAAATTTCATCCATCAGGCTTTCGTAAACCGGATTTTCCTGCATGTTTTCGGGCGTGCCTTTGGAATGCTGAATTATAACTTTAACGCCGCAATTTGCAATTATCTCCACCATGTTTTTATCAAAATCAAAGCCCGAAACATCATTTATTATTGACGCTCCGGCTTTTATGCACTCCTGCGCAACTAGAGCGCTTCTGGTGTCAATGCTAATCGGAATTTGAAGATTTTCCGACTTGGCAAATTCTAAAACAGGCAAAAGCCGGCTGATTTGCGCTTGCGCCGAAACCGGCGTCGAGTATGGCTTTGTAGATTCTGCGCCAATATCAATAATATCAGCCCCTGAATCCGCCATGTACTTAAAATGCTCTTTTGCTTTGTCGTAATCCAAAAATTCACCGCCGTCTGAAGACGAATCCGGTGTCAGGTTCAAAATTCCGACGATTTTGGTTTTTGCAGATTTTGAAAACTCTGCCATGCCGGAAATTTTTTCACCCAGAAGTTTCAAACCAAACGGCTGGCTTGTGAGTTTTTGTGAAATCTTTTTTAATTGCGAAATACTTCCGCCCAAAATGCAGTCGCTGGTTTCAATATTTGCGGTTATTGTTTCGCGGTGGGTTGCACAGTCCGCACCGACTGACAATGCGGTTTGTTTCAAAATATTTGCCTGAGCCGGCGTCAAGGAGTAAATTTTTATATTTTTATATTTGAATTTTTGTGACGCTTGAGTGCGATAAGATTTGTCAAACCCGATTTTCTTTAATTCAGACGGAATGTCTTCTGTCACAATCTCTTTTAAGATGAATTCTTTCATAAAATCAGTTTAGCAGAAAAAAAGATTTAATAAAGTTGTCAATCATCAAGTGCATCCTCGCGTTTTTTATCGCTCTTTGTAATTATGAGTTTGTCACGTTCAATTGTATATTCAACCATATCGGTTTTCGGGTTGACTTTCAAAAGGTCAAGAATTGTGGCATTAAGGCAAAGCGCCCACCCGTTACCGTTACGCATAAGTTTTCTATCCATACATTATCCTTACATTTGACTTGACAATATCATATTAGATGTGCTATAAAGTTTCTAACATTACATTTAACCATTAAATGAATGTACATAAGAAAGGAAGTTTATGAGTACTGTTACAATACAAAGGAAAAATTCTTATAGGTTAAGTATCAAAAAGAATAGCTGTAATATTTTGAGAAAGAAAAACCACAGCGCCTTCACATTGGCAGAAGTCCTTATAACTCTCGGCATAATAGGAATTATTGCAGCCATGACATTGCCTTCAATAATTGAAAAACATCAGAAAATAGTTACAGCAAATAAGTTAAAAAAATTTTATACAGTAATGGAACAAGCAATCATGCAGGAAGAAGTTCATAACGAAGATATTAAATACTGGCTTCCAACTGAAGATAATTTTGAAGATTGGTTTAATCTGCATTTAGCGAAACACCTGCAAATAATCCACGCAAAAGCTCTGAGTGGTATAAAATACTATACAGTAGCATTGGCAGATGGTTCAGGATTTGTTGCATATAAAACATCTTCAACCAGTTCATCCGCAACAGTCAACCGAATACACTTTTTTTACTGTACAGAATTAAAATATTGTGGAGTTGAAAAATATGATGGCAGAACATCATTTTTGTTCTCAATATGCGGAGATGGAAGTTTTGTGCCCTCACTCTGTAATTATAAAAACTTGACCCGTGATAAGTTACTTGACTTATGCGCGAAAGGTAATCTGGACAATCCGGATATAAGCTCAAAAGATAAAAGACATACCTGCGCACGCCTTATACAATATGACGGGTGGGAAATAAAACCGGATTATCCCTGGAGGCAAATTATGATTGAAAACAAATAGTTTAAAATAACTATTCCTCTTCGTTTTCGTCTAAAGAATTCAGGAATTTGGATTTTTCAATATGGTCGCTGTAGGCTGTTGTGGAGGCTTTTACGATATTTGTCAAACCTGTAAGAAGCGTCAGCACTGCAAGGCCAAATCCTAAGAAAGAGGCTGTTCCAAGGAATAATTTACTTTTTACAACTTTGCCGATAACCGGAGCTTTCTGAACCCAGTTCGTGATACCGTCAGCAAACCCTTTTGCCATTTTGCCAAATTTTCCGAATAAAGATTTGGTTTCTTTTATAGGTTTGTTTGCAAATTTGATATTATCAACAACTTCCTGCGATAAATATCCCATTTTTTTTGTTGATTTAAACATCTTAAATCCGGCTCTGTTTCCGGCAGCGGCAACCGCGCTTGTGCCGACTGCTGCTTCGCCGACTTTTTTCTTCTTATTTTCAATTTCTGCCTGACTATTTCGTTCATTGGCAGTGAATGAAATTGAAGAAATATGCATTATATTTCCTCCTCAATATGACCACGTTGAGAACCATCATCAGTGTTATCATTATTATCGTCCGGCTTTTTGACTTCATCCATCAAAGCAACGGCTCCGGTTGAAATACCGCCGGCTACACCAAGAGTATCTGCGACTGCATTTTTGTAATTTACGCCTGTAAGTTTGTTATAAACACTTACAACCCCGTTGCCAATTCCGCTGAATACAGTATCAATTGCGCCTGTAACTTTTTTAACGGTTTTGTTATCTGCGATTTTTTGTCCGTAGCCTTTGAGAGTTGTGGCAAATTTAGAAGCTTTAAACGCGTTGTATTTTTTCTCGAACTTAGCTGTGCCGTTTTTGTAAGAATCTGTTTTCTTAAGTTTTGCAAGCTGGTTTGATGCAAATTTCTTAACAGCTTTGAAACCGTTTGCAATCGGTATTGAAATATGTTTTTTAATTCCTTTAACAAGAGACTGGATTTGTTTTGCCTTGTACATTTTCCGGAAGGCTTCAATTATATAGCGTGCGCTGTAACCGGTTGCAATACCGCCAAGAACGCCAGCTGCAAAAATTGCTCCGCCTTTCATAGTTGTTTTAAGGGGTTTTGGTATTTTAGCTTCTTTCTCCTGAAGCATTTGTTCAAGAGATTGCTTTTGCTCAATCCATTCTTCGCGTTCTTCGTCATATTGAGCTTTTAATTTATCAAGTTCTGATAGGTTCTGTTCATCCTGTTCACGGTTTCGATTTGCGTTACTGCGTTTGCCGAATGCAGGATTAAGTTGATAATTTTGATTGATACCAGAATGAATTGTTAACATATTTTCTCCATTTCTCATACAGGCTTATGCCAATAGATTAAAAGAAGTAAAAAACTTTTTTTGCGGGTAATTCCGCATTATTTTAATAAAAATTTACAAACCATTTTCTGAATAAATTATCTCATATTTTGCAGCTTTTGTAAACTTTTTATGAAGTTTTACAACCTTGATAAGAATTACGTTTCACAAACTCTCTGTCAATCTTATTTAGGCAGTCGAATTTTTTGCCAAGCCATTGCGGCGCAATTAAGGTTTTGCTGAAGCCGTTGCCCGCAAGTCTGTGAATTGTAGTGTCAGGCGGAAGATATTCCAAAAAATCACAAACGGTTTGCACATATTCATCTTCGCTCATAAAATCAATTTCTCCGGCTCTGTACAAGTTCGCAAGTTTTGTATTTTCAAGCGCACAAAGCATATGGATTTTCACCCCGTCAACTTTTAACTCTGAAAGCTTTTGTGCAGTCTGCATAATCTCGTCATGACTTTCCCAAAGCCCGAAAATAACATGAACACAAACTTTTATATGATTTTCTTTTGTTTTTTCATAAGCTTTTAAAAAGCAATCAAAATCATGTCCGCGGTTTATGCGTTCCAAGGTTTTGTCATGGATTGACTGAAGCCCGTATTCCACCCAGGTTTCGTAATCCTGCGCGTATGAAGAAATCAATTTAAGTTTTTCATCATCAACGCAATCAGGACGCGTGCCGATTGAAAGCCCGACAATTCGGTCATCGCAAAGCGACGCATTATAGATTTTTTCAAGTTCAGTGACGGGTTTGTAAGTATTTGAAAACGCTTGAAAATATGACATAAATTTTTCGGCTTTAAAACGCCCGCTGAGAGTTTTTATACCCGTTTGAACCTGTTCTTCAATTGAGAGAAGGTTTGAATGCGCCTGCGAAAAGCTTCCGCCGTCGTCGCAAAAAATACAGCCGCCTGTTGAGATTTTGCCGTCCCTGTTCGGACACGAAAAACCGGCATCAAGTGTTATTTTATAAACCTTGACACCGAATTTATCTTTCAAATATGCGCTGAATTGATTATAACGCTTCTCCGTATTGTAAAATTGCATTATTTTTCTTCATCATTGTCGCCGATAATCGGATAAACATAATGTTCACCGCAATTCGGACAAACAACTTCCTGCTGTTTTCCGTCTTCAAGTTTTGCAACTTCAAATAAAGTTTTGCATCCTGATTGCACGCATCTGATTGCCCAGGTCGGTCTAATTAATCTTGCCATATAAGTCCCTCTTAATTACTCTTGTTTTACAACTACATTTTATCATCAGAGTTGAGTTTATGCAAGACATAAAGATTTCACGGAAAAAAGCCTGCCCGAAAGAGTAATTTATTAAATGGATTTGGGTTTTATAATGGACAAAACGGAGGGAACATTATGAAACGCTATCTTATATTATTTTCCATACTGGTTGTCGGAATGCTGGCAATTGTTGATGCTAAAACCAGGCTTGACGAATTGGAAGAAGTTGCGGCAACAACACCAAGCCAGGTAGAAATGAAAAGAGAAATCCCAAAATCCTCAGGTTCGGGAATTCAAGAAAAAATGGACAACACTCCTTCACAGCTTGCGTTTCCTAAAAACCCGAATAACAATCCGCAGGTTCAAAACAGCCCGCAAAAATTGAGTCCTCAATTTAGAGATTCCACAACACCCAAACCAATGGAGAATCTTCAAAGTCCATAGATAATTTCGCCGAAATCACTTTCGTTAGCGCCTTTGATATCCGGATTTTTCATATCAATTCCGGGAATAGGAGTATTCATTCTGAAGAAAGCACTTGGAGAAGCGTTCTCCATACTTTTGGGCGAAACTACCGGATTTGAAGTTTTCGGGAAAAATCTAAGCGTTACATTTTGTGAAATACTTCTTGCGGCAACGGCTCTGCTGTATAAACGTATTTGTTCCAGTTTTGCTGCAGCCTGTGATGGTGATTTTGCCTGAAATTCATTATTATTGTTGCCCAGCTTTTTGGTAAAGCTTCCGCTCCACATGACAAGACCGTTTACGGTATCAATTAAAACTGCATTAGTTTCAAGCTCAAACGGATAAACAATATCAAAACCGCTGGCCAAATCAAGAACTTCCCAAACGCCGCGTCTTAAATTACTTTTGCGTGTCATTGCCGAACTTGAAATTAAAAGAACTGATTTTGCAGAAAATTCATTTGAAATATTTTTTATTGCCGCCATATCAAGATTGCCGGCTTTGTTATATTTTCTAAGTGTATTTACCGTTGTTGATTTCAAGGCAGGATTTGCATTGAGTTTTGCTCTTACCAAATCAAGTGACGGCGCCTGAATTGCATTTGAGGCTGAAAAATTTTCAATAACATCCTCTGCAACAATATTTGAAACTTCGTCATAGCAATAATAATTATTACAGATATTAAGAATATCTGCCGGAAGCACAAGTACATTAAAAGTTATGGCTGAGGCCTTCAACGGAACAAATAAAATAACTGCAAGTAAAACCTTAAATATATTTTTCATAATTTTATTGTAACACATAAATTTCTCATTCAAGTAATGGATTATTTTTTGTATTGAATAAATTAAGATAGTTTAAAAACAGGAGAGTTTGATGGACTATCAATTTTTAATGGACAAAGCAATCGAAGCATCAAAAAATTCATATTCACCATATTCGCATTTTGCAGTAGGTGCCTGTGTTTTAGGTGAAAGCGGAAATTATTATTACGGCTGCAATTTTGAAAATTCAAGTTTCGGTTTAACAATTTGCGCTGAAAGAAACGCCATTGGCAACGCCATTGCGAACGGTGAAAAACAGATTAAAGCAATTGCAATTTTTTCACCAAACATGGAAGACTGTTTTCCTTGCGGCGCATGCCGGCAGGTTATTTCAGAATTTTGCGGGGAAGAAGGAATTGATGTTATTACAAAAACTCAAGAAGGACTGAAAATCCGTAATATTAACGAACTTCTTCCTGGAAGATTTCATTTGTAAAAGATGTATATTTTTGAACTTTTAGTGAAATATTTTCAAAAGAATAAAGTTGAAGATTTGATTGAAAAATACGAAGGCGAACGCGCCAAAGACCCTCTCTACGAAACCTTTAACACGGAAGATGACAGCGAAACCTGCGAACATATTTTTCTTCCGATTGACAGCACAAAAGAAGTTTTTGCCTGTTCAAAGTGCGGTCTTGTGATTGACAGGAGAGCGTATGAAAAAAGGAACTTTTTTAAAGATAAGTAAATTCTGGCTGACAATGCGATAAATAGAGTCTTAAATTAGTGAATTAGCTCAATGTATCATAATCATGACTATTATTTACTACACTTACTTTTTCCGCTCCAGGATAAGTCACTACAATGGAGATAGTCCATATTTTCGTTCACAATGACCCATGCCGCGCATCTGCCAGGATATGCAGCATCTATTTTTTTGCCTATACATAGGTCAAAAGAATCCACCCAAACTGTATCGTTAGCTTTACCAAAAGGCGTTATTCCATCTTTGTAAATACTGAATGCAAACAAATCTCTATCACTAATATTTGGTCTGCCTACAGAATTCAAATCAACATATATACTGCCGCAATTACCAGTATATCTATTCATATGACGAGTATTTGCCAAAGAAGCAGCACACCACGTACTTCGATTACGATCGCCATTGATTGAACTTACCGCAACAGCAACTCCATTTGTCATTACAAATCCTAACCAATCAGAGCTAGGCTTCCACGTAGAGCTGGAATAACGATTTAAATACGACTTTGACAAACAAATATTTTTATCTTTAGAGAAATCATAGCAATCGCGAAGTTTTTTAACATAACGTCCAAGAATATTTGTCATTTTAACAGAACAATCATTATATGTCTCACTGCCGCCATTAATATTACACCAGTTTTCAACAGGTCCTTCTTCATTAATAGCCTGTTCAAATGCCTGAGATAATAGAGAATAAGTTTGTTTAAGTTTATTTACAGTAACTTTCTCCTGATATCGGCCTACTAATGAAGGCAGTGTCATTGCTGCAACAATTCCTATTACAGCAAGGGTTATCAACGTTTCTGCCAAAGTAAATGCAGGTTTAATAACATATTGACTGTAACGCGTCACGGAGTTTGAGAATTTGGGTCAGGGAATTTGAGAATTTTTTAGGTTTTAAGTCGTCATTTTATATGTGATTTTGTACTTCGTTTTGAAAAAAAAATAGTGGAGTTGTCCACTATCAAAAAATAAGGAGAAATGAGGAGTTTATATGGTATTTTTACAAGATACGTTATTTCCCGTTTAAACCTGATTTAAAAAGCTTTTAAGAAGCGTTTATTTTTTCTTTTGGTTTTTCTCTGCCGGAGTTTATTTGTATTTTCTAAAATTCTTTACGTGCGATGCAAAAATTCTGCGATAACGTTTTTTGCTGAAAGTTGCCCGCTGTTCAGCGATACTGATTGCTTTTTCCGCATATTCGCAAGCGATGGCACGCCTGTGTTTGTCTTTTATTACTTCACTTGCGGCCTGATTTTCTATTGAGACACTCCGCCAGTCAAAAAGACTGGCGAGCATATCAAAAAGTGATTTCAAAAGTGTTGAATACATTAATTTACAGCCTTTTCAAATTCAAGCGCGGCGGCCTGTAGTTTTTCGGCTACGGCCTTTAAAATTTTTGACCCTAACAAAATGCCTTTTTTATATTTTTCTTTCTTTTCAGGCTCAAGTGCATTTTCGTATTTGTCGACCTGTTCGGCTAAGGCTTCAATCTTTTCATCTGCGAATTTGTCGAAAACTTCGTAACCTTTTTTGATTGCGTTCGGAATGACTTTTTCTTCAAAAAGATTTTTCAAAAATGGTAAAGTTTTTTCTAAAATACTATTTAAAACTTCTTTAATATTCATGTTTTACATCCTTTCTTTTGTTGGTTAACCAATCAAGCGGCCTGCCCAGCCCTGCGGCAATAGCTTGATTTAAAATTTAAAACTATTCAGGCAATTCTTTATTTTCAAAGAGATAATCAATCTCTTCGCTTGTGTAGCCTAAAATTGCGCCTACTGCGTCAATGTATGGGTTGCCACGGTAGAAGTTGTTTGCCTTTAGTTCGATTTTCAAAGCCTTGATGTCAATTGCGGAGGTTGTGCCATCTTCGGATA
>ENA-ORMR01002418-ORMR01002418.1-human-gut-metagenome-genome-assembly--contig:-NODE-2418-length-11602-cov-3.780376_pt1 | contig 11602 bp, 9 predicted proteins | sample MGYA00242107_ERZ509003 | MGnify/ENA primary metagenome ERZ509003 (study PRJEB26280, sample SAMEA2338699) | human gut metagenome | biome: human gut; feature: human-associated habitat; material: faeces... | reverse complement strand
TGACTGGAAGATGGTTGTAGATGGCAAGATAGATGAACATTATACAGGAGTAGGAGCAAATAGAAATGGTAAATGGTATATTGAAAATGGAGATATAACATATAAATATACTAACGTTGCTGCTGAAGATGATACTGTATATGTTGTAGAAAACAGCTATGTTAAAGAGACATTTTCTAAAGAAGAAAAGAGATTAGTAGAACTAAGAAAAAATGACTGGAAGATGGTTGTAGATGGCAAAATAGATGAACATTATACAGGAGTAGGAGCGAATAGAAATGGCAAATGGTATATTGAAAATGGAGATATAACATATAAATATACTAATGTTGCTGCTGAAAATGATACTGTATATGTTATAGAAAATAGCCATGTTAAAGAAACTTTTTCAAAGGAAGAAAGAAGATTAGTAGAACTAAGAAAAAATGACTGGAAAATGGTTGTAGATGGTAAGATAGAGGAACATTATACAGGAACTGGCATAAACATAAATGGTAGATGGTATATAGAAGATGGACAAATTACTTATCATTATAACGGATTAGCAAAAGATGATACAGGAATATATGTTGTTCATAATAGCTATGTAGATAATATTACTAAAATGATGGAATTTGATGGCGAGTGGTATATGATTGTTAATGGAAAGGTTGATGAAAAGTATACTGGACTTGCTGAAAATAAGAATGGAAAATGGCTTTTTGAAAATGGAAAAATATCATATGAATATACAGATACATGGTTTGATGGAGAAGTAGGCTATATAATTGAAAATAATAAAGTATATATTACTGTTGATAAAAACACTAATGGAATGTTTGAAGTAAACAAAGAATGGCGTAATGTGGTTAATGGAAAAGTAGATTACAATTATACAGGGGTTGCTCAAAACGCTGCTGGTAGATGGTATTTTGAAGACGGTAAACTTACATATACATATAATGGTGAATATACAGATACTGATGGAATAACATATATTATTTCAAATAGTAGATTTTCTGGAGTGCTTAAGGTTCCTGGATATTCAGGAAATATGATTGTAGAATATCCTATTCAATCTAATGGATATATTTCAGATTCATTATGTGTATCAGGTTGGGTGTTGAGTTCGGAGAAAAATGATAAAGTACTAATATATGTAGATGGTAAATATATTGGAGAGGCAACAAGAGAGAAAAGATCTGAATTATTTGATGAGCCTGCCAATAATGAATATGGTGGAATTGATACAACGCCATTACCAGGATTTTATTATAACTTGGGAGATAAAGGACTAAAGCTTGGATATCACAAAATAACGGTAAAAAATGTTGCTTCTGATGGTGAAACGGTAATCCAGTCTAGAGAAGTTGAAATCGATATTACTGCACTTACTAAATCCTTTGGAATTGATGTTTCACATTATCAAGGTGAAATTGATTGGGATGCAGTTAAGAAAAGTGGAGTTACATTTGCTTTATTGAAAATTGGGGAATATTGGTCAAGTAGTAAGAAAGTTATTTTTGATCAATTTTTTGAAAGAAACTATTGGGCATGTAAAAGATTGGGAATCGCTGTTGGTGGATATTTCTATTCTTATGCTTTTAATAGGGCTGAAGGAATTGAGGAAGCAGATGTATGTTTATCATTAATTAAAAACAAGAGGTTTGAATTACCTATATTTATTGATGTGGAAGATAAGGCTATAAAGAATGCTGTTGCTAATGGAAAAACAGATAAGGCTAATGTTACAGATGCGTCTTTAGCATTTTGTGAGAAGATGGTGAATGCTGGACACCAGGCTGGTGTTTATGCAAGTAGAAATTTCTTCTACGATTATTTTGATATTCCTTTGCTTGAAAAATATTGGATATGGGTTGCACATTATACGTCTAATCAAACGGACTATACAGGAAAATATAATTTCTGGCAATATACTAGTGATGGAAATGTTAATGGCATAAATGGAAGAGTAGATTTAGATTGGTTTTATCAAAGATAATAATAACTATCCCAAGTATAATGAAGTAATAGTATGAAAGTGGATACAAAAGTCAGCTTTTATAGTATTACTTCACATAGTTGGGAAAATCATTAAAGTAACTAAAAAAAGAAAGCTAAATAGCTTTCTTTTTTTAGTTATGGCAGGGGTAGTAGGATTCGAACCCACACAGGCGGTTTTGGAGACCGATGTGCTACCATTGACACTATACCCCTAAGTGACTTTATTATTATACAGGTTTTATTTTGGTTTTGCAATATTTTTTTATAAAAAATCCAAAAATAATAGCAATGTAATCCATATATAATTTAATAGTATTTTAGTGTTTTATTGTGTTATAAAAATTTAAAACAAGGTAAAAGAAATTTCTACCTTGTTTTAATGTATTTACTATTGATTATCATGTTCTATTAATTTTTCTACTATTTGTATAGCATTTGTTGCAGCACCTTTTCTAATATTGTCTGCAACTACCCATAAGTTTAATCCTGAATCAACAGAATCATCTCTACGAATTCTTCCAACAAATACTTCATTATGTTCTGTTGCATGAGTGGCAAGAGGATAAGTGTTTGTTGATGGATCATCTTCAACTATTATACCAGGATAATTTCTTAATGTAGAAAATACATCTGCTATATCAAAGTCCTTTTCAAATTCTAGATTTATAGATTCACTATGTGAATTTATAACAGGAACACGTACAGTTGTTGCTGTAATTCTTAAATCTGGTTTTTCTAATATTTTCCTTGTTTCATTTATCATTTTCATTTCTTCTTTTGTATAGCCATTTTCTAAGAATACATCAATATGTGGAAGACAGTTATTATATATTGGGTGTGGCCATTTTTTAGGTTCTAGCCCCTTTTGTGTATTGTAAAAATCATCTACTGCAGCTTTTCCACCACCTGATACAGCTTGATATGTAGAGTATACAACTCTTTTAATATGATATTTTTCGTCTAAAGCTTTTAGCGGAAGAACTGCTTGAATTGTTGAACAATTTGGATTTGCAATTATGCCCTTATTTTTAAAAGCAGCGTGCATATTTACTTCTGGAACTACCAATGGAACATCAGGATCCATTCTAAATGCACTACTATTATCAACAACAATACAACCTTTTGATGCGGCAATTGGAGAGAATTTTTTTGATGTGTCTCCACCTGCTGAAAAGATTGCAAAGTCAAAACCTTCATCAAATGAATTTTCTGTTAGTTCGCGAGCAATATATTCCTTTCCCATAAATTCAATTTTTTGACCAGCAGATCTTGCTGAACAGAAGAATGCATATTCTGAGATTGGAAGGTTGAATTCTTCTAAAACTTGAAGTGCTTTTCTTCCTACTAAACCTGTTGCACCAACTAGTGCCAATTTGTATTTTTTCATATATATTACCTCACTTTTAAAGTGATAAAAGAGAAAAATATAATTATATTTTTTCTACATTACAGTATATGTTAAAAAAGTGAAAAAAGCAATAAAATATTACTTTACGATGGTATATTTTATGGACAAATTATTTATATTATGATAAGATACGAGTGATTAAAAATATTGATTGGAGATTTTATAGATTGATAAAATAGCAGTATTGATACCTTGCTACAATGAAGCGAAAACTGTTAGAAAAGTTGTAGAAGATTTTAAAAGAGCGTTACCAGAGGCAACGATTTATGTTTATGACAATAATTCAACTGATAAAACAGCTGAGATTGCAAGAGAAGCTGGAGCTGTTGTTAGATATGAAAGAAAACAGGGCAAAGGTAATGTTAATTGATATTGATGAGATAACGTATTGGGGAAGAAATACATTAATTGTTATGGCTACACATTTGAATATAATATATATTATATTTAATAAAATTTTGGGTGTACATTCTTTTGGATATGTTACAGGTATGATAGTATTTGTTTTACTTTTAGCAGTTGAAAGAATTATTATATATGTGGTAAATAGGTATATGCCATTTCTAATGGGAAGGAAACAAAAGAGAGGAATAAAAATATGAAAAAACAGATGTACATTAATTTGATAGCTCAGACAATAGCATATGCGGTTAATTTAGCAATTAGTTTTTTCTTGACTCCATATATTGTTAATCATATTGGTGTTGAGGCTAATGGTTTTGTTGGGCTAGCAAATAACTTTGTAGAGTATGCACAATTAATTACTGTTGCACTTAATTCTATGGCTGGTAGATATATTACAATAAAGTTGCATCAAAAGAATCAAAAAGAAGCAAATAAATATTTTACTGCTGTATTTTTTGCTAATTTATTTTTGGCAGTGGTTTTAACAGTTGTATTTTCGTTCGTTATAGTATTTTTAGGAAGTATATTAAATATTTCTTCAAATTTAGTTATAGATATAAAGATTTTATGGGCATTGATATTTGCCAATTTTATTGTATCTTTATTTTCTTCAATTTTTTCAGTTTCAACTTTTGTAGTAAATAGATTAGATAAAACGGCTATTGCTAATATAAGAGGTATTATAATTAAAGCTGTTATATTAGTTGCTTGTTATACATTTTTCAAACCATTTACATTTTATGTTGGAATAGCAATGCTTGCGTTAGGTTTGAATAATTTGATTAGTCATATTATTTATAAAAGACAATTAGTTCCAGAATTAAAGATTTCAAAAAAAGAATTTGATATAAAATATGTAAAAGAGTTAATTTCATCAGGAATTTGGAATTCAGTATCTAAATTAAGTTCAATTTTATCATCTGGTTTAGATTTATTAATAACAAATATTTTTGTAAATTCTGTTGCAATGGGTGTAATGAATTTATCAAAAACAATGTCTAACATTGTACTTTCATTGTTTGGAACGTTAGCGGCAATTTTCGCTCCTCAGCTTACAATATCATATGCTGAGGGTGATGTTGAGGGAATGAAAAAACAATTAATTTCAGCTATTAAGTTAATGGGATTATTTGCTGCTATTCCAATAGCAATTTTGATTGGTTTTGGAAAAGAATTTTATCAGTTATGGGTTCCAACTCAAAATGCTAATTTATTAGAGTTGTTAACAATCATAACATGTTGTAATTTGATTTTTGCTTTACCATTAGAGCCTTTATATAATATTTTTACTGTTAAAAATAAAATAAAAAGTTCATCAATAGCATTAATTTCTTTTAGTGTTTGTAGTATTTTAACAGTATTTGTTGGATTGAATTTTATACATAATGAAGACGCAAAGATTATATATATTGTTGCAGTAGGAGCTTTTTATAATGTTCTTAGATTATTAACGTTTTTACCTATATATGGAGCAAAATGCTTAGATTATAAGATTACAACTTTTTATCCTGCAATATTGAAAAATGTGTTATCTGTTGTTATTCTAGTTGTTTTAGCATTTGGTATTGGATTTGTTTTACATATTAATTCTTGGATCAAACTAATATTAGCTTGTGCTATATTGGGAGTATTAGGATTAACTATCAATATATTTATATTATTTAATAAAGATGAAAGAAATGAAAATCTTAAAGCTTTAAAAGAAAAAATAAAAAGATCAAAAGAAAAGGTGAGTGAATAATATGGCAATTCCTAAAGTAATTCATTATTGTTGGTTCGGTAGAGGAGAAAAACCAGAACTTGCAAAAAAATGTATAGAATCATGGAAAAAATATTGTCCTGATTATGAGATTAAAGAATGGAATGAAGATAATTTCGATATACATTCAAATAAGTATGTGGAGCAAGCATATAATGCTCGAAAGTTTGCATTTGTTACAGATTATGTTAGATTGTATGCTTTATATTTAGAAGGTGGGGTTTATATGGATACTGATGTTGAAATTATAAAACCTATTGACGACTTTTTAAAGCATAGAGCTTTTTCAAGTTTTGAGAATAATAACATGATTCCTACTGGTTTGATGGCTGCTGAGAAAGGCAATGAATGGATTAAAGATTTATTAGATGAATATACTGATTTGAATTTTATTGATGAAAGTGGAAATATGGATTTAACAACTAATGTTGTTAGAATAACTAATTTAACTCATGAGAAATATGGTTTAAAATTGGAATCTTCATATCAAGAGTTAAAAGATGGCGTTGTTACATTGTATCCGTATGATTATTTTTGTCCAAAAGATTGGGCTACTGGAGAAATTCATTTAACTGAAAATAGTGTTACTATACATCATTTTTCTGGTTCTTGGCATACTGCTGAGGAAAAGGAAGAGGAAAGGATATATAGAGAAAAATTAAAAAAATATATAGCTAAATATCATGATGAAGATGTTGCAAGAGAAAAATTAAATAAAGATGAATTACGTAAGTTTTATTTAACTCATCCTGTTAAGGCTGTAAAAAGAATTTTTGAAAAAATGAGAGGAAAGTAAAATGAGATTTAGTATTATTGTTCCTGTTTATAATGTTGAAAAGTATTTAGCTAAGTGCATTGAAAGTATATTAAATCAGACAAATCAAGACTTTGAATTATTACTTGTAAATGATGGAACCAAAGACAATTCTCAAAAAATCATAGATGAATATGTTGCTAAATATCCGGATAAAGTTTATGGTTTTGTAAAAGAGAATGGTGGATTAAGCGATGCTAGAAATTATGGAGTTGAAAGAGCAAAAGGGGAGTACATAATATTTATAGATTCTGATGATTATGTTGATGATGAATTGTTGGAAAAAGTTAATGATGCAATTGAAAAAAATGCAGGAGTTGATGTGGTAGGATACAATTTGGTTGATGTTGATGAGTCTGGAAATGTGCTTAAAACAACGGAAAAAGGTGAAAGTAATTGCTTATCGGGTGAAGAAGCAATAAAGTTTGTAGTTAATTCAAAACAATGCTTTGAACCAGCTTGCGGGTATGCATATCGTTTGGAATTCTGGAGAAATAGTAATTTACAATTTATGAAAGGTATATATCATGAGGATTTTGCTTTGATACCATTAGTTATTGTAAAAGCAAATAAAGTTATATTTACAAATTTCAATGGATATTTTTATATGCAAACACAAAATAGCATTACTAGAAATAATTCTTTTGATAAAGCTAAAAAATCTGCTTTTGATTTCTTAAAAGGATATGATTTTTTAGTAAATGAGGTAAACAAAATTCAATTTTCAGATGAATATGCTAAAGCAATGTATATGTCTTATATTGCAAATTTTGCAATATTTAAAATGGATAATATGCATAGAGAAATAAAAAAAGAATATAAAAAAGAAATTAAGAAAAGAAAAGTCATTAATTATGTGATGACTGATACTTTTAAAAGAAAGGTTAGAAAACTTTTAATAAGGTTGAAATTTGCTTTATAAAGGAGAGAAAATGATTAAAATTAGTATAATTATTCCTGTTTATAATGCAGAAAAATATTTGAAAAAATGTATTGATTCAGTAATAAATCAAAATGTAGAAAGTAAAGAAATTATTTTAGTTAATGATGGAAGTATTGATAATTCTCAAGAAATTATAGATGAATATGTTGCTAAATATCCTGATATGATTAAAGCCATTAAACAAGAAAATGCGGGACAAGCAGTGGCTAGAAATGTTGGAATCGAAAATGCTTCTGGTGAATTCTTAGCTTTTTTAGACAGTGATGATTATTTAGAAGAGAATTCGTACCAGTTAGCTTTAAATAAGGCAGAATGTGATGATTTGGATATTGTTTGTTTTGATTACTATGAAATAATAAATGGAAAAAAAGAAGAAAAACAACATTATTTTTTAAATACAGATGATGTAGTTAGAAAGTATATAGTATCTGAAACTTCACCTTGCAATAGAATTGTTAAAAGAAAAATATTTATTGATAATAATGTTAGATTTTTAGTGAACAAAATTTATGAAGATTTAGCGACTATTCCTACACTTGCAAAATATACGAAAAAAATTGGTTATATTCCTGATAGAGTTTATGATTATGTCATAAGAGAAAATTCAACGATGAGATATACTACATATAATCCAAAAATAGAAGATATATTTTATGCTGTAGAGAAATTGTATAATGACTTCAAAGACACAGAATATATGGAAGAATTAGAATACATATATATTGAGCATCTATTGCATGCTGCTTCTCTAAGATTTTTTTCTTATAAAGAGGGAATAGGCAATATAGATAAAGTTGTTAGTGTTATGAAAGATAAATTTCCTAAATGGAGAAAAAATAAATATTATAAAATGCAAAGTATTAAATATAAAATTATTTGTGAGTTATTTTATCATAAGAAATTTGGAATATTAAGCTCTATATTAGGAGGTAAAAATGCCTAAGAATATTTTGTTTGTTGTTGATAATTTAGTGATGGGTGGAATTACGAAGGTAATTACAAATTTATTAGTGAATTTGGATCCAGAAAAATATAATATTGATTTATTGGTATTGCATTACTATGAAGATATGAATGTTAAAATTCCAGAATATGTGAACATTATAGAAGGCAATAAGTTCTTTTCATCAGTGGATGTTAGTATAAAAAGAATCATGAAAGAAAAGAATGTTAGTGAATTTTTAAAAAAGTTATCTTTAGTTATTTCTTTAAAGTCTGGTAGGATTAGAAATAAAATTGTTGAGGCAAGAAAAAATATTTTAACTAAAAAATATGATACTGAAATTGCTTTTAGTGATGGCTTTTCACATATATTTGTAGCTAATGGAGATACACCTAACAAAATTGCCTGGATGCATACTGATATTTCTGTTCAAAATGATTCAAAGAGATATTATAATTTGGTTAAAGATTCTTTGAAAAAGATGAATATGTCTGTTTGTGTATCAGATAGAGTTAGAGAAGTTTATAAATCTTATTATGATTTAGATGATGATAAAATTCAAACTATTCATAATATTATAGATGTTGATGAAATAAGAAATAAAGGTAATGAAAAAATAGATATTGAATTTTCAAAAGATGCTATAAATTTAATTTCTGTTGGAAGACTAGAGTCTCAAAAAAATTATGAAAGATTTATTAATGTACATAAAAGGCTAATTGATGATGGATATAAAATTAATTCTTATTTGATTGGTGATGGCTTGGAGAAAGAAAAACTTGAAAATACTATAAAAGAACAGAAAATCGAAGATACATTTTTTATGTTGGGAAGAAAAGATAATCCTTTTCCTTATGTAAAAAAAGCAGATTTGTTTATTTTATCTTCTATTTTGGAAGGTTTGCCAACAGTGTTATATGAAGCTATAATTTTGGGAGTACCTTGCGTTTCAACAAAAGTGGCTGGGGCAAGGGAAATATTGAAAGACCAATATGGTTTGATTACTGAGAATGATGATGAGTCTTTATATTGCGGAATAAAGAAGGTCCTTGATGATAAAAAACTACTAGATACATATAAATCAGAAGTTAGTATGTATAAATCAGAAAATAGTGATATAATACGAAAAGTGGAAAAAATAATTTAGAAAGGAAATAAAATGGAAAACAAAACAAATTTAAAGGATATTGTAAAAAAGATTTTTATTGCTTTTATGATTATGCAACCAGTGTTAGATATTTACATGAGTTTATTTGATAAAAGCATTCAAATTGTTGGAGTTTCATTAGCTACTGTCATAAGATTTGCATTAGTATTTATAATGCTTGTTATGATAATGATTCATGCAAGAAAAAATAAAAGTACAAAATTGTTTATAGGATATGCTGTAGTAGTGCTTATATATATGGTGTTTCATCATATTAATGCCGTAGGTTTTAAAGTGAGACTAGTTGAAGCTAAGTATAGTCCTTTTGGAGAATTGCTATATTTGGCTAGAATGTGTATACCTGTTGCTTTAATTTATATAATATATAACATAAAACTAAACTATAAAGATATAAAGAAAATTGTTATTAGTGTTTCTTTAATAATTTCTTTAACAATGATAATAAGTAATTTATTTAAATTTTCATATTTATCTTATTCTTTGGAACAAGATACTATATCTGGAAATATGATAGAATGGTTTACTAAAGGAATTAAGCCAGATTCAGAGAAATTAAATGATTGGGTTGGATATACAACAAGAGGTTTATTCCAATCTGGAAACCAATTATCAGGACTTATGATTATATTAGTTCCAATTCTTACATATATAGCATTTAAGGAAAAGCAAATAAAGGAATGGATTGTATTAATTTTACATATTATAGCCATGATAGCTATAACCACGAGAGTAGGAGCTATTGGTGGAATATTAGCAATGGCTGCAACTGTATGTGTATATGTACTTGAAAAGATTATTCACAGAGAAAAAGTTTCAGAGATTTTTAAACAAAAGAACTTTTATTGCTTGATTGTTTCTATAGCTGTGATAGCTGTTATTTATGCATTTTCACCATTTAAGGTTAGAACTATGTCTGGAAATTTTGGAGCAGATTTAGCTATTGGAAAACAAACTACTGATAATACAGATCTTGAAGGTTCAGATGGAGAAATAGATAAATTAGCGTATATAAAGGAAAATGTGGATAATGAAGAGATTAATGGATATTATATTTATCAAGTTTATCCATATACAGATGATGTTGATTTTTGGTTTGACTTAATGATGAATGTTCCTAAATATGAACGTGCTGGAAACAGAAAAATGAGAGCGTTATTAATTAATAGAATATTAGAACGTGATAATAGAATATCTGATCATTTAGTTGGAATTTCATTTACTAGATCAAGTTCATTTGTATGGCCAGAAAGAGATTTCCAATCTCAAGTTGATGCTTTAGGTTGGATTGGAATGATATTATTCATTTTTCCATATATTTTTGTATTTGTATTTGCTGTTATACAATTTTTCAGAAAATTCAAAGAGAATTTATATTTAAGAAGGGTTGTATATATGATGGCTTTAGCTGTTGGAATGGTAGCTGCATATTTATCAGGACATATATTGAATGAAATATTCCCATTTGTATTTTTAGCAATGGTTGCGGGTATTACTTTAAATGTTGCTATGGGTGATGAGCCAGAAAATTATGAAAAGAAAAATGAATTGAGAAGATTTTTTGATAAGATTTATCCAGACGGAGAGAAAAAGTTTTTTGAAGATATAGATAAAGATTTAAAAAACGAAAAGAAAAGATTTATTGTAACTGCTAATCCAGAAACACTTATGATTGCTAATAGTAATAAGGAATTTGCTGATTGCTTATTGCAAGAATATGTTACTATTGTTCCAGATGGAATTGGAATTATAAAAGGTGCAAAGATATTAAATAATACAACTAATACATTAATCAAATCAGGGAAAAAAATAAATACAGGATTAACTGAAAACAGTATAAAGAGTTTTGAGAATTCTACAAATAAAATTATGAGCAAACCAATAAAAAAGTTAAGTAGCAAAGCTAGTAAAAAAGTAAGGAAAAAAGCTACTAATTCATTAGTAAAATTAACAAAGGTATTAGCAAAACTCACATTACAATTTGTTAAGATGATTTTAAGTATGCTCCCTTCTATTGCTCCAGCAATTTTTATAATGATTATAATTATATGTTTTTGTTCCTTTTTTGGATTGAGTATGTCTGATGATACAATGAAAAAATATGAACAATATATGATTTCAACTCATCTCGATTTGCCATAAGGCTATCATTTCGGATTATATTCTCAATCCGTTCTAAGTC
>ENA-ORMR01002413-ORMR01002413.1-human-gut-metagenome-genome-assembly--contig:-NODE-2413-length-11624-cov-2.991529_pt1 | contig 11624 bp, 10 predicted proteins | sample MGYA00242107_ERZ509003 | MGnify/ENA primary metagenome ERZ509003 (study PRJEB26280, sample SAMEA2338699) | human gut metagenome | biome: human gut; feature: human-associated habitat; material: faeces... | reverse complement strand
ATATTGATTTTGTACTCAATCTGACGTAGCCTATTATAATTATGCAGAGAGTATTGTAATGCTTCCTAAAGGCTTATTGCAGGCTCTGGGAAGTGTTATGCTTCCCAGAGTAACATATCTGATTGCAAACAACTATAGAAAAAAATGTTTTGAAATGCTTTCAAATTCAATCGAATTTATTGTTTTTATAAGTTGTGGAATGTGTTTCGGAATAATAGGAGTTGCGTCGGAATTTGTGCCGTTTTTTCTTGGAAAAATGTACAAGCCGTCTGTAATTCTGGTTGTTGAGCTTGCGGTTGTTATGATACCTATGGGAATATCCGACCTTATTCAAAATCAATATCTTGTTCCGTTCCGTCTTGACAATCTTAACATGACTTCTGTTACAGTCGGAGTTTTACTTAATATTGTTTTCAATACAATTCTGATACCAATCATAGGAGCATCTGGAGCGGTTGTAGCTACGATTATTGCTGAACTTTGTGTATGCGTTTTTCTGTGCATAAAAATTCGAAAGGTAATAAGCATAAAAAAACTCATAGCGTGTATTATACCATATTTTGTGGCGGGAGTTGCCGAAGCAGGAGCTGCTATGGCAATATCGGTACTTAATGTTGCTGCTTTTACAAAAATGATAATTCAAGCCATTGCTGCAATAATAACATATTTGTTAATAATATCTATATACTTTGCTTTTTGTAAAAGGATCAATTCTAACTATATAAATCCTATTTATCGACTCAAGAATAGCATGGAATCAGTGTCGTTGCCAGAAAATAAAGACTAAAAGGAGGGATTAGAGTGCTGGTTGATAGTGTCTCGTACTACACTTCGTTAATAAGCATATACTCAGTTATTACGATACTGGTTTTTGTCTTTCCACTTATTATGTGGAGAAGTTATTTGCAGGGTAAGTCAATGGTATTTCGCTTTTTGTTCTGCATAATAACACAGACGTGCTATCTATCTAATCTTGTGCTTCTTTTAGGCTTCTTTGGCATTGCCTCTCGAATAACACTTTTTATTGGTCTTGCTGTTGAATACTTGGTTGTTCGATGGAAAACTTATTGGAAATCAGATTCTGTTAATATATTTGTACGCAGGGACATTATAGGTCTTGTGAAAAGATTCAATCCATCACTTGTTAAAGCATGGATAAAGCATAAGTGGCTTGACGCGCTAATAAAACTATCAAAATATAAAAAATGGTTTATTTGGAATTGGCTGTTTCGTAATTCGTTAGTTTTGTTTGTGCTTGGTTTGGCGCTAATTTATAATATATTGTTTTTAAATCATAATATTTTGTCGGACGGTCATTGCTATCAATTTTCAGACATTCCGGTTCATTTAAAATGGGTATATTCGCTTATGCATGGTGAATTATTCTGCGATGGTATATATCCTTTCTATATGCATGCCATGATATATGTAGTTACGACAATTTCCGGAATCCATATTCGTGAAGTCATACTTTATTATGGTGGATATCAAACACTCATGCTTATTCTTTGTAGCTACTGTGTTGCAAAAAAAGTCTTCTGTAATAAATACCTTGCGCTGATGCCTGTTATGCTTTTTTCTATTCTTATGAGGCAAGCAAGATATATAGCTTCTCTGCCACAGGAATGTGGAATGTTTGCAACCATGTGCTTAGCATATTTTATGATCAGTTATGTTCAGACAAAAAGAGAGCATCATATAGTGCCAGCAGATTTAAAGAAAAAAAGCAAGGGCTTTTTCAGGCTTAATCAGTATCTCATACGATACCATATTAATATTGATGCGTTGCTGATAATGCTCAGCGTAACTCTTGTTATTGGGTATCATTTTTACACTGCAATAGCCGCATTTGTTCTTATCTTAGGCTTTGCAATAGTATATTTTGTCAGATTTCTAAAAAAAGAAAACTGGGTGCCGCTTCTTGCTGCCGGAATTGCCGGTGTAATTTTTGCAGTTACTCCATTTGTGGCTTGTCTTGCAAAGGGAATGAAGTTTCAGGCGTCCATGGCTTGGGCAGCCAGTTTAATTACAGGTGATACATGGGTGAACGAAGAGCAAAATTCGTATCAGGATATGTTTAACGTGCATATGGGAAATGAAAGCAGCAATGATTCAATTTCTCAGCCCGATGAAAAAATACAGTCTAAGAAACCTGCTGGTGAGCTTGCTAAAGAGGTTATCCTTAATTCTGAGTCGCTGATGTTTGGACAGTACTCAGCCAGAGTAGCTCTTGTATGTATAGCTGCTTCATTTGCTTTTCTGTTGATTTCTGTTATTGTAAAGCGCTTTAGAGAAGCCTCGCTTAGCTATATAGTAATTGGAATATACATTATCATATTAACGATTCTTGTTTCGTCAGAACAATTGGGGCTTCCCGAAATTATTGATACAGGAAGAGGAGGCGTTTTCCTTCAGCCGTTTTTGGTGCTTTTATACACAGTACCATTTGATATAGTTTTAAGAATAATAAGCCTCATTAGATTGAAAGGATTCGCGGCTGTAGTATCTGCAGTATCAGTTGCAGCAACAGTGATCGTTTGCTTAACGCTCATAAAATATGGTTATCTCCATGAATACTTAATTGTAAATGGTGCTTATTACAATGAAGTTGATTATGTTTGTAAAAACATTCGGAATAGTTTTCCGGACAAGTCGTTTACTATTGTTTCCCCGACGGATGATTATTACGCAGTTGTTGACGAGGGATATCACACTGAGCTTTCTGAACTTATGTATATGATAGATGGCGGCAAAGAAGAGTTTATAATACCGTCTGAATATGTGTTCTTTATTATAGAAAAGAAGGCATATCAGGATTATACATATGGACCCTCATATGTAAACCCTGAAATTGCATCGAAAGATATGCTTTATTCCGGAACTACTCAGGATTATTTCTATCAAAGGCTTGCAATCGAAAGTAAGGCATATTATTGGAGCAGGGTTATGAAAAAAATGTATCCCAAAGATTTCACTGTATATTTTGAGAATGATGTTGTATTAGTGTATTTGCTTCGACAGAATACATATTACCCATTTAGTCTGAAGGTAGATTATAAAAGTAGCTTACCAAGTGTTGGATTAGCAGAAGAGTTAGGAATTGAAGCTAAATAAAAACTATATAGAATGGAATGAAATATATGAATAATAGTTCTGAATTATTTGTGTCATATGCATCGGATGATAAATATGCTGTGTATATGGGTGTTTCTATGCTTTCCCTTTTCGAGTCAAATAAAGATATAAATAATATAGTTGTTTATGTGCTTGATTGCGGAATAGGGGAGTGCAATCGTCGAAAGCTTATGGAAGTTGCTGAAAAATATCAAAGAAAAATTGTTTTTACTGCTGTTGACGATTTGGTTGCGGGTCTAAAATTAAATATGGGTACAAGAAAGATTTCGGTTGTTTCTTATGCAAGATTGTTTCTTTCTTCTATAGTACCCGAGTATGTTGACAAAGTTATATATATCGACTGTGATACGATTGTATGCAATAGTCTTTTGCCAATGTGGAATACTAACCTCGAAAATGCATTAGTTGCAGGTGTTCAGGATACAGTTGATAGCTATTTCAATAGAATAATAAAGCTGGATAGAGAAGTGAGATATGTTAACGCTGGAATATTGCTAATCAATCTTTGTCTTTGGCGCAAAGAAAATATTCAGAATAGTTTTCTTAAATACATAGATGAAATGAATGGAACTGTTCCTCATCACGATCAAGGAGTAATTAATCATGTTTGTGCTGAGAGGAGAGTGATTCTTCCTTTACGGTTCAACGTAACTTCTAATATATTCACGTTTTCAGAAAAGACGATACGTAGAATGCATAGGATAGATGGCAAATACTATACGCAGCAAGAGATTGACGAAGTACGAAAAAGACCCACGATACTTCATTTTACAACTGGACTTTTGGGCAGACCATGGGAGGAAAATTGCAGACATCCGTATAAGGACTATTATGAAAAGGTGTTAGAGTCATCGCCTTGGCATGGCACGGCAAAGCTTAATGATACCATGAAGCTTTCTGTGAAAGCATCGCGCTTCGTTTGCAATCATATTTCTTCAGCACTGTTTGGCGAAATATATAGAATGACTAGTTGGATTCTTCATAGATAGTGAGATGAGCAAATCTTGAGACATATAGAAAAATCAAGCACGCGGGTCAAAGGCTTAGACTTGTTGAAATTAATTTCTGCATTTTTAGTGGTTGTTATTCATTGCCAGCCTGAGATTTATGAAAAAGAATTTTTAATCGCATTTTGTAGAATTGCTGTGCCTATTTTTTTTATAATAAATGGCTTCTTCTGGGAGCACTCTAATAATGCCTCTTTCAAAAATGGATTGCTACGAATAAAAAAATTAGCTATGTTAACAGCTTTTGTAATTGTAATATATAGCATATATGATACAATTATACATATTCTTGACTGCTGCTTTATCACTGAAGCTACAGCTTTAGCTGAGTGGAAATATCAATATACGCCTATACGTGTAGTAACGTTTATTTTGTTTAACGATTCAGGAGCAGCATATCAGTGCTGGTATATGCTTGCACTTATCTATACATATGCTATAGTTATATTCTTTGATAAAAAAGGAAAATTGACCGCTCTTTATAGATATGCTCCGTTTTTATCTATAATTCAATATTTTATGAATATAGTTGTAGAATGTTTATTGCCGAAATATAATCATGGTCTTTTGTACCGAAACTGGCTATTCATGGCACTTCCGCTTTTCTGCATTGGTGCTTCGATTGGCAAGGCTTATCAAGAGAACAAGCAGCGCCTTTACGAAAAACGAAAGATGTTTATACTTTGTTCATTTTTGATTTTGCCACTATACACCATGGAGGTGCTTACAATAAAGTATGTGTTTCAAACTTATTTTGAACTTTATCTTTCTACCATTGCGCTTGCCTTGTTGCTGTTCTTGGCTGGTTTGACGAACGAGTTGCACTCAAGATTGGCTGACTTTTTAAGCAGATGCGGGCAGATGTACTCAACATCAATATACTGCTCTCACGTTTTGGTGGGCAGCGTAATTTCATTAATGATTAATGTACTTGCTCCAAATTATTTTAAATCATATTGCATGTTTAAACCGATTATAGTATTTTTCTCATCTTTGTTGATTGCGATATTATATAAAAGACTAAGGAAATATATTTTAGCTAAACGCATTTATTTGTCCCATGAAAATTAATGTACCCTAGACATTTATTTTGATTGGAATAATAAATATGATAGCTATGCAAGCTTTATGCCATTACATTATGTTTTTAATATAATGGCGTTTTATATTTGTCAAGCTATTATTCATTACACCAAACAGTTTAATACAGCGTTGTGCAAAGTATATAAATTCCAACACATAATTATGGCTGAAATTTTTCTTGACAATCAGAGCGAAATACAATATACTTGTATCAATACGTTTTTTGAGCACAATATCTTGTGGTTGCCCTTGACGGTCACAATTGAGCATATATTTGCGCGTTAAACCGTATTTACACTTTATCAGGAGGAATTGAAAATGATTACGAAAATTCAGAAGCGCGACGGAAGAATTGTTACTTTTAATATCGAAAAAATAGCCAACGCTATATATAAGGCAGCGGAATCAATGGGCGGATCAGACTATGACGAAGCTCTTGAAATTGCGGGAAGAGTATGCGACTATATTGAAAGCTCAGAAAAGAATAAGATTCCTTCTGTAGAAGAGATTCAGGATGCCGTTGAAAAGATCCTCATTGAAGAGGGTCACGCATCAACCGCAAAGGCGTACATCCTTTACCGCGCAAACAGAACCAGAGTCCGTGAGATGAACACTAAGATTATGAAGATCTATGAGGATCTGACCTTCACCTCCGCCAAGGACAGCGATGTTAAGCGTGAAAACGCCAATATCGACGGCGATACTGCTATGGGTACAATGCTCAAATATGGCTCCTGCGGCGCAAAGGAGTTCTATGAGATGTACGTTTTGGACCCTGCGTTTGCCAAGGCTCATTCCGAGGGCGATATCCACATTCACGACCTTGACTTCTATACTCTTACCACCACCTGCACCCAGATCGACCTTACAAAGCTGTTTAAGGGAGGATTCTCAACCGGTCATGGTCATCTGCGTACCCCTAATGAAATTTCGAGCTATGCCGCTCTTGCCTGCATAGCTATTCAGTCCAACCAAAACGACCAGCACGGCGGACAGTCCATCCCTAAGTTTGATTATGATATGGCAGAGGGCGTTAAAAAGACCTTTATTCACCGCTATCGCGATAATGTAATCCGCTCACTGGAGCTGCTTGACGGCGTTGATGACGCAGAAAACTATGTCAAGAACTATCTTCACGAGCTTGAAGATAAGGGCTTGAAGCCTACGCTTTCCATGACAGATGAATACAGAGCTGCCGAAGCTGAGTATCTCAAAAAATACTGCGACGATGCTCAGATTGCGAAAATTCAGAAGTTCAGCTACGAAACCAGCGTTAAGGAGACCGATAAAGCCACCTATCAGGCGATGGAGGCTCTTATCCACAACCTCAACACCATGAACTCGCGTGCCGGCGCTCAGACTCCGTTCAGCTCTATCAACTACGGTACCGATATATCGACCGAGGGCAGAATGGTTATAAGAAACGTTCTTTTGGCTCAGGATGCCGGTCTTGGCAACGGCGAAACTCCTATATTCCCGATACACATTTTCAAGGTCAAAGAGGGCATAAACTACAACGAGGGCGACCCCAACTATGATTTGTTCAAGCTGGCGTGCCGCGTTTCCGCAAAGAGACTGTTCCCGAACTTCTCCTTCATCGATGCTCCTTATAACCTCCAGTACTACAAGCCCGGAAATCCTGACACCGAGATTGCCTATATGGGCTGCAGAACCAGAGTTATAGGCAACGCCTACGACCCCACAAGGGAGATAGTAACCGGCAGAGGAAACCTCTCCTTTACTTCAATCAACCTTCCCAGACTCGCCATCGAGTCAAAGGGCAATATAGATTTGTTCTACGAAAAGCTTGACGCTATGATGGATTTGGTAGTCGATCAGCTGCTTTCAAGATTCAAGATCCAGTCTCAGAAGAGAGTCAAGAACTTCCCGTTCCTTATGGGTCAGGGCGTATGGCTGGATTCGGACAAGCTTGGTTACGACGACGAGGTAGGCGAGGTCCTTAAGCACGGTACTCTTTCCATGGGCTTTATAGGACTTGCAGAGTGCCTTAAGTCACTCACCGGCAAGCATCACGGTGAAAGCGAGGAATCGAGAAAGTTAGGTCTTGAAATCATCGGAAGAATGAGACAGAGGATGGAAGACGAAACCGCAAAGAGAAAACTCAACTTCTCACTGCTTGCTACTCCTGCAGAGGGTCTTTCCGGCAGATTCGTAAGAATTGATAGGGAGAAGTACGGCGTTATCGCGGGTGTTACCGACAGAGAGTATTATACCAACTCCTTCCATGTACCTGTATACTATCCCTGCAATGCGTTCACAAAAATCAAGATTGAAGCTCCTTACCATGCTCTTACAAACGCCGGACACATCAGCTACGTTGAGCTTGACGGCGATCCGCTTCAGAATCTGTCCGCGTTTGAAAAGATTATCCGCTGCATGAAGGAATCCGGCATTGGCTACGGTTCTATCAATCACCCTGTTGACAGAGACCCTTGCTGCGGCTTTACCGGTATAATCGGAGACACCTGCCCCAAGTGCGGCAGAAAGGAAACCGAGGGAAGCTACGGCTTTGAAAGAATCCGCAGAATAACCGGATATCTCGTCGGAACGCTCGATCGCTTCAACAACGCAAAGCGCGCCGAGGTTGCAGACAGAGTTAAGCACAGCCTGTAATCGTAAATACAACTGTTTTGCATATAATTTCCGTCGGGCGGGAGAGAATATTTCCCGCCCGATATGTTCACTTTACGGAAAGAAAGGACGTATAGCATGAAAATAAGAATGTCCGGTGTAGTAGAAGAGTCTATTGTAGACGGTCCCGGAATAAGATATACAGTGTTCGTTCAGGGCTGCCCACATCACTGTGAGGGCTGCCACAATCCGCAGACCCACGATTTTAACGGCGGCTATGAGGACGATACGTATAACATCTACTCAAAAATCATGGAAAACCCGCTTATAGACGGAGTAACGTTCAGCGGAGGCGAGCCTTTTTGTCAGGCAAAGCCGCTTGCCGAGCTGGGAAGAAAGCTTAAAGCTGCCGGACTCGGAGTTATGTCCTACAGCGGATTTACCGTTGAACAGCTTTTGGAGGGCGCTAACGACGAAAACGGCTGGATTGAGCTGCTGAAAACAATAGATTATCTTGTAGACGGCAAATTCGTCCTTGCTCTGAAAAGCTATGAATGCCACTTCCGCGGAAGCACCAATCAGCGAATAATTGATGTTCCAAAAACTCTTGAGGAGAATCATGTCGTTACCTGCGAGCTTTAATGCTATCAAGCGAAAAATTGCAATATTTATAATCTGCGGCTGTCTCGTTATGATGACAGCCTGTTCGCCTTTGGATAAAATAATATCGGTTTTTAAGGACGATGGCTCTGGCTACGTTTTTAAGATTTCCATAGCCTCTGATCCCAAGACGCTCGACCCTCAGCTTGCTTCCGACCCATCATCTGTAGCCGTCGCAAGAAATATGTTTGTCGGGCTTTTAAAGACCTTGCCAGATGGCAGTCTTGCGCCCGCAGCAGCAAAGGATTACACCATTTCATCGGATGGACTGGTGTATACCTTTACAATCAATTCGAGATATAAATGGAGAGCTGCAGGCGGGTATACAGCCGATCTTACCGCCCGCGACTTTGTATTCGGCTTTCAGCGGCTTTTTGACCCTCTCACCGGTTCGCCACATGCGAAAGACTATTTCTGTATAAATAACGCACAGTTGGTGAACTCCGGCGAGCTTGAACCTCATGAAATCGGCGTGAGAGCTGTTGACGACGAAACACTTGAAATAACCCTTGAATATCCCAATGCAGCGTTTCTTTCTTTGTTGACCTGTCTTCCTGCGTCCCCATGCAATCAGGAGTTTTTTGAGAGCTGCGGCGGTAAATACGGTCTTGAAGCAGAAGCAATTGCTTCAAACGGACCGTTCTATGCAAGATTCTGGCTTCATGACCCATATGGTAAGGATAATTATGTCCGCTTAAGACGCAATGATGATTACTCTGCTGTTACGCGGGTTTATCCATCCGGCGTGAACTTTCTTGTCGAGAAGAACGACTCTGTAAGACTTACGGACTTTGCAGCAGGGACAACCAATGTTCTGCTAACCGATTCTCCGCTCGACTCCGAAGAGGATATCAACTGCGAAAGGATATACACAGCCTGCGCAGGACTTGTCATAAATCCCGAAAATGAGATACTTTCCAAAAAGGAAGTCCGTGAGATAATATCGCTTTGCTTAGACCCTGCTGAGCTTGGGGAGGATGTTCCCGATTATCTGAGTCCGGCAGGGGGGATAATACCAAAGAACGCATATATCGGAAGCACCGCTTTCAGAAGCGCGTGCGCAGAGCCTGACATCGAGAAAAACAGTCAACTGGCACAGTATCGCTGGAGCTTTGTTTTGTCGGACGGAGAAAAGTCCGAGATTGCAGGAACGAATATTATGGTTCCGCAGAGCTTTGCGGGATATAAGTATGTTTCAAGCGTTTGCGAATCCTTAAAGGAAATTATAGGTTTAAGTCTTAATCTGGAGATTGTAAACGATTCCGACTATATCAGGCGGCTTAATGGCGGAAATTATGATATCTGTCTTGCGATATTTTCATCCGATTCTGCAAGCGCCTTTGACTATATCGCAGAGTTTGACGGACGATACAAAGGAATATACAACGAATCAGCCGTAAAAGCAATTTCATCATCTGACAAGTATTCCACCTTGACGTCTGCAATACGAAGCTGCTCTCAGGCGGAATCAAGTGTCATTTCAGAATATCAGTTCATTCCGATATGGTATGTTCCCAAATTCATGTATAGCTCTGAGGATTCATGGGATTTTGAATACGACCCATTTTCAGGCTCGATTCTGTTTGAAAATGCAAAATCGAAATAGGCTTTGCGCCGCTTGAATATTGAATTATATCGAATATTGCTGCATTTCAGCGCTATGTCGATTATTTTGTATCAGCTTTTCATAATTTATGAGAAGCTGATTTTTTTACGACAAAATTTGATAGATTTTTTATGTGCTGTGGGTATAATTAATCATCCCGAAGAAAAATCTTCGGGTAAGGCTTACGCCGTTCCGGATGTAATGTGGGAAGTGAAAATACTTTACAACGATAACGGTAATATCATGAGAAAGGAAGAGAATTATGACAACGAAAACATCATTCACCCACTATGAACTGACCGAGCGTCGGGAGGAATTTGAAGAAGGGGAGGTAACCGAGTACGGCATTGCTGCTTTCGATGAGGCCGGCGAGCAGATATATCGCCTCGACGGAGTAACGCAGGATAAACAGGCTCTTTCCGAGCTTGTGGAAGCTTGCAATCGCGGCAGACTGTCAAGCGTACATATCAAGGACGTGCTGAGCGACTTTGTAGAAATGAGGAGTTGATTTTTGCGCGAATGTGCGTTATAATGTAGCAAAATAAATTACAAGGAGAGCCGTTATGAAAACGACAGTAATAACACTCAATCAGGAAAGAAACGTAACGCTTACCTGCTACATTCAGCACATAGTTTCTGAAAACACAACCGTAACAAAGCGTCCGGCAATAATAGTTCTGCCAGGCGGTGGATACCAATATTGCTCGCAAAGAGAATCCGACCCTGCGGCTTTTCCTTACCTTGCCGCAGGATATCAGGCTTTTGTATTGAATTACACTGTAGGTGAAAATACAATTTGGTCTCAGCCGCTTGATGATTACGAGCAAGCAGTCGAACTGATAAAGTCAAAAGCCGAGGAGTGGGAGATAGATACCTCGCGCATTGCGGTTATAGGCTTTTCAGCCGGAGGACATCTTGCGGCTGCCGCAGCGACAATGGCACGCAACCGTCCCGCCGCCTGCATTCTCGGATATCCGGTTATCACAGAGGAAACCGCAAGGGTATACTGCTCAACAGCTCCCGGAATCCCCGAGAATGTCGATGAAAAAACCTGCCCCTGCTTTGTATTTTCATCGAGAACCGACGGCACGGTTCCGATAAATGACACCGTAAGGCTTATCGACGCCCTGACCAAGCACGGTATTCCTTACGAGTGCCATATCTATGCTTTTGCAAACCACGGCTTTACAACCTGCGAATCAAGCGTTCAGAACAGAAGCTGGATATGCACCAGAACTCCCGATTGGGTGCGCGACAGTATAGAGTGGTTGAAGGACACAATAGGGGACTTTAACAACGGAATTTTGGGCAAACGTCAGAATTGGTAGAAAAATTTGCGAAAACCTATTGATTTTTTATTTCAGATGTGTTATAATACGATTCGCGGCTTGAGAGTGCCGCGGATATGGTGGATATAGCGTAGTTGGTTAACGCGTCAGATTGTGGTTCTGAAGACCGTGGGTTCGAATCCCACTATCCACCCCATAAAGAAAAGCCGCCGACAAGGCGGTTTTTCTTTTTGTACTTTTATCTTTTATCTC
>ENA-ORMR01002412-ORMR01002412.1-human-gut-metagenome-genome-assembly--contig:-NODE-2412-length-11626-cov-3.872872_pt1 | contig 11626 bp, 16 predicted proteins | sample MGYA00242107_ERZ509003 | MGnify/ENA primary metagenome ERZ509003 (study PRJEB26280, sample SAMEA2338699) | human gut metagenome | biome: human gut; feature: human-associated habitat; material: faeces... | reverse complement strand
TACCTCCACTACGGACTTTCACCGATTAACTAAACGACATGCCCGTCACACTATAAAAAGATGTAGGATAATAAATATACCCTACATCTTTATTTGTATAAAATTATTTGTCATTATCAATTAGCCATTTTTCAAAGGTTTCATCAGTAATAAGACCTTGTTTATATTTAGTCTTTAATTCATCAGCAGTTTCTTTCCAAGTTTCAAAATCATTCTTTAAAGTGTAACTATCTTTATGTCTATTTAATCTTGCAAATTTTTTTAAATAAATTTTTCTATATAATTCAATTACCCCTTTGGGTTGTTTACTTGCAAATTCTTTACAAGTCTTATTTTCTTTTTGTGGACTAATTCTATCACAATATAAAGCATCATTCTTTTTAAATGGTACAAATAATTTACCACAGTTTTTACATCTTGAAATAATATAATGCCTTTCAAAAATAGTTAGCATACATATAGAAAAGAACTCATCTATACTATCACAAGTATAAGACGCACCATCAAATCTATTTAGATTTCTATTATTTAATTTAAAGTCAATATATTCTTTATCTAATGTTTCAAAATTTACATCTTTAATATTTAATTTATCTTGTTTATTTATATCAAATGTAGCAAATGTATATTTAGGTTGACTAATAGCATAATTTAATTTATTACATATAAATATAAATCTATCTATACTCCTATCATAACCAGTTACATCAGCATTATATAAAAAACAGAAATCAATAATAGTAGAAAATATGAGTTGTGTCTTTTCCATATCTTTTAATATATTTTTAATTCTACCATCTTTTTGGGCATTATCTAAATTAGAATATTGTAATTGCCTTTTTATGTCATCAGCATAAAATATATTAAAAATAATATTATTATCATCTTTACATATATTTTCTAAATCTTTCAAGAAATCAGTAGAATTACTTAATGTTTCTTTTATATTTGAACTTACAAAGTTTAGTAATGGATAACCAAAGTCAAATGATTTTTCCTTTCCATTGTGTGAAATAAATTCAGTATATTTCAATTTATTGTATCTAATTTTAATTAGTGGTTTCAATGTGTTTCCCCCTTTTTATAAAATAACTACTAACAAATTTTGAAAAAGTTGTTGACAAAATCAAAAATATGTGATAGTATAATAATAACAACTAAACAATCACAAATCAGTTGTGATGTTTAGTATCTTTTTACAATACATAGTAACTACTAAAATAAATCATATTAGTTGATACTAGTTAAACTAATATATTTTTTTACAAAAAGTAGTAACAAGCATTTCATAATCTAATAGTAGTATACAATATTTTAAAGGCACTTGTCAACTATGATTAGAGAATTTTTTTAGAAAGGAGAAGTACAATGGATAAGATGGAAACAATAATAAATTCATTAGATACTATTGTAGAGCATTGCACAGATATTAAAGCAGTACTTAAAGATGGAGCAGATATAAAAGAATTTAATGGTAGTATGAAGAGCAGATTAGTATTTGAAATGTTTTACATCAAATTTGCAATACAAAATATTGAATACTATTTGCATAAGGGTATGTAACTATATATTACAACACATAAATTTTTATTAAAAAATAATCTGGAAATGTTGATATTTATAATATTTCAAAGATTTAAGAGTTTTAAATAATGGGGGTGAATTAAAATGTCAATGCCAATACCAATAGATGATATGGATAAGATGACAGATGGTTGTGAAACAGATACATTTTCAACTTTAATAAGTATACCAAACTGGATAGACAATTTAAAATGTAATAGATTTAGAAGTTATTACTTAATGAAAGTAAAATTTAAGGAATTACCAGAGGAAATAAAGCAAGTAATTAACATCTTAAAAACATATTTAATTAAAGTAACTAGATATGAAAAAGTTAAACAAGAAGATGGAACTATGAAACCAAAAAGAATTGTTAAATGGGTAGATACTATAAAAGGATACAATTTTTGTTATAACCCTAAAACACGATACCTAAATATAATGTTACAACATCAAGAAATACAAGGTAAAGATGAAGAAGAAATCATAGAAGATATTGTAAATATTTTTAGATATTATTTTGGAATACAAGAGAAGTATATAGAAACATTACATAGATATATAAAACTTGGAAGAATAGATTTTAAAAGAGATTACCGATATAAAAATCAAGAAGAATTAGCAATAATTAAGTTTCTAGTCAAGATTGCACCATCATCTATTGTTAGAAAGAATTACAACAAGAAATACGGAAAAGATGACAAAGAAGATGAAGAATTTGATAAGTATCAGTATATGGTTAAGTATAAATCTAAAAACAATAAGACAGTTGAATTTGTAATTTATGATAAAGGGTTAGAACAAGAAGATAAATACATAAAGAATAAGGTACAAGAAGAGCAGAAAGACTATTATCAAGGTGTAATGAGATTTGAAGTAAGAATTAAAGATGGAAAATTAAATTCACAAAAAAAACAAAATGGAATGGAAAAAGATATTGCAAATTATAAAGATGGTTTTGTAGCAGATGATTTATTTAATCAGTATGCAGAAGAGGTATTTTTCAAAGAAAACTTTTATCGTATAGATATAGCAAAACAGATAATAAAGAATTGTACAGAGAGCAATAGTATGAAAAATAAGTTAATTGATTTGTTAGTCAGTATCAATAAAAGAGGATATACAGAAACAGAAAATAATTATAAATACACGAGCAGTTTTGGAACACATATTAAGAAAATAAGAGATTTAGGTATTAACCCATTAACATTTAACAAAGAATGGGAAGATATAAATGGTAAAGTACATAAAACAACATATACAGAATTAAAGAATTTCACATTAAAACAACAATGTTTATATGAAGATTCCATTATTATTCCATCAAGATTAAATAAATATTTAAAATCAAAAAAAATTGACAAAGTTTAAAAGAAGTCAATAAAAATAAAAAAAGTAAGAAAGTAGGTAAAAAGAAATGAATAATAAATTTGAATATATTAAAACCTTAAACTTAAATACAGAAGGAATGAGTTTAGAGGAAAAACAAAAGTTAGAAAAATTATTAAAAGACAGAGGAATTAAGGAAGGTGTAGAAACTTGTGAGACATTAAAACAAACAATAGAAAAGGCAAAGATGGGAATATATGATGAACTATTTATGCCAAATGTTATTAGTTATGTTTATGGCATTGGTTGTTGTAGTAAATGTGTAATCAAGACCATAAAAGAGTTAAGAGAAAAAGATGTAAATATACATTTTATACAAGAAGATATAGATACAAGGAATAGAAGAAATGATTTATTACTTGGTAGTCTAATAGGTGAGGCAGTATATGAAATGTATTTAGAACAACAGAAACAAAATAAAAAGTAATTTATATAATGTGTAGCCTAATGTATACACATTAGGTTGCACACAATATATTAGAAATTTACAGAAGTAAATTGACATTATAAAAATTAGCATATAAGCTGGAAATAGAGAGGTGTAAAGATTTATGGAAGAAAATTATGATTTAAGTGAAAATCAAATAGAAACAATATCATATAACATATATAAAGATATTGAACAATATATAGATAGAAATCAAGGAAAGTATTTTAAATGGTCTTTTAGAAGAAATGTACAAGAATATATTACTTATTTAGATGGAATAGAAAATATAAAATGTATGTTATGTAGAAAAATAATTTAAAAGGAGGAGAAAATATTATGAATGTAGTAATTTATGCAAGATATAGTTCATCAAAACAAAAAGACACAAGTATTGAGGCACAACTAAAAGAATGCAAAGAGTATTGTAGAAACAATAAATATAATATAGTTGGAGAATACATTGATAGGGCATTGAGTGGTAAAAATGATGATAGACCCCAATTTCTAAAAATGATAGAAGATAGTAATAAGAAATTGTTTGAAGGTATAATAGTTTATCAGTTAGATAGGTTTGCAAGAAATAGAGAAGATTCAGCACATTATAAACATAAATTAAAGAAAAATGGTGTTAAGGTATATTCAGCAAAAGAACATATTGCAGATGACCCAAGTGGAATATTAGTTGAATCTGTACTTGAAGGAATGGCAGAATATTATAGTGCAGAATTAAGTCAAAAGGTAATAAGAAATTTAAGACTTAATGCAGAAAATGGATATTTTAATGGTGGATATGCACCATTAGGATATAGAGTTGTAGAAGTTGATTTTGGTACATATAAAAAGAAAAAATTAGAAATTGACCCAACAACAGCACCTATTGTGAAAGAAATATTTGAAATGAGGGCAAATGACACAAATATATTAGATATAGTTGATTACTTGAATTTAAAAGGTTATAAAACAATTCAGGGCAAGGAATTCAAAAAGAATTCTTTACAACAAATTTTAAGAAATAAAAGGTATATTGGTACTAATATATATAATGATGAAGAATTCCCTAACACAATTCCTGCAATTATAGAAGAAAATTTATTTAATAAAGTACAAGAGATAAATGATAAAAATAAATATGCACCAGCGATGGCAAAGGCAAAAGAAGAATATATTTTAACTACAAAACTATACTGTGGACATTGTAAATCACCAATGACTGGAACTTGTGGAACATCTGTAACTGGTGTAACTTACTATTATTATACTTGTAATGGTGTTAAGAAAAAGAAATGTAATAGAAAGAATGTGCAAAAACATATAATTGAAAATATAATAGTAAATAAATGCAGAGAATTATTAACTGATAAAAATATAAATAGTATAGCCAAAAATGTATATAAAATATGTCAAAAGGAAAATTCACAAAGTTGTTTAATAAAGGCACTAGAAAAAGAAATAAAAGAATTAAATAAAAATATAGAAAATTTACTTGTAGCACTTGAAAATGGTCAAAATGTAGATTTAATAAGTGAAAGAATAACACAAAAGAGAGTTGATTTAGTTAATGCAGAGGAACAATTAGAAAGTGAAAGATTAAAATTAGTAAATTTGACAGAGGAACAAATCGTATTCTTTTTAGAAGATTTAAGAAATGGAGATATAAATGATATTAAGTATAGAAAAACACTTATAAATGTATTTGTAAATCGTATCTATTTATATGATGATAAATATACTATGATGTTGAATGTTGGTAACAGAAGAATAACAGTAAATAATATTCTATTAAAGGAAATGGATACCAACTTTAAAAAAGCCAATAGTTTGTTTTTAGACAGACTGGGGCAACCATAATTGAGTGTGTCCTAAAATAGGAACCTGAAAGCAAAAATTCCAGTAAGAAATCTCTGGAATTTTTGCTTTCAGGTTCCTATTTTAGGACACACTCTTTGCGACGCTCTGCGTCTACATGGTTTTGATTTTTGTGAGACCAATTATTGACAACTACTGTCAACTTGGGTCAGGTCCTACTTAAACTAAAACGATTTCAGACCCAGTAAATACTATTATTTATAATATATATTATTCATTTCTATAATCAAACTATACACTGAATTTAGAAAAATGTACATAATTTTTTACAAAGAAATCGAAATAACACGTATAGTATGCTATATTAGCATTGTAGTAGATGATTTAGAAATAAAATAATTTAAAAGAATTTATAAGATAATGATAAGAAGAATTGAATTAAAAGATTTAAAATAAGTATTTGAGTTATTAGATGAGTTATATGAAAGTAAAATAGAATATTCTATATTTGTTTAAAAATATAAAGCAAGTTTAAAAGATAATAGTTCTCATGAAATTGTTGCAATAGAAGATAATAAAGTAGTAGGTGTTCTTATATTACGAATAATAAATAGGTTAGCAAAGAAAAAGAACATACTTTTCATTGATGATTTAATTGTAAATGAAAAGTACAGAAATACAGGTATAGGAAAACTATTAATACAAAATGCAATGAATTATGCAGTCAGTATGGATTGTGAATCACTAGAACTAACAAGTCTTATTTCAAATACAAATGCTAACAGATTCTATGAGAATAATGGTGTTGAAAAAAGACAATATAAATTTAAAAAGCATATAGATTAAAAAAGTTTTGCAGTAATTTCCTAAAAATTTTATATTATAAATGAGTATTGGGACTTACGTCCCAAAATACTCGTTTAAGTATGCAATTGAATCTTCTAATGCCGTAAGACCATTTGCATCAAGATAGTCAAGATCTGCTGGAGAAGAATACGGTCTAAATTTTACCTGATGACCTTTCCAATTGTCATACTCTATGCGGATGATTACTGCTATTACCTCCTTATTCCTCCATAAGGTATACTTATTTTTGTCAACATCTCTCCGAATAGAATAGGTATTACCATTGATTGTGCAAATATTTATCACTTTCATAAAATCATCCTTTCTGTCTGCAACTGCAGACTTGAATAAAATTGCAAATACCAGTTTTAGGTATTAAGTTTACAACTATATAATAACATATTTTACATGAAATTGCAAATTGTTCATTAATTCATATTTTTCATAATAATACTAAAACAATCTTGAAAACCTGCTTTATAATACTTTTTATTATAATAAGTAGAATAATCCACTAGCTTATCAGATATAATATGTAATTGTTCTAGTACATACTCAATATTCTCTTCAGGTATATTTTTTATTATGTTTTCTACATTAACATCTGTATTTCTTTTATATTCTTTATCTTCTTCAGTTAAGGTTTCTAATTTCTCCTCTCTAAAATCTAACCAATTTTCAAATAACTCCTCTATATTTTCATTAATTTTATTTTTCATAACGATTACCTCTTTCTTTTTCTATATTATTTTTCTTACTGGAAGTTTGAAACCATGTAGGTTTCAAGGCTAACTTATAATAATTTTATAGTATAAAATTATTTATGAGTTAGCAGAAACTAAAAATATATTGTTTTAACATATATATTTTTGGCACTATAAATTTGTAAAATTTATAGTGGTAGTCCATAGGTATAACCTTTGGTACAACACGGTTAAGCATTTAACCGTTAGTTGTATTATCTAACAGTTACACTGTTTAGATGAAAGAAGTTTACATTTCTTCTTCATCTTCCAACTCCATTTGTTTTGCATATATTTCTTTTTTGCTATATTGTTTTTCTGATATATTTTGCAAATATTCTTCTGATTTATGTTGTATTTCTTTTAATTCTTCATCTGATGAATTAGCAAATTTTTTAATTAGAATATGTAAGGTATCTTTCGCATTTTGTATCAATGGGCTTTGTATAATTAACTTTGTAAAAGTTTTAAAAATATCATATATAGTATTAAATGCTTGTGTCATTTCTTTATATTCTTTCTTTAGTTTGTTATAACTTGTTTTTAGCTTTGAATGTTCTTTAGTTAAATCCTCATATTTTTCTTGTAGTATTTTTGGATTAAATCCTTTTGCTTATGATATAGTATCTATTAAAGCATCTTTTTCGCTTATTATTAAGTCTTGTTTAGTTATTATCTCTTTTTGTTTTTCTATGATATTATCAACATCTTTTACATTATACTTTCCTAAAAACGACTTTAAATTTGTTTTATCTGCATGTACCTCATTTGACAATTGCTTTATTGTATTTTCCTTTTGTATGATTTTCTCTTCTTGCTTTTTCGTTTCTTTTTGAATTTCCTTATTTGTATTCCAATTTGTTATTTCCTTATATTCCTCTGCTGATATTTTCCTTCTTTGATTTGTAATTCCTGTTGCTTTTTCTAAACCTAATTTACCATAGTATTTATCTTCTATTAGAAATTTTGCAATGCCATCTTGAAAATTTTTATAACCTTTCTTCCAGTCTTTTCCGTTATCATCTTTTACCCATAATTTCCTACATGATAATTCTTTTGTTTGTGTAATCTCTTGTTTAATTTCTTTATCTATTTTAGTGATAGGTTCTTTTAATGTGATAATTGGTAGATAAGTTATATGTATATGTGGTAAATTCTTTTCTTCATCATAGTGAATAACTGCTGATAATATATTATCTTTTCCTACTTGATCCTGTACATATTCTAGAGCACTTTGAAAAAATTTTATTTATTCTTTTTTATCTAATTTGGAATAAAAATCTTCGCCTATTGCTCTTATAATTATTTCACTTAATGGCTTTGATTGTTTAGGCTTAAAATTATTTTTAATTGTTTTATTATTTAAGGTGTCCATTAAACTTTGATAGTATGTTTTTGTTGGTTTTACTAAAAATACATTTTCATCAGATTTACAATCTTTATACTTTTTTCCTATTATCATATTGTGGTAATAAATTCCATAAGTAGAACTTTTTGAATAATTTTCATTTGTTGCAAATAGTGTAATCATACAGAAAATCCTTTATTTGCATATAAAGAATTGAAAAAATCTTTTGTGTATTTTCTACCTATATATGAATTTGATTTTTTGCCACTTATTAGTTTTATCAGTATAATTATTATTAGTATTGATTGGGCGAATATTTTTCGTATCCTGAATCGTATTTTCTTCGACTCTGGAATCGAACTTTTTTCGTGTCCAATTTTTCAGATCCATATGTTGTATTTTACCAACATAAATTAAATTAGGCTTATTGGCACCTTGTCTTTTTTCATAAATAAGTTTAGCATTTGATAATTGTTTAAATGCTTTAGTAACTGTTCTATCACATAATCCAAGTTTTTCTTGTACTTCTTTTCTAGTAAATATAAGATATATATTTCCATCTTCATCACACCAATTATTCTTTGCAGATAATGACATTCTATCTAGTAAAAATCCATAAAGTAGTTTACTATCAGAATTTAAAGTATCTTTATATAATGGATTTATAAATAATTCCTGTGGTATTTGATAATATTTATGTGATAGTGTTTCATTTATTTTATAACTATTAAAATCTTGCATATATTATCCTTTCCTTCACACGACAATCGATTTTGTGGCGAAAAATTAGAACAGGTAATAAAACTATCCCTGTTCAGTTTGAATTTTTGAATATGCAAAATTTGACTTTTGGCATCAAATGTGTTAACATAAGAATAACTTGTAAACTACAGAATAATAAGAAAGAGGTGTTACAATGATTAAACGTGCTAAAACAGTTATGCTCTACACAGGTGGATATGGATGCCGGATTACAGTAGAAAATTCTGTAATGTCCGCTAAAAAGTTAAGAAGAATTCTTCTGAAACATGGCGGAGTTGAAAAGGAAAGTCACTGCTGGTTTGATGACAACAAACAATTTTGGGAAGCAATAGAAGAACTTTGCAAAGCAGGAGCTTCCACTAATCTATAAATATCCATAATCAAAGGTAATACTAAAGAACAAGGTGTTATAGAGATATAGCACCTTGTTTTTCTAAATTTTCTAACAAATTTCTAACAAAACTTAAAAAAGTTTAATTAGATTTATATATTTTTATAATTTATTGTGTTACAATACAAAGCAAGAAATAATTAAGAAAATCAAGTGCTTGAATACAAAAATAATAAGGATAAAAGTTGCCAAAAGCAATTAACTAACAAAATGATGGAACAACTTAAAATCCTGCGGTTGAATAAAACGTGCCGGTTCGATTCCGGCCATCTGCACCAACGACGTATCTGTTCGAACTAAATTGAACAGATAGATACAAATATCATTCTGAAAAGGGATGGTATTTTTTTTGTTGCAAAATTGCCATCCGAAAGGAAAGGATGGTGTTTGAAATGAAGATAATTAAGCAAGAACTACAATTTGAGAAATGTTTAAAGCAGCGACTTGAATTTATATGTGAGTTTTCTAAAGTTACTCCTACTTTTATCAATGGTAGCATTAGAAAATTATCAAAAACTAATCTTACATATATTGAACCACATAGAATGATTATTAAAAATATTACTTTTTTAGTTTTTAATTATTCAAACGATGTTTACATTTCTAACTTGACTAAAAAGATTAAATTATCAGAGTTAGAAGAATATTTAAAAAACATATAAATGTAAATATTTGACATTTCTTAAAATCGTAGTATAATATAATCTAATAGAAAAATTTATAGCTGTTCGTCAAGAGCTATACAATTATGAGTACTTTGAAAAGATTATATTATATTGCATTATTATATTTTTGTTTATGATAAATGTATTTAAGAGATGTCAACGGTACTCGTGTACTTTGATGTCTCTTTTTGTTTTAATTAGGAGGTTTGAGAATTGAACGAAGAAAAGAAAAAATGTGGGTTATATTTAAGAGTTTCAACAGAAGACCAAGCAAGAGAACGGCTTTAGTCTTCCAGAGCAAAGAGAAAGATTAGAAAATTTTTGTAAATTCAAAGGTTATGAGATAGTAGACTACTACGAAGATGCTGGAATAAGTGCTAAAACTGGTAATCATAGACCAGAGTTTGAAAGATTAAAAGAAGATATTAAGTCTAAAAGAGTAAATACTATTGTTGCTCTAAAACTAGACAGAATAACAAGGAGTATATTTGACTGGGAAAATCTAATAACTTTTTTAGATGAAAATAATGCTTATCTTGACTGTGCAAATGACGAAATAAATACTACAACTGCAAATGGTAAAATGATTTCAAGACTTTTAATGAGTGTTAGTCAAAATGAAATTGAGAGAACTAGCGAAAGAACAAAAGTAGGACTAGCAGGAGCAATAAAGTCAGGACATATTCCACACGTTGCACCATTAGGCTATAAACACGAAGATAAAAGGCTAATAATAGATTATTCTACTAAAGATATTGTTATTAGAATATTTGATTTATACTATAATGGCTATTCTTATCAGAAAATCAGTAATATATTTAATGAAGAAAAAGTACTAGGCAAAGATAATTGGCGAGACTCAACTATACAAACTATTCTTGAAAATGAAATATACAAAGGCGATTTTGTTCATGGCAAAAGAACAAAGCACCCAACTTATTATGAAGATGTTGTAGAGCCTATTATCTCAAAAGAAATGTGGTCAGACTGTCAAGTACAGAAAAAGAAAAATTCTAGGAGTTACCAGAGGACACTAACCTATTTATATTTACAAAAATTGAAATGTCCTAAATGTAACAGAATACTAGGAGGAAAAGCAACTACAAAGAAAAATGGAAATACCTACTTCTACTACTATTGTAATGATTGCAAAATTGAATTTAAAGAAAAAGTTATAAAGGAAATAGAAAAATTAACAACAATGAACGTAGTTGATATTACGATTGTTGCAAAAGGTATATATATGCCTGAAGAAAAAAAAGATATTTAAATTAATGGAAAGGATAAGGTTATTATGAGCTTTATAGTTGCAATAGATGGACCAGCGGGAACTGGAAAGGGAACAATTACAAAATTAATTGCAAAAGACTTTGGACTTATTAATATAGATACGGGAGCGACATATAGATGTGTTACATTAGAAATGATTAACCAAAATGTTTCTATAAACGAAAAAGATAAAATAATAAAAATATCAGAAACTATAAAAATAGATATAAAAAATAATGAAGGCATACAAACTATTTTCCTAAATGGAGAAGATGTTACAGATAAAATAAGAAGTAAAGAAGTAACAGCTTTAGTTTCACAGGTCTCTGCTATAGTAGAAGTAAGGTTAAATATGGTAAAATTGCAAAGAAAATTAGCAGAAGGAAAAGATGTTATTATGGAAGGAAGAGACAT
>ENA-ORMR01002410-ORMR01002410.1-human-gut-metagenome-genome-assembly--contig:-NODE-2410-length-11644-cov-2.416343_pt1 | contig 11644 bp, 7 predicted proteins | sample MGYA00242107_ERZ509003 | MGnify/ENA primary metagenome ERZ509003 (study PRJEB26280, sample SAMEA2338699) | human gut metagenome | biome: human gut; feature: human-associated habitat; material: faeces... | reverse complement strand
TTATAACAGATATTAATAATAACCAAAAGAATGAATTCACATCAAAAGAAAAATTTAAAATTTTAAATAAAAAGAAATTAAATAACGTAAAAAGAAAAAAGTCATCAAAGCAATTTAAAACATTTGTTAGGGAATTAGCTTCCGGCTCTAAAGTAAAAACGATTATAACCTGTAGAGATAATAGGATACCAGAAGAATTAATTCCTAATCTTCAAAAGATATATCACACCAAAGAAAACAATACCTTTCATTTATGCAGATTAACTGAGGAAGATGCAAAAAATATTGCAAAACATACAAATTGTGAAAATGTAGACGATTTTATTGATAAAGTCAAAGAATATAATCTTGGAAGTTTTGCATCTTCTCCAATTACTTTAAGACCTCTTATTGAAATGTATAAAAATAACGAACTTGATAGCAATTCAAACAATTATGATATTTATGAAACATTAATGCGTCATTGGTGCGAAGAATCTGATTATCGTAAAAATAAAGCTATAAATAATGAAGATAATTTTCAATTAAAACCTACTGATGAAATCTTGTTCGTTGCATCAAAAATAGCCATTGAACTGAAGTTATTGGGTAAAAATGAACTTTCATACAATAATGATAAAAGTACCATTCCGGTAGAAGCTTTTTATAACCTGTCTTTTAATTTACCTTGCGGCAAAAAAATCACTTTCACAAAAGAACTTGTTGATTATACTTTAAAGACCAAAATATTCTGCAAAGTTAATGATAAATTTTTTATAGAACAACAAACCTATAAAGATTTTTTAGTTGCTCGTTACTTATATGAAATGAGAGCTTCTGAAAAAACTCTTTTTAAACTATTAAGAATCAAAAAAGATTTTCACCCGAATTTTACAGAAAGTTTAGCATATCTGGCAGTTAAAAGCAATAAAATATTTAACACTGTATTAAAAGAAATTCCTGAACGCATTTTGCTTTCATCTGTATTCTTTTGTAATGATATTCAAAAAGAAGCTTTGTTTAAAGCTTATTTAAAATGTGTAAAGAAGGACACCATAAGTTTTTGGAACTATTCACCAGGGAGAGTATTTTTTCACAAAAAATTATTTTACACGAAGATAAATAAAATATTAAAATCTAAATTAAAGACAAGAAATAAAGATATAAAAGAAATAATAATTGATATTATTTGGGATAATCGTTTAACCGATTTTGATTTAGAATTCCGAACTATAATTTTTGCGCCTTCAGAATGTACAAGAATTAAAACCATATCAATATTTGCATCTTATGATTGTCAATATAATCACATTTTGAAAGAAATTGCTGAAAATCTGGATAAATTTAATGAAGAAATAAATAATGATAAGAAAGACCAGTTAAGAGGAATTTTATTAAATTGTTTATATCCTAATTATATAGACACTGAAACAATGCTGGGTTATGTAAAAGAACCTACAAATGACAATTTTTATGGACATTATAGAAACTTTATAAAGCATAAATTCCCTAAATCCGTCAATATAAATAATGCTGGATTATTTCTTGATTGGATTAGAGAAAATAGAGAAATGAAAGAAATTGTTAGAGAATGCTATGGTGGAGGTTATAGTGATATTACTAATGAGATTTTTAAACAAATAAGTGAAATACTAAATGTTGACTTAATAACTAAATACATTGATTTGCAGCTAACCGAAAAATATGCTTGGGATATTGTTTCCTATGATATAATTAATAAAATTTTAGATAATAATGAATTTAGAATATTTTTTATCAACCAATTAATAAAAAGAGCATCAAATATTCAAAATTTTGCAATACTCATAGGCAATTTTCCGAAACACCCGATAACAACTTATGAACTTCCTACGTACTTAAATATGTATATTGACGAAAAAGATAATTTTAGAAAAGAAGTCATATCATCATTGATTGAAAACTCATATAGAGAATATATGTATAATAACTTAACTGACGATATTGACGATATATATAAGCTTATAAGCAATAACCAGGAGTTGAAAAGTAAATTCGGATATTTTATAAATCCTGTAGAACTAAATCCTTCAACATTAGAACCTATTAATGATCACGCCATTTTCGCTAAAAAACATTATTATACGAATTTAAAGAATAAGGAAAAAGAAAAACTCAGACAACAAAAAATACAAAAACTAAATAATATTGATAAACAATTAGAAAAGATTTTTGATATTTACGAACCAAATGAAAATATATTAAATACTGTTTTTGAATTATTTAAACTTTTAAATTTAGAAAAAAATTCTTTATCATATTGCAGAAAGATTAGTATTATCTTAGACGAACACCTCCGTTGGAATGATGTTCCTGAAGATAAACAGTTAAAAATCATCAATATTTTTAAAGAATTCTTACTTAATAGCTATAATGAGGAATGCCAAAATATTGATGATTTTATTTCTGGTAACAAATTCAATATAAGTTGGAATTGTCTTGGCATTATGCCTTTCTTAAAAGAAACCGATCTTCCAATTTACAATAAACTTTTGCAAGATTGGGCTGACATTATTGTATACATTCCGGCAAATTCAGAAACGGCCTTAAAACAAAAACAAGAATTAATTAAAGATATATATGTTTTGAATCCTGAATTAATTCATAAGGGTGTAGCAAAAGTTATAACAAAAACTTATGATATGCTATCATATAATTTTTTAAAAGGTTTAGAATTGATCTGGAACGAATCTCTTGCTTCAAATATGTTCGACCTTATAATCTCAAAAAACTTAAATGACGAAATCAAACAGGAATTAATACAAATTTTAGTTTATCACCAATTTAAACCTATCCAAAATTGTATTAAAGAATTATTAAAAGCAAAAGAGGTTGACGATAATAAAATAGGCAATTTATTAGATATATTATTTTACGGTACCAATGGTAAAGCGTGGGAATATATAAAAAATCTAATATACAATAATAAAATCGCTAAAGAAGCATTTTTAATTCTTATAAGAAAAACTGCCGGTCAAAATATTTATGCACAGGATTCAATGTATAAATTATTGAATAGCAAAGAACTTATTGAATTATACAAATGGTTGATAAGAAAATATCCTTATATTAATCAGACAGAATTTCAAACAGGAATTGTACATAATACAGACGAGTTAAAAGATTTTACAGAACATATTCCAGATTATTTTATAACAAGTGGAAATGTAGATGCTTATAAAAAAATTAAAAATGCATATTTAAAATACAGGAAAAACATAAAGAATTATAAAAAGTTTTTTAATCGGAATTTGAAAATGACGAGATACAATCATTTACAAAACATTAAAGTTCCTCAAAGTGTATTGAAAGAACTAGAAGATTTATATTATAAAGAAAAGAAAGGTTTGATAAATATGAAAATTGGTAAATACAATTTTGGTGATAACAATACAAATATTATCAATGATAATTGTAATAACACAAGTTTAAAAATAGGACCAGGTATAATCATAACGATGCTAATAATTGTAATCGCTATAGTTTTGTTTATATCTGGTAAAATTGATTTTTCTCAACTTTTACAAATCATTAAATAAACACAATATTCACTGATAATTCCTTGTTAATACACTTAAAAATAAAAGCTCACGATGACTTTTTTAGCTACACATATTTCAATAAAGCTCACTGTTAAATACAAAAATACAATAAATTTTAACTAATATCTGGGAATTGTTTGAGACTTTTGCTCTCTGGACTACGATATCTGTATAAAAGACAGCTAGATACCTAGCTGTCTTTTATTGTGTAGATTATAAATTTATACTTGCATTTAAAAAAAATGTATTTTTTTTAAGTAATTTGATTATGGCGGGTAGTTGTATTATTTCGGCAAGTCCGTTTTGAAATTTACCCCGAATTTCCATTATTAAAAAAAGCCACGATATTTATCCGCTTTTTTATTTCATGTATAATATGAAGAAAAGTTATTTTATCACAATGAACAAAAGGAATTTTATGAAGAATTACCGTGCAGAATTAACAGGTGTTTTTGGAGATCCGGTGGATGGCAATCCTACGGGAGTTGCTATGGAAGCTGCATATGCTGATAAGAAACTTAATTATCGTTATTTAACTTTAAAGGTAAGTGCCGAAAATCTTGAAGCGGCAATGAAAACTTTATACCTTTTTAATATGAAAGGCATCAATTTAACAATGCCGAACAAAATAAAAGTAATTCCCTTTCTTGATGAACTTTCAAAAGCTGCTGAAATTATTGGAGCGGTAAATACTGTGATAGTTCAAGACGATGGGAAATTGTTCGGCGAAAATACTGACGGGAAAGGTTTTGTTCAAGCATTACAAAATAAAGGTATTTCTTTAAAAGATAAAAATATAACTATTCTTGGTGCAGGGGGTGCTGCTAAAGCTATTGCGGTAGAATGTGCACTATATGGAGCATCTTCAATTAGTGTTATTAGCAGAAATTTAAAACCGGCACAAGAACTTGTAAACATTTTAGCTAAACATACAAAAGTTCAAGCACACTGTGAGCAATGGGAAAACAATCACAAGATTTCAGAAAGTACAGATATTTTGATTAATGCGACACCTGTTGGTATGAAACCTAATGATAAGGAAAAACCTGATATTGATTATAATTGCATTTCTTCAAATATGATAGCTGTTGATGTCGTATTTGACCCTGTTGATACACTTTTCTTAGATGAAATAAGAAAAAGAGGAGCCGTAACTGTAACGGGGATGGGTATGCTTGCCTGCCAGGCATCATTAAATTTTAAACTATGGACAGGAATAGAACCTTCTCTCAAAGTTATGGAAGAAGCATTGCGAAAAGAGTTTAGAGAATAGTGTAAGGAAATAATTAAAATGCTCAAATATATATTGGTTTTATTTTTATTTATTTTTACTTTACCTGTAAATGCAGCAAAAGTTAAAGTTGTTACGAAAATATCTCCGCCAAATGCAGATATGTCAGGGATTGCAGTCTCAAAAGATAATCGCATATTCATAGGCTTTCCAAGACATGCAGATAACCATGATATGCCATCATTAGCAGAATACAAGAATGGTAAGCTTATTCCTTATCCTAATGAAAAAATGACTATGAAAGGTGGAAACCCTTATGAAACTCTTATTTCTCCGCATGGAATGACAATGGATGCTAAAGACAGATTATGGATAGTAGATGACGGCAAATTAGCAGGGATACAAAAAATTGAAAACGGGGCGGCAAAAGTTGTATGTTTTGATTTAACAACAAATAAAGTAGTGTATTCAATTCCTATCTTGCCGCCGGTATTGCAACAAGATGCCCATTTAAATGATTTACGAGTGGATTTAAATCACGGAAAAGAGGGTATGGTTTATATTACAAACTCATCTTTTGGGGAAACCCCGTCTTTGGTTGTAGTTGATATTGCAAGCGGGAAATCAAGAGAAATATTAAAAAATCACATTTCAACCAGGGCACAAGCCGGATTTTATACTTATCTTGAACAAAAGCCGCATACCTTTGATTACGATAATCTAACTTTTCCTGCCGGCGGTGCTGATGGAATTGCTTTAGTTGCAAAGGAGAATAAACTTTACTGGACATCTATTACAGGCAGAGGTTTGTATTCTATTTCAACTGATATAATATCAGATTTTACAAAAACAGAAAAAGAAATTGAAAATGCAGTTAAATATGAAGGCGATAGACCGCCATGTGATGGACTTGCAGAAGATGAAGATGGTAATATTTATTTTGGCGATTTTGAACAGTTGGCAATAATAAAACGCTCACCGGATGGGAAATATGATTTAATTGCTAAAGATAAAAACTTTATATGGCCTGATGGATTAGCATATTCAAACGGATATGTTTATGTAACATTGGGGCAATGGAATAGATTGCCGGGCTTCAATAACGGCAAAGATTTACGTCAGCCTCCATATTTGGTTGTAAAAATAAGAGCAAAATAATTATTTCGTAAGGTAGTATATGAAAAACATATAATTTTTTATTTATATCAGTGCGTAGGATGTGGCAAATCTGAGATTTACCGCCTCAACAAAGTATTTACAAATTTACTTTTCATGCTCACTTTTCAAAATAATCAAACTATCTGATCTAAGTAATCAAACAATGTGTCTTTTTATAAAAAACGCATATTACAATAATTGCAGGACGGTGAATTATGACTATTTCTGCTATCTCAAATGCGCAACCAGCACAGGCGCAAGTCAAAAATACTCAAAAACATTCATACTTCAATCCTGCAAACATTACCGGTTATGCTACGGGGTTGGAAGTGTTATCGCTATTAAAAATAAAAGTTTTAAATGGCATAAATACCTTGCTTATGCATCAGGGGCTCTTGCCTTAGCTCATATTGGCTTGATTGAATGGTTTCATAACAAAAAGAAAAATTCAAACAATAATGTAAACTAAAAAGGGGAGTTATTTCTCCCCTTTAATCACTTCTTGAGCCTCTTCAAAACCTTCTTTATAATGTTTTTCCTCCTCCGGAGATAGAAGTTTTAACAAATATAGAAAGTTTCCTGCGTGTTCTTTCTCATCGTCGGCGACTTCAAGCAGCAAATTTTTAGCATCTTCATTATCAATAGATTCTGAAAGTTGTTCATAGAGTTGAATTGCCTCATACTCAGATGCAATACTAAATCTTATTGCTCTGATTAATTCTTCTTTCGTTAACTTTCTGTCAAATTTATTACCTCTAAATGGGGTCGCAAATTCTGGCATAATTACCTCCTTTTACACTTAATTAACCTTTAGACAAAAAGAAAAAACATTACCCATTAAGAAATAATTGTATTGATTTTTTTATAATTTTTGATGTAAAATATAACTATAAATTATCGGGATGTAGCGCAGTTTGGTAGCGCACCGTGTTCGGGTCGCGGGGGTCGCAAGTTCGAATCTTGTCATCCCGATATTTTATTTAACGGCAAAATTATAGAAAACGTTGTTTCCAGCCCCTGTTCACTTTTAACTTCTACCGTACCACCGTGAAGTATGGCAATATTTTTGACGATTGCAAGCCCGAGACCGGTACCACCGGTTGCACGACTTCTGGCTTTGTCAACGCGGTAAAAACGTTCAAAAATCCGGTCTAAGTGTTCGGCTGCAATCCCGATGCCGTAGTCAGTCACATCAATGCGAATTTGGTCATCGAATTTCGTCAGTTTGACATCCACGGTTTCACTGTGCGAATATTTTCCGGCGTTCACTATCAAGTTACTCACCGCCTGTTCTATTAATTGGTCATTGCCATAAAATTCAACATCGGCATTTGACAAAAAATTAATTTTTACAGAATCAATATTCAAATGGTGTATAACGTTAAGGATTAACTCATTTACATTAAAATAATCAAAATGTTTTTCATCATTAGTTTGGCGATCTTCAATTTTAGAAAGGGTCAGAATATCGTTTATAAGATTGTTCAGGCGAATTGCTTGGAACCCTAGGATATCCAAACATTGCAAAGATTCTTTATCAGCCAAAGATTTTTTTGATTCAATTAATTCGACCGCCGAGCTAATTGCAGTAAGCGGGGTTTTAACCTCGTGTGAGACATTCGCGATAAAATCTTTTCTGAATTCTTCAAGCTGCCTTAGTCGTATAATCTGTTTTTTTAGTTTTTGCGCCATAACGCTTACCGCACTGGCAAGTTCGTAAAGGATACGGCTTTCCGGTACCTCAATATCCGTCTGCAAATCGCCTTTCGCAATACTTATTACTTGTTTTTGCAGGTTATTAAAAGGGATTTGGATTTTTAAAACTATAAAAATCAAGCATAACAACAGAAAGATAAAACACGATATAAAGAATATAATAATATTGCATTGAGCTTCCAGTAAAGTTTTTAGGACAGACTCTTCGGAAATCATAAGTTCAATGTAGTATTTTGTAGAATTTGTCAAAACTTCACCGGAGTAATTCATATATTTTTCTCTAGGGAAAAACGAATGTGAATATTTAACATTTGAATCAGGTAATTTTTCGCCTTCCCGTGAATCCGCAATTAAGTTTTTGTTGCTGTCTAAAACTCTTATTCGGATATCAGAATCCTCTTTAAAGTCATAGCAATATCTTTTCACCATTTGGAGATTACCTTTTTCAAGATAAGGTTTAAGTGCCCATTCCATTTGTTTGTAAAAGATTTTGAGTTCAGTACTTTCTTCCTGCATATAAGAGGTATTGAAGTCGACCAAATGGTTAAATGCCATTAGGACGGCGATAAGCACCATAACGGCACCATATAGCGGCATTGATATTAAAAATTTGTCACGCTTTTTCATTTAATTTATACCCTACTCCTCTTACAGTTAAAATATTGGAGCCAAAATCCCCTAATTTTTTACGCAGGTTAACTATCTGAACATCAATAGCCCTTTCCGCGATATCAAACCCCTGGTCGCCGCGTAAGACATTTAACAATTGGGAACGGGAATAAACCCTGCCCGGATTTTGAACAAAAAGTTTCATTATTTCAAATTCACTGTAAGTAAGACTAATTTCTTCATCGCCGAGTCTTGCCACCTGCATATCAGGGTTTATAGAAAACTCTTTATAAAACATCGTATCAGATTTAGTTTCGCTGCAGCCGCTCATAAGCTGTGCCTTAATCCTTGCGAGTAAAACTTTGTTGCTAAAGGGTTTTGTAATATAATCAATCGCCCCGTTTTCAAAGCCTTGAAGGATATCGTCTTCCAAGCGTCTTGCGGTAAGCATTATTACTTTAACACTGTTAAATTTCGGATTTTGTTTAACAATTTTGCACAACGTCAACCCGTCCAGCCCCGGAAGCATGACATCCATAAGCACAATATCCGGAACCCATTGTTCAATTATATTCAGGGCACCGATTCCGTCACCGACAAACCTGATATTACTAAATCCACCGGAAGTAAGTACCATTCCTACTAATTGGCTGATACTTTCTTCATCTTCTACTACTAAAATTTTGCTATTCTCAATCATAATATTAATAGTATATTACTATATTATTAGATTTTTGTTAAGAGTGTTTACTCGTCGGTTCTTGCCAAAAACGTATAAACCATATTATTTTCAGGTGAAACCTCTATAATTTTATAATAGCCCTTACCGACAAAATTTTCTGTTGCGATGTGGTAAGTGTTTCCTATGCGTTCTTCACGGTTTTCGTGAAAGTGCCCGCTGACAATACTCATAACATTCGGGTAATTTTCAAGAAGCTGTAAATATTTTTCGCGTTTGTAGGTAATATGCCCTTTAACACGGTAGTCAAGGAGCGGGAAGTGCTGTATTATTACGATTTTCTTTGCCGAATATTTTTGCAATTTTTTCTCAAGCCAGTGAAGTTCACTATCTCTAAAATACCCGTTCGGACCAGGAATGACCTCTTTTGCTCCGTCAACAATAATAAATACTACATCTTTTTTGCGGAAAACATAATGTGGTTTCGCGCTATGGTAAAAGCCCAGCTCACGTCTAACTTTTTTCATATAAAGTTTTTTATCCAAACCATCCGAAACAAAAACATCGTGGTTTCCTATAACGACATAGGCTTTGAACTTCAGCCGTTTCACCTCATCTAAAAAAGCCTGCAAATCTTCCTCCCTTGGGCTGTCAATGTTATCACCCGAAAAGACCACGAAATCTGCATATTTATCTTCCATAGCGTTAAATTCTTCTATAAGATTATGGAACTCCTCACGATTTTCCGGCGTAAGATGCACGTCTGTAACCTGCAAAAATCTTAAATCTTCGGCAAATACACTTCCTACAGAGAGGAATAAAATTAATAAACAATATAAAATCTTTTTCATATTTAAAAGCATAAAAAAGATTTGTTAAATTAGAATAAAAAAGCCATTAAGATTATGTTAGATTTGCAAGCCTGTGGTCATAAACATTTTCCTCCAGGTATTTCTTAAAGTCAGTCAATTCTTTAAGATACTGGTTGAGATAATTTTTCAAGCCGTCAGCTTCAAGCTGTTCTTCGGTTTTATAAACAATGTTGCTTGGAACCCGTGAAATCGCATCTTTAGTATAATTACCGCTTAAACAGTAGTTATGCACAAAACTTTCAAAATCCTTTATCAAAAACGCTTTTTTAATATTTCCGTCTTTATCATAAACAGTTAAGCGCATAAACTCATCTGAATTTAAGCGGTGCGGTTTAAGTCCGATTTGGTAATCCTGCGAACTAATTCTAAATCTAAGTCCTCCGACATCACCACGAGCCTCAACCATAGCCGGATAATCTTTTTTTACTGCCGTTTTCTTCGTAGCACTAACCCCGTCCCAAAATGCTCGAACCTCCTTAAACTTTTCGCCAACGCCTCCAAGTGTTGTATTCGTCTCGGGTTTACACTGCTCAAACGCTGACGTAATAAAAGATTTCAAAATTTTGGATTTCATCTTAAATGTATCGGAATAATGGTTGTAATATAACGGATTACCCTCTTTATCCCGCAATATATCACCATTTAATGTGGTTTGCATTATTTTAGAATTTTCAGGATTGAATTTAATAAACCTTTCGCCATAACGTGTATCATAAGTCAAATTGAGAAATTCACCGGCTTTCGCTAAAGTATATTTCATCCCATCATTGCCAGTAACACTTAACGGTTCAGCATCATTACTCCAAACATACGGCAGACGCAAAGTAAATTCCTGTTTTAACTTATTAAACGAAATATAATCAGAAAAATTCGCGGTTTCATCCAAAGTTTTAACACTTTTCGCCATTGAAGAAAGAACATGCTCTTCAAAAGAATCTAAAACATTAAAATACTTCTCAAGATTTTTTACAACAGGCGAGGCAGCGACTTCATCGTTTGTCATATAGCGCTTGCGCGGAGGTGTATGTGAAATATTTGCTATGTTAAAAACTCTTTGGGGGCAATAGTTTTTAACAACACCTTTTTGTGCGTCAAGCAAATAAGCATCAGTAATACTACCTTGCATATCGTATTCGACCAACCGGAAAAACCTTTCATCACCGTCTCTGTGCGGAATAAATGCGTAACGATTTGCCCCAACGCTGTCAGATTCTTTAAAGAAATAAACTTTTTTATTCGGGAACTGAATATAATTTTTAAAACTGCGTTTAACAGCACCTAACTTGCCGGTTTCCAAATTGGAAAGCACTGCATCAACCGCAGAGGTTTTAGAAATAATTTTTTGTATAACCGATTTTGTATAATCACCCAAATCCCCTTTTACAACGCTCTTTGTAAAAGCCAAAAATTCAGATAGCGTGTCTTGCACAACCGGCAAAGTTTCGGCAAGATTGTAATCTCGAACTTCTCTTTCTGAAATCGGAACCGCAGGCGCCTTTTTGTTTGCGGTAAATCCGTTCATAAACACCAAACTCAACGGTTCTTTTCCGTCCTGCAAAAAGGTTAATTCCAAATGTTTTTGCTTACGGTTTACGAACTGCGAAACCTCTAAATTATAATCTCCCACACCACTTAATAAAAATTTTGGAGTACTATCACCTGAAATATCGAGTTTCGGTAACGTAGGATTATGAAACTTGTTATAGACATTCAAAAAATACGTTTTTTCATCAGAAATAAAACTTTTAATCAGAGGCGAATAGAGGCCGGACAAAATTTCATTGATACTTTTAACTGCCGGGATTTCGCGGCTAAGGAA
>ENA-ORMR01002403-ORMR01002403.1-human-gut-metagenome-genome-assembly--contig:-NODE-2403-length-11696-cov-2.513787_pt1 | contig 11696 bp, 6 predicted proteins | sample MGYA00242107_ERZ509003 | MGnify/ENA primary metagenome ERZ509003 (study PRJEB26280, sample SAMEA2338699) | human gut metagenome | biome: human gut; feature: human-associated habitat; material: faeces... | reverse complement strand
ATTATTCTCAACAATGCGATTTGCGGTGGTTATTAAAAAAAAGGATCACCCTCCTGAAGGAGGGCAATCCTTTTTCTGACTGTCGTTTTATGCGTCGATATTCGCGTAATGCGCATTTCGCTCGATGAACTCGCGGCGGGGCGGAACCTCGTCGCCCATCAGCATCGAGAAGATACGGTCCGCTTCGGCGGCGTTCTCGATATTGACCTGACGCAGAATGCGCGTGTCGGGGTTCATCGTCGTGTCCCACAGCTGATGGGCGTTCATCTCGCCGAGACCTTTGTAACGCTGGATGTGCACGCCCTTGCCGAACTCGGCCGAGATCTCGTCGCGCTCCTTCTCGGTCCAGCAGTAACGCTCCTGCTTGCCCTTCTTCACGAGGTAGAGGGGCGGGGTGGCGATGTAGACGTGGCCGTTCTCGATCAGCTCCTTCATCTTGCGGAAGAAGAACGTCAGCATCAGCGTTGCGATGTGGCTTCCGTCGACGTCGGCATCGGTCATGATGATGATCTTGTCATAGCGGAGTTTCTCCAGATTGAGCGCCTTGCTGTCCTCTTCGGTGCCGATCGTCACGCCCAGCGCCGTGAACATGTTCTTGATCTCCTCGTTCTCCCACATGCGATGCTCCTGGGCTTTTTCGATATTCAGGATCTTACCGCGCAGCGGCATGATCGCCTGGAAGTTCCGGTCGCGGCCCTGCTTGGCCGTACCGCCTGCCGAGTCGCCCTCGACGAAGAAGATTTCGGCGATCGAACGGTCGCGGCTCGAACAGTCCGCCAACTTGCCCGGAAGGCCCGCACCCGAAAGCACGGTCTTGCGCTGCACCATTTCGCGGGCATGGCGCGCCGCGTGCCGGGCCGTTGCAGCCAGGATGACTTTCTGTACGATGGCTTTGGCGTCGCGCGGATTCTCCTCCAGGTAGTGACTCAAGGCCGTCGACATCGCCTGATCGACCGCTGCCGACACCTCGTCGTTGCCCAGTTTGGTCTTGGTCTGCCCTTCGAACTGCGGTTCTGCGACCTTGACCGAAACTACGGCCGTCAGACCCTCGCGGAAGTCGTCGCCGTTGATGTCGAACTTCAGCTTGGCGAGCATGCCCGAATCCTCGGCGTATTTCTTGAGCGTGCGGGTCAGCGCGCGGCGGAAGCCCGTCAGGTGCGTACCGCCCTCGATGGTGTTGATGTTATTTACATAGGAGTGTACGTTCTCCGAGAAGGAGTCGTTGTACTGCATGGCCACCTCCACCGGAACGCCGTTTTTCTCGGTGTCGAGGTAGATGATCTGGTCGATGATCGGCGTGCCGCGCGTGGCGTCGAGGTACTGGACGAACTCCTTGAGGCCCTCTTCCGAATAGAAATGGTCGCCGACGTATTCGCCGTTCTCGTCCCGCTGGCGTTTGTCCAGCAGGTTCAGGTGGATGCCTTTGTTCAGGAATGCCAACTCACGCAGGCGGTTGGCCAGGATGTCGTACTTGTATTCCGTCGTGAGCGTGAAGATACTGCCGTCGGGTTTGAAGGTGATCGTGGTTCCGCGATCGTCGCAGGTGCCGATCACTTCGACCGGCGAAGTCGGAGCGCCTTTGCTGTACGATTGGCGGAATATTTTGCCGTCGCGGTGGATTTCGGCGATGAGCAGCGTCGAGAGTGCGTTCACGCACGAAACACCCACGCCGTGCAGACCGCCCGAAACCTTGTAGCTGCCCTTGTCGAACTTGCCGCCCGCATGGAGCACGGTGAGCACGACTTCGAGTGCGGACTTGCCCTCTTTTTCGTGGAAGTCGGTCGGGATGCCTCGGCCGTTATCCTTGACTGTGATCGAGTTGTCTTCGTTGATCGTAACGTCGATGTCGGTACAGTGTCCTGCCAACGCCTCGTCGATCGAGTTATCCACCACCTCGTAAACCAGGTGGTGCAAACCTTTTTCTCCGATGTCGCCGATATACATGGCCGGACGCTTCCGGACCGCTTCCAGACCTTCGAGGACCTGGATGTTGGAGGCGGAATACTCCTCTTCCTGCTTCTTTATCTCTTTTCCTTCAGTACTCATATTGACCTTAAATATATCGTACAAATATACGGAAAAGTTTCGTAAGATGCAATAATCAAGCACCCCTTTGCCATTGATTTTTGCCGCAGCCGGATTTGCGGGGTGCTTATTCGGGCGAAATATCGGATACCGGAAGCGTAGCCGGATCAGTGGATAAGAGCTTTGATAACATCCCGATCGACGTCGGAGAGATCGATCGGCTTGTGGGTCGGTTGCGTGTATCGCAATCCGCTGATGGTGGCGACTCCCTGTCGGCCGTTTCGGGTGACATAGATGAAATAACCGTACCGGAATAAATCTTCGACCGAAAGTACCGGGGACTGAAACATGATTTCGAACAGCTTTTTACCCGTATGGTCTATGGCTATAAACTTTCCTTCGTCTGTTTCCACGATCCCGATTCTGTTTTCACTTATGATGGGTGTGTGGCATCGGGCGTATTTCCCGAAAGGGACGATTGGACGTCCGGTCGCATTTTCATATCCGACCAACCGTCGGCCGTTTTTCCTGATTTCTTTGCGGTATAATATCGGCCGGGGAATTTCGAATGTTTTGAGAACGGCCTGTATGCTGCCCCGGGAAAAATTTACGTCGCAAATGAAATCTACTGTTTTCAGACTGTCGGCGATTGCAGTTTTCAGTCTTTTTTTAGCGGCATCCGAAGCATCGATGATTCCGCTTTTATGAGCTACTATCAAGGGCTGTATGGTAATGGGGTTTCCGGATGGATCCGGGAGGATACGCATCCAACAGGTCCACAGCCCGTCCGTGAATTGTGCGAATTGCATGTAGTCGAAGTGCAGAAACAGCGGATCGCCCAGCATCGGAGAGGGGCAGGGAAAGGAAGGATATGTCCAATTCGTATAGGTCAATCGCCCCTCCTCGAAAACGAATATGGGTTTCGTTCCGTCCTGGTAGAATATGCCTGATATAGGAAGTGTGCCTGAATAGAAGGTGGCCGGATAATAACCGGTATGGTCGCGGACGAAAATGCCGCTGAAATCTATTTCGGAGTAGTCTGATTTGCGTATCGTGTGATCCAGGTAGAGTTTGTCGTCGATCAGTCGCCAGTAGGAATGGTGTTCGTGATCACCGTCTATGTAGATAACGAACCCCTCTGCGGTAGGCTGATGAATAAGTGCCTGGAATTTTTTTTCGAATACCCGGTCGTTGCGGGCCAACTCGTCCAGCGGAGTGTCGTCCAACCAATGTAAGTCCAGTCTGAGCGTATCTGTGCCGATGATAAGACTGTCGGCTTTTGCCGTGGTTATTGGGGCCACTGCCGCCAATAACAGGAACAACCGGAAAAGAGTACGGAGTCTCATAACCCAAACCTGTTTTTATTCGGAATTATCTGTACCTGGCAACGATGAAACTTAGGTCGCAGGGTTTCCGTTTGTGCGGGCATTCGTTAAATATCCTGCAGCATCGTTTGTACCGGAACCTCCTTGATCTTGCCTTTCGAGAAGAGGATCGTGCGGGACGGATATTCTTCGATGAGGGCCGTGTTGTGCGTGGACATGACTACGGCGCAACCTTGACGAGCGATTTCCTGGAACAGCCGAATGATGCCTTCGGCCGTCAGCGGATCGAGGTTGCCGGTAGGTTCGTCGGCCAAAAGCAGGCGGGGACGGTTCAGCAGGGCGCGGGCGATGACCAGACGCTGCTGTTCGCCGCCGGAAAGCTCGAACGGCATCTTGTAGCCTTTGGCTTCCAGCGATACGACCTTGAGTACCTCGTCGATCCGCTTGCGGATTTCTGATTCGTTTTTCCATCCCGTTGCCTTCATTACATAGTATAGGTTCATGAAGACGTTCCGGTCGGTGAGCAGTTGGTAGTCCTGGAAGACGATGCCGATTCTACGTCGCAGCATCGGAATCTCCCGTCGTTTGAGTTTTCGCAAGTCGAAGCCTGCGACGTATCCTTCGCCTTCAATGAGTTGAAGCTCGGCATATAAAGTTTTGAGTAAGGAGCTTTTACCGCTTCCCACACGCCCGATCAGATAGACGAATTCACCGGCGTTGATGTCGAAATTCAGATCGGACAAGATCAGTTCTCCCTGTTGCAGCAACTTTTTTTCGGAGCGGCTGCCGAAAGGATCGTCCGTGTGGTATATCGTTACGCCGCGCAGCCGGATTACGTTTTGTTCGCCCATGAGTCGAGTTGGTTGAAAGGTTCGTGGTGTCCGTGTGTGCCGATCGGCCGATGCAGGACGAATGTTCTTCGTTTCGTGCCGTCGCACTCCGATTCGGACGGGAGCAAAGGTAATGAAAATGAAGGCAGAATAAAACAAACTCTTCTGTTTTTTACACCGATCATATCCTACCTTCCACAAAGGTAATGAAAATGTCCGAAAAATAGTCTGTTTCGGTCATCGTGCCGGACAATAATCCGTATTTTTTTTGGAACTCCCGGTAATGAATAGTATTTTTGTTATTAATTATGGTATAAATTGACAATAAGGGGATAATGGGAAGTGAATCCATGTTGCAGGAGATATTGTGGGATACGAAGATCGGGTGGTGGAAAGTAGATATGGCCCGACGGGTTCTTTTGTTGTCCGATTATCTCTGTAAGACGATAGGAACTGAGGAGTCCGAGATCGGTTACGACCGTTTTCTGCAGTCGGTCGGAGAGCCGTTCCGGGCTTCGCTCAAAAGCCTGATGTCCACGGATGCGAGCCTGTTCTCCGCCGAGCAGATTTTTTCGCTGTGTGGTCCCCGGGGTGAGGTGTGGTTCCGCTGGAAGGTCCTGCGCCGGGAAACGGCAGCCGACAAGGGGCTGGTTGTTTCGGGATATGCCCAGGAAATCAGCGAAAGGGAGGCTTTGCCGGTCGATCTTTGCTCGATCGAGCGGATGAATACGCTTCTTTATCGGTTGAACAATATTTCGCATACGCTGCTTTCTTTCCTTCATATTGGTTCCATCGACGAGGCGATCAACAAGGTTCTGACCGATGTCCTCAAGATATTTCGTGGCAGCCGGACCTATATCGCGGAGTTCGACTGGGATAACCGCAGGCATATTTGTACGTACGAAGTGACGGACAAGGGCGTGGAGAGCGGCCGGGATCGGTTCGATCGACTTTCGATGGACGAAACCCCCTGGTGGGTCGAGCAGCTCGAAAAAAGGAGTCCTATTGCTCTTTCCTGTTTGGACGACCTTCCTTCCCGGGCAAGGAACGAGCATGATATTCTGGCTGCACAAAATATCGGTTCGCTGTTTGTGCTGCCGATGACATTTCGTGATAAACTTTGGGGGTATGCGGGAATCGATGTGATCGGGGAGCACCGCGATTGGCAGAACGAGGATTACCAATGGTTCGCATCGCTGGTCAATATCATCAATATCTGTATCGAATTGCAGCGTTCGAAGCGGGAGGCGCAAATCGAACGCGATTATTTGCAAAACCTCTACCGGTACATGCCGCTGGGGTATGTCCGTTTCCGGATGATTTACGACAAGACGGGGACGCCGGTCGATTACAAGGTGCTCGATTCGAATTATGCTGCGGAAAAGATTATCGGAAAATCCCAAGCCGACTATGTGGGGCGGCTGGCGAGCGAGCTGGAGATCGAAGATATGCCCGAGTACCTGAAAGTTTTCGCCAAAGTATTGCAGGTGGAGCAGCATGTCGAAAAGGAGGTCCGTTTGTTGGCTTCCGGCCGGTATGTTCATGTCGTTATGTATTCGACCACTCCCGAGGAGGTGATTTGCCTGCTTTCGGATATGACCGAAATGTATGAAACGCACGAGGCGCTCGACCGCAGTGAAAAGCTATTGCGTAATATTTATGACAATATTCCCGTCGGTATCGAACTGTACGACAGGAACGGCTTGCTCGTCGATCTGAATAACAAGGATCTGGAGATTTTCGGGATTCGGGACAAGGAGGATGTGCTCGGGGTCGATTTTTTCAAGAATCCCATTCTCGACGAGGAGGTCTGGCGCCGGGTGCGGAACCGGGAGGAGTTCTCGTTCAAGGCGTATTATCCCTTCGATCGTTTGAACGGTTATTATGTTACCTCCAAGCAGGGCCGCCTCGAAATATACAGTTCGGTGTGTATGCTTTACGATGCGCAGGGGCGGTTGAGCAATTTCTTCCTGATCAATATCGACAATACGGAAATCAATCGGGCGCATAGTCGTATCGCGGAGTTCGAAAGCTCGTTTTCGCTGGTCAGTCGTTTCGGCAAGGTCGGATACTGTCGCTTCGACCTGGTTTCGAAAGAGGGGTATGGCGTGCCGCAGTGGTATTATAACCTGGGCGAGAAGGAGGATACGCCGCTCGATCAGATCCTCGGTGTGTATAAACATGTCAATTCCTCCGACCGGGCTGAAGTTCTGGAGTCCATCCGACAGGTGAAAGCCGGCGAGATCGACAGTTTCAGCCATGATCTTCGGATCGATGCGGACGGACGACAGAAGTGGACCCGTATCAATGTGATGCGCAATCCCCTGAATAACGATCCTTCGAAGATCGAAATGGTGTGTGTCAATTACGACATTACCGAGTTGAAGGAAACGGAGAAGAATTTGATCGAAGCGAAGAACAAAGCCGAAGTGAGCGATCGTCTGAAATCGGCTTTTCTGGCTAATATGAGCCATGAAATCCGCACGCCACTGAATGCCATCGTCGGCTTTTCGAATCTGATCGCTGAAACCGAAGATCCCGACGAACGACGGGAGTATGTAGCCATTGTTCAGGAAAATAACGAATTGTTGTTGAAGCTGATTTCCGACATTCTCGATTTGTCGAAGATCGAAGCCGGAACGCTCGAATTCAACGATGTGGAATTCGATGTGAATCAGATGTGTCAGGAGATTGTACGGTCGTTGAGCCTCAAGGTCCTGGATAAACCGGTGGAGTTGCGTTTCGGCGATCATCTGCCCGAATGTCGGTTGGTAGGCGACAAGACCCGGATTACGCAGGTGTTGATTAATTTTATTAATAATGCGTTGAAATTCACTCGTGAAGGGTCTGTGACATTAGGCTACCGGTGCGATGACGGGATGATGCTTACCTTTTATGTCGAAGACACCGGTACCGGGATTCCCGAGCAGGAGCAAGAGTCTGTCTTCGAGCGTTTCGTGAAACTCAACAGTTTTGTCCAGGGGACCGGGTTGGGACTGGCCATCAGCAAGAGTATCGTCGAACAGATGGGCGGTCGTATCGGCCTGAACTCCGAACCGGGAAAGGGTTCTTGTTTTTGGTTTACGCATCCTTACATCCGGACCCGGTCTGTGTCGGCGGTTGCTTCCGATGCGGAGATGCGGCAACCAGGCGTTTCGGAGGGGAAAATGCCCGTCGTTCTCGTTGCCGAAGATACCGACAGCAATTTTCTGCTGGTGTCGCTGATTCTTAAGAAAGGGTATGAAGTGCTTCGGGCCCATAACGGAGCGGAAGCGGTGCGCATGTGCCGGGAGTTCGCTCCGGATGTGGTGTTGATGGATATGAAGATGCCCGTTATGGATGGTTTGGAAGCTACGCGGCAGATTCGGGAGGCGGGAAGTTCCGTTCCCATCATTGCCGTCACAGCATATGCATACGACAGCGACCGTGCGAAAGCGCTCGATGTCGGGTGCGATGATTATATTGCCAAACCATTAACGGGGGATGTTCTGAAAAAGAAGCTGCGTAAGCATCTGAAACGGTAGCGGTTCCGCAGGCATGGTACGTGAAAATATTCTTGTATGCAATGCCGATCGGGTGAATTTTTATGTTGGATGCGCACAAGGCAGAGGTGGGGCCTTTGGAAAATAAGCAGACGAATTTTCGGTGTTATATCGATACGTGCAGGTAATGTCTGCATTAGGTGGTGGAACATCATTGACAGTAGCAATGGCTTTTTTATGTATTTTTTTTGGGAGTATTAGTTTGCTTTTTTTTATTTTGCGTTTAAGGCAAAAAAAAGCAGAGTTCAAAGATGAAACGGAAAAGTTTTATCCGAATTTTTTGCATCTGTTTGTGGCTATTTTTTTATGCTTGTGCTATATATTGTATGATTGTTAGGCCCTTTGCTTAATACCAATATATAATTCGTTGGTTAATATAATCGAAGAATGGTTTTTTTCTTTTTTCTTATTGGAAGTCTTAGTTTACTTTGGTTCATTACGGGTCTGAAGATGAACAAAACAGATCCTAATAATGAAATAGAAAAGATTTATCCCAGTTATTGGCATTTAATTACAGCTATCATTCTGATTGGTTGTGCTATATTCCAACTTTATATGGTATATGGCGATTGATTGGTTCCGTATAAAACTTTCAATAGTGACGAGGACATTTTGGTAAAGTTCCGATAAATTTGGCTTTCTGCCCGGTTTTTCGTATCTTTGTACTCACTTCAATGAAATTCTATCCCTACGAAGGGGGTGACCGGTTTTGACAGCAGGCAGAGTTTGATTGTAAGCACGTCGAGCATTGTGTGGTGGCTCGTAAATATCAACACTCGAACTACAAATGGCAATAATAGCTATGCACTCGCTGCCTAATTTTCAAGGAAAATTGGCTTAATCGTTGGATCCAAGGCGGTTCGACGACGAGTATCCCGGAAGGCCGTTCCGCTCTTTAACGGTTTTCCATACGGGGTATCGATCATTTAGAGATAGTACGGCGGAGGGTTCCGGCTGTCGTGCGAAAATTCAGGAACTGGGATCCGGGTTAGGTTGCCGCCTGCCAGACCCGGATAGAAGGACGAAACGGCGGATAAGCGTGTAGAAAGCTTTCGGGTTCCTTGTTTGGACGCGGGTTCGACTCCCGCCACCTCCACATTCGGCGACGTTCCGGTTTTCCAGAACGTCGCTTTTTGTATGCGGGGCATCTTACTTTGCAAAGCTTCATCCCGCTTTTCAGACTTCAGCAGCACTCGGTCGGAGGGGGAATACTATTTTTATCGGTATTTCGAGGAATTCTTTGATCGGGCGGGGTATCCCGCAGTTCCGGATACAGAGATCCATGAGTCTGTCGTAAATCGGATGCGTCGTGTTCCGATCTTTTGCGGGTTCTTTGTAATCCGGAGCAGTACTCCGATACGGATAAATTCGTATCTTTGCCACGTGCTGGCAGGACTTTTCTATATTCTTTTTTGCTGGGCGCTGGGGAACGGCGTCAGTCTGCTTATCGGCGGGTATCTGCCGGGGAGTATCGTCGGTATGATCCTGCTGTTCGCTTCTCTCTGCCTGCATATCGTGGATGCGGAGATGATCCGGCCCGCCGCTCGTTTTCTGCTGGGCGCTATGGCCCTGTTTTTCATCCCGTACGGGGTGGGGTTGATGGTATCCTACGAAGTCCTGCTCGATAATTTTTGGGCGATCGTTATTTCGGGCGGAGTGAGTACGATGTTGGTGCTGGTCTGCGTCGGAAGGGTTTTTCAAAAACTGAATAAAAAGGCGTGATGGAGCAGTTCGTCGGATCGGATCTGGTGTTGCTGACCCTCACGGTCGGCTTTTATTGCCTGGGGAGTGCGTTATACAGTCGAACCAAGTTCGCCCTGCTGCACCCCGTGCTGCTCGGTTTCGTGGCGATGATCCTTTATCTGAAACTTTTCGGTATCGGTTACGAGCATTACCGCCGTTCGACCGAGTTGCTCAATTTCGGACTGGGACTTTCGGTCGTGGCTCTGGGTTATCTGATGTACGAACAACTCGAGCATATGCGGGGACGGTTGCTTCCGATTCTCGTGTCGGTCGTCGTCGGCTGCGTGGTCGGAGTTCTTAGTGTGGTTTATCTGGCGCGTATGCTGGGGGCGGATCGGATTTTGCAAACTTCGCTTGCTCCGAAATCCGTGACGGTGCCGATCGCCGTATCGGTTGCGGAACCGCTCGGCGGCATCATTACGATCACCTCGGTCGTCGTCTTTTGTGTCGGTATTTTCGGCAGTCTCGTCGGTCCCTGGCTGCTTCGGCGTTGCGGGGTCACGGATCCTATGGCACAGGGATTCGCGCTGGGGTCTGCGGCGCATGGCATCGGAACGGCCCGTGCGATCGAAATCGGTGCGCTGGAAGGGGCGCTCAGCGGTTTGGCTATGGCACTGATGGGGATCATGACGGCCCTGCTGCTGCCGGTGATCGAGAAATTCCTCTACTGATTTTTTGTCTTCCGGAAAAAGGATTACCTTTGCAAAAATTTTTTCGGGCGGAAGCGTAACGCTCGGATGCGGCGATGTCCGTTCCGGACGCAATGCGCGGTATGTTTCGCGCCATTTTATTAAAATCAATGGTATGGATTGGCTCTACTCTTTATTTGTCGGTGGCGGGATAGCCCACACCGTATTCACGCTCGCATTGGTGATTACCGCAGGTATTCTGTTGGGCAAAGTCAAGGTTTGCGGTATCTCGCTCGGTATCACCTGGATTTTGTTCGTCGGCATCATCGCCGCGCATTTCGGTATGGGAATCCCGGCCGAAGTACGTCATTTCATCCAGGAGTTCGGTCTGATCCTTTTTGTTTTTTCAATCGGTATGCAGGTCGGCCCGGGTTTCTTCGCTTCGTTCAAGCATGGCGGGCTGACGCTCGTCTGCCTGGCTTCGACGATCGTTTTGCTCGGGGTAGGCGTGGCGTACGTGATTCATCTGGTATCGGGTACGCCGATTCCCACGATGGTCGGCATCCTTTCGGGTGCGGTGACCAACACGCCGGGACTGGGTGCAGCACAGCAGGCTTATGCGGACGCTTCGGGAGTCGAAGACCCCAGTATTGCCCTGGGCTATGCCGTAGCTTATCCGCTGGGCGTGATCGGTATCATTTTCTCGATGATCTTCATCCGTTATGCTCTGCGGGTGAAATTCGAGAAGGAGGATGAGGCGCTCGCTGCGATTTCCGCAGAACACAAGATGGCCGAAATCGTTTCGATCGAGTGTACGAACAAGATGTTGAGCGGACACGATATCTCCTATGTCAATGAGTTGATCAATCGGAAATTCGTTATTTCCCGGATCGCTCATCCCGACGGTACGATCGTATTGGCGGACAGCAACAGTATTATTTCGCTCGGGGATAAGGTATTGGTCGTCTGTGCATCCGAAGATTGCGAAGCGGTGACGGCTTTCATCGGTAATCGGATCGAAATGGGGGAGAAAGAGTGGGATACGCCGGATTCGAAGCTGGTTTCGCGTCGTATTCTGATTACCAAGCCGGAGATCAACGGCAAGACTTTCGCCGATCTTCGCTTGAGAACCCGCTACGGCATCAACATTACGCGTGTCAATCGTGCCGGAGTCGATCTGATTCCCTATCAGGGAATGCAGCTTCAGATCGGCGATCGCGTGATGGTCGTGGGGCCGGAGAATGCGATCGAGAAGGTCGCCGCCGTATTGGGTAATTCGCTCAAAAAACTCCGTGAGCCGAATCTGGTGACGATCTTCGTCGGTATCGCGCTCGGTGTTCTGTTGGGTTCCATTCCGTTGTTGAACGTGCCGCAGCCCGTTAAGCTGGGTTTGGCAGGTGGTCCGTTGATCGTGGCGCTGTTGCTCGGCCGCTTCGGTCCCCGGTTCCATTTGGTGACCTATACTACCATGAGTGCCAACTTGATGTTGCGCGAAGTGGGCATTGCGCTCTTCCTGGCGGCAGTCGGTCTGGGAGCCGGCGACGGGTTCATCGATGCGATCGTTGGCGGCGGTTACCGCTGGATCGGATACGGTGCGCTGAT
>ENA-ORMR01002402-ORMR01002402.1-human-gut-metagenome-genome-assembly--contig:-NODE-2402-length-11698-cov-2.625268_pt1 | contig 11698 bp, 9 predicted proteins | sample MGYA00242107_ERZ509003 | MGnify/ENA primary metagenome ERZ509003 (study PRJEB26280, sample SAMEA2338699) | human gut metagenome | biome: human gut; feature: human-associated habitat; material: faeces... | reverse complement strand
TGGCGTTATTCTCGATTGCCGCGATTTCGTTCTTTCTTGTCAGCATTCCGGTTGACCGCGAGGTGCTTCCGCCCGTAAACGAACCGCCGGCGTTGATAACCTGACCGTCAAGAGTGATTATCCTGAACTTATAGCCGTACTTTTTCGCGATATTGGTTGCAAGGTCGATATTTTCGGCTATTACAATCCTGCCCAAAAGTGAAGCTATAATGCCGTCGTATTCGGGCTCGCGGCTTACAAGCTCGCTTGCAATGGCGACGTAGCCCTCCTGCATATCAAGACCGTTTTCGCGCAGGGTGTTGCCCTTAACGCTTGTCAGTGGCAGAAATGTCGCTCTGCCGCCGTTGGTCTCCTTTAAAAATCTGATTCCTGCCTTTGCGGCTTCCTCATTGTCAACTACTATATTCTGCAAGGCTCCGCCAAGTGCGGTTTCTATCGCAACGCTGTATTTCGGCTCGACCGAAACAAGCCCCGCAACCGTTCCCCTAACACCGCGCAGTCTTGATGATTTTGCGGCTGAAACAACGCTTTTAACGCTTCCGGCATAGCCCTCCATGCTGTTGTCTAAATCTATAAGCATCTGGCGGCGGGATTTGAGGTTCCGCAGGTTCAGCTCCGCCTCCGAAAACTCGGCGTTGAGGGTTTTCAGCTGCTCCGACTTTTTGCTGTAGAGCATATTGTAGCCGGAAAGCTTGTTGTTTGCGCCCTCTATTGCTTTTTCTATATCCTTTATGCCGTCCGAAATTTCAGACTTTTCCTTTTCATGCTCGGATATCTGCGGCTTTATGTCTTCAAGCAGCGAATCTATTTCCTCTATCGACCTTTCCGCGTCCGCGCGGGCGTTTTTCGAGTTTTCCAAAGTAAATTTAAGCTCGGAACGCCGGATATAAAGCGCGTTCAGCCTGTCCGACGAGCCGGAGTATTCCTGCGAATATCTGTCCCCCTCGTCGTTAAGAAGCCTGAGTTTTTCTTCAAGCTCGGATATCTGTTTCTCGGTCGAAGCCCGATTTTCGGCAATTTCGGATATTTCCTTCTTTTTAGCCTCGATGCGTTCCTTGGTTTCGCTTTCAGACGCACTCAGCTCGCCGATTTTGCGCTCAAATTCCTCTATCTGCTCGCCGTAGTGCTTGATATTGTTCTTAAACACCGCGATATCCGCAGCCGCTGTTGCGTTCGACTGAGTAAGCTCATTAATCTTTTCCCTGTACTCCTCTGCAGAGGCTGAACACTGCCTGCGCTTTATTGCAAGCTCGTTTATTTCTTCCTCGGCAGCGGCGATTTCGTTTGTTAAAAGCTCGTATTCGCCGTTCTGAACAAGCAGCTTATTGCCAAGCTCGGACAAGCTGTCCTTGATTTCGGTGAGCTTATGTGCCCAGACCGAGACTTCAAGAGTCTTTCTCTCCTCTGCCAGCACAAGATATTTTTTTGCCTTTTCCGACTGTATTCTTAACGGCTCAACCCTTCCTTCAAGCTCGGAAAGGATGTCCTTAAGTCTTAGTATGTTGTCCTCGGCAGAAGCAAGCCTGCGCTCGGATTCTGCCTTTTTATAGCGGAATTTGGATATTCCTGCTGCTTCCTCAAAGATTTCGCGGCGCTCGTTCGACTTCGAGCCGACTATATCCGCAACTCGTCCCTGACCGATTATCGAATATCCGTCTCTGCCAAGACCGGTATCCATAAAAAGCTCTAAAATGTCCTTCAGCCTTACCTGTGCGCCGTTTATCGAGTACTCGCTGTCGCCGTTCCGCCAGAGCCTTCGCATAACGCTTACCTGCTCCGATTCGACGTTAAGGGTATGGTCTTCATTTGATATATTAAGAGTGACGCTTGCAAAGCTGACAGGCTTTCTCTTTTCGGTACCTCCGAAAATAACATCCTCCATCTTGCCTCCGCGAAGGGTCTTTGAGGACTGCTCGCCCAAAACCCACCTTACAGCGTCGCCTATATTCGACTTTCCGCTTCCGTTCGGTCCGACAACGGCGGTTAAGCCCTTGCCGAAGTCTAAAACCGTTTTATCCGGAAATGACTTGAAGCCCTGAAGCTCCAATGATTTTAAATACAATTTGCTCTCACCACGCTTTATTCTGTCTTGATGTTTGTAATAAGCTCAAGCGCACTAACCTGATTTGGGTTCGGCTTTATGCTTACCTTTATTCCTTTATTCCTGAAATATTCAATATTTGACCTGTGCTGACCCAACGCCTTTGAAAGCTCCTGCGGCGGCACTGTAAAGGTGCATTCCTTTTCGCCGCTCATCAGTCTTTCCATCTTATTTCTGTATACATAGCTCTCGCAAAGCTCGCGGAATGCGGGGTGATATATCCCTCCGAGCATATCCCGCTCGACATCTTGAGATGAATGAAGCCCCAGCTTTATCACCTTTATTCCCGCCTGATTGAACATCTCCAAAAGCTCCGCGCATAGCGCAACTGCGTCGTTTAAAGGGTACGTCCTGTATGTCCCCGCCTGATAAAGCTCACCCAGCTTTGTGTTTTTCAGCACCACCGTCGGGTAGATTCTTGCCTCGGACGGCTCTAACGCAATCAGTCTGTGGGCGGTTTCTATGTCCTTTTCGATAGTTGAGCCGTAAAGCCCCACCATCATCTGCAAGCCAAGAGTAAAGCCGTACTGCTTTACAAGTCTTGCGGCGGCTTCGACATCACGCGAGGTGTGTCCCCTCTCGTTCATCAAAAGAACATCGTCGCACATCGACTGCGCTCCAAGCTCAATTGCGGTTACGCCGTAGTCTTTTAAGATGTCAAGTATTTCCGTGGAAATAGCGTCCGGACGGGTGGAGCATCTTATCCCCTTAAAGCCCATTTCAACATACGGCTTTGCGGCTTCAAGAAGCTCGGTCATATACGCCCGCGGGACCGCAGTAAAGCTGCCTCCGAAAAAGGCTATTTCCGTCTGTGATATGTCCAAACCCTGCGCAACAGCCTTTTCGCAGACCGCTTTAACGTCTTTTGCTCGCGGAATATCCGTCTGACCGGTTATGGTGTTCTGGTTGCAGAACGAACATTTATGCGGACAGCCGACGTGCGGAACAAATATTGATAGATTGGCGTGCCTTCCCATGCTCATATCGCTCCCATAAGCTCAAGAGCTTCCTTTGCCGCCAGCTGCTCGGCGTGCTTTTTCGAGCTTGCCGTGCCCGTTCCGATGACGTTTGAATTGAGCATCACCTGAACGGTAAACTGCTTGCTGTGAGCGGGCCCCGACTCGCCCACAAGTCTGTATTCCACCGATTCCTCCGGATTTTTCTGGATGATCTCCTGCAAAACCGTCTTATAATCGTCATACGCCTTTACCACCGCGCTTCTGATATCCTTTGGCATAAAGCGCATGATATGCCGCTTTGCAGCTTCAAAGCCGCCGTCTAAGTAGATTGCCGCTATAACCGCCTCAAAAGCGTCCGACACGGTGGAGGGTCTTTGACTGCCGCCGTTGAGCTGCTCCCCCTTGCCGAAAATTATATAGTCGCCTAAATTTATCTCCTTGGCAAAATTGGCAAGGCTTTTTTCGCAGACAAGGGTTGCCCTTGTTTTGCTCAGCTCGCCTTCGGGCAGGTCGGTATACTCTTCAAAAATATGCTCCGAAACAACTATCGACAAAACCGAGTCGCCCAAAAATTCAAGTCTTTCATTCGATTTATACTGATGCTTGGATTCGTTGGCATAAGACGAATGAGTAAGAGCCTCAAACAGCAGCTCTATATTGTTGAATTTATAGTCGATTATCCTTTCAAATTCAGCCAGCATTTGCATATGACGTTCGCTGATATTCACTTTATAACCTTACCTTTCTGATTCCTGTGTTTTTGAAGCGTTAAGCTCTTCTAAAGCCGAGCTTATCTCACCGATGACGTTTGCTTCAATAAATTCCTTAGCCTGACGGACAGCATTATAAATTGCCTTCGCGTTCGACGAACCGTGAGCCTTTATTACAGGCTTTGCGGTACCCAAAAGCGGCGCACCGCCGTATTCGGTATAGTCCATCTTCTTTTTAAAGGCGTTTATCTTTTTCAGAAGGAACAGCGCGCCTATCTTCGAGCCTATGCCGGATTTAAACATCCCCTTAAGCTCGGAGGAGAAGAACTTGCCCATTCCCTCTATGGTTTTAAGTATAAGATTTCCGCTGAAGCCGTCCGCAACAACGACATCTGCTTCTCCCAGCGGCACATACCTGCCCTCGATATTTCCCGTGAAATTGATTGGAGCGGCAGACAGCTGCTTGTAAGCTTCGAGTTCAAGCTCTCTGCCCCTTGTCGGCTCTGCGCCGATATTTGCAAGCGCGACTCTGGGCGAATCAACCTTCATCAGCTTGTTCATGTATGCCGAGCCCATTATTCCGAACTGTGCAAGCATTTCGGTGCGGCAGTCGGCGTTTGCTCCAACGTCTAAAATCATGCAGGGCGATTCTTTTGTCGGGATGACTGTTGCAAGCGCCGCGCGCTTTATCCCATTAAGACGCTTTACAATAAATGTCGCACCGACGACTAAAGCTCCCGTCGAGCCGGCGGAAACAAAGGCGTCTCCCCCGCCGTCCTTTAAAAGCTTCAAGCCAACAGCCATCGAGCTGCCAGAGTATTCCTTTAATATCTTAGTCGGCTCGCAGCATACGTCCATCACCTGCTCGGCGTGGCATATCGCTAAATCCGATATATCAACGGCGTTTTCTTTGGCACATTGGCGAATTTTTTCCTCGTCTCCGACAAGAGTTATATCCACTCCCAAGCCGGTATGAGCCTGAGCCGCACCCTTGATTATCTCCAAAGGGGCGTTGTCTCCTCCGAAAGCGTCTACAATTATTCTCATACTTTAATTTCCTTTCATAATTGCCCTGTCAAGGGAATCAAGCGCCCTTTTTGCAAGTGCCGCATACTTTTCCTGCTTGTTTCTGATTCTTTCTGGAAGCTCGGGCAGGATTCCCATGTTGCTTCCCATCGGCTGAAAGCCCGAGGGCGAGCCGATTTCGACATATTCCGCGAGAGCGCCCAGCATGGTGTCATTCGGCAGGGTTATCTCACCAAGCCCCAAAAGCCGCCTTGCAAGGCTAAATCCTGCATATATCCCGCTTGCGGCGGACTCGATATATCCTTCCACGCCGGTCATCTGACCTGCAAAATATATCCGCGGGTCGCTTTTCAAGCAGAAGTGCCTGTCCAGGAGCCCCGGAGAGTTGAGGTATGTATTGCGGTGCATAACTCCGTAGCGCACAAACTCTGCGTTTTCAAGCCCCGGTATAAGCGAGAACACCCGCTTCTGCTCGCCGAATTTAAGGTTTGTCTGGAATCCGACAAGGTTATAAAGCGTTCCCGCGTTGTTTTCTTTTCTTAACTGAACTACCGCATAGGGGCGTCTGCCCGTTCTGGGGTCGATAAGTCCCACCGGCTTGAGAGGACCAAAACGCATGGTATCATCTCCCCGCCGGGCAAGAGCTTCTATCGGCATACATCCCTCATATACCTTATAATCCTTAGAGCCTTCAAGCTCAAATTCGTGCAGGGGCGCGGTTTCGGCGTTTACAAGCTCGTTATAAAACCTTTGATACTCTTCCTTGTCCATCGGGCAGTTGAGATAGTCCGCTTTGCCCCTTCCGTACCTCGAAGCGCCGAACACCAGCGAATTATCAAGGCTTTCTGCGGTGACTATGGGTGCGGCGGCATCGTGAAAATAAAGATAATCTGTTCCGATAAGCGACTGTATGCTCTTTGAAAGAGGCTCGCTTGTCAGGGGACCTGTTGCTATGACAACGTACCCTTGCGGAATTTCGGTAATCTCGCCGATTATTACGGTGATATTTGGGTGAGAGTTAATTTTTTCGGTGACATAATCCGAAAAATCCTCCCTCGAAACAGCCAAAGCCCCGCCTGCCGCGACCTTTGTAGCCTCGGCGGCAAGCATTGTAAGCGAACCCAAACGGCGCATTTCTTCCTTTAAAAGACCCGCCGCCGATTCTATTCTCTCCGCCTTTAACGAGTTGGAGCATACCAGCTCGGCAAAGCCCTTGTATTTATGCGCGGGTGTGAACTTAACGGGCTTCATCTCGCAAAGCTCGACCTTTATTCCGGCGTTTGCAAGCTGCCATGCCGCTTCGCATCCGGCAAGACCCGCGCCTATTACCTTAACTGTCATATCAGCTCAAATCCTTTTCGTAGCCGCAGTCCTTTTTGTAGCAGATGAGTTTGCCGTTTGAGCCGCCCTTTTTGAAGAGGGTCGAGCCGCACTTGGGGCAGATTTCCGCAGTCGGAGTATCCCATGTCATAAATCCGCACTTGGGATTATCCTCGCAGCCGAAGTATTTTTTGCCCTTCTGCGTTTTCTTCTGAAGGACTGTCTTGCCGCAGTAGGGGCATTTTCCGGGGGTTTCGGTTACAAGCCGTTTGGTGTTGCGGCACTCCGGAAATCCGGAGCAGGCTAAGAACTTGCCGTATTTGCCGAGCTTTATCACCATCGGCTTGCCGCACAGCTCGCATACTATATCCGTCTTTTCGTCCGGAACCTTAACCCTTTTGCCCTCCATATTCTTTTCCGCCTGCTGCAACGACTTGTCAAAATCCTTGTAGAAGTCGGCAAGAGTGTCTCTCCACTCACGCTTGCCAAGCTCGATATTGTCGAGCTGAGATTCCATTTCGGCAGTGAATTTAAGGTCGACTATCTTTTTAAAGTTATCCTTCATAAGCTCGGTGGTGACTATTCCCAAAGACGTCGGCTTAAGCTGCTTGCCGTCCCGCTCGACATATGAACGCTGCAAAATGGTGGTTATGGTTGAAGCATATGTGGAAGGACGGGCAATTCCGTATTCCTTAAACGCCTTTATCAGCGTTGCTTCGGTGTATCTTGCCGGCGGCTGAGTGAAGTGCTGCAAGCCGTCCAGCGATTTAAGATTAAGGATATCTCCCTTTGATAAAGGCGGAAGCATGCTTGCTTCCTCCGAATCCTCCTTGGTTTCCTCATACAAAGCCGTAAATCCGTCGAACTTCACGCTGAAGCCGGACGCTTTGAACACGCAGCCGTTCGCCTCGATAGAAGCGTTGGTGGTGTTCATTATGCAGTCAGCCATCTGACTTGCAATAAAGCGCGACCATATCAGCTTGTAAAGCTTATACTGGTCATTGGTAAGCGAAGCTCTTGCCCTCTCAGGCGTTAAATCAGCCATTGTGGGGCGGATAGCCTCGTGCGCGTCCTGAACGTTGGCGTCCTTTGACTTGTATACTCTCGGCTTCTGGGGCAGATAGTTTTCGCCGTAGGTGCTGTTTATAAACTGCGCGGCGGCAGCCTTTGCCTCGTCGGATATCCTCAGCGAGTCGGTTCTCATATAGGTTATAAGACCAACCGCGCCTATATCGGGCAGCTCAACGCCCTCGTAAAGCTCCTGAGCCACGCTCATTGTCTTTCTCGAATTGAAGCCAAGGCGTGATGAAGCCTCCTGCAAAAGAGTGGGAGTGGAGAAAGGTGCGGCGGGAGTTTTGGTTCTTGTGCCGTTTCTGACCGACGACACCGCAAACTGCGCGCCTTTAAGTCTTGCAAGAACAGCGTCGGCGTCCGCCTTGTTGTTAAGCTCCGGCTTTTCGCCGTCTACCGTGTGGAGCTTGGCAACAAAGGTCTTTTTAGAGCTTGCCGCCGTAAGCTTAGCCTCAACAGACCAGTATTCCACCGGCACAAAGCTGTTTATCTCGTTTTCCCTGTCCACAATCATTCTCACCGCAACAGACTGAACTCTTCCCGCGGAAAGACCCTTTCTTACCTTTTTCCAAAGGAATGGCGAAAGCTTGTAGCCAACGATTCTGTCTAAAATTCGCCTTGTCTGCTGAGCGTTTACTATATTCATATCAATGCATCTGGGCGCAGCGATACCTGCTTCAACGCCGGTTTTGGTAATCTCGTTGAAGGTTATGCGGTTCTTCTCGGCAGGATCAAAGCCTAAAATCGTCGCAAGGTGCCACGAAATAGCCTCGCCCTCGCGGTCGGGGTCGGTTGCGAAATACACATGCTCCGACTTTTTGGCAAGCTTTTTTATGTCCTTTATGACGTTTTCCTTGCCCGCTATATCCACATATGTCGGCTCGAAGCCGTGTTCAACGTCCACCGCGAGCTTTGATTTGGGCAGGTCGCGAACGTGTCCCACGCAGGCGACGACGTTATAGCCATCACCCAGAGTTCTTTTAACCGTATGGATTTTTGAAGGGGACTCAACAATAATAAGATCTGACATTAAACTAATCTTCCTTAAAACGCTATAATTATATTGTATATCTGTTTCCGGAAAGCGACTTTATATAGCCCTCAAGCTCAAGCTCGGTCAGCATGGTTTCAACATCCTGAGTCCAATCGGACAGCGAGGCTATATCTTCAAAATGAACTGCGCCGTTTTCCGAAACAAATTCAATTATTTTCTTCTTTTCCTCAGACAAACCGTCTGTATTTATTACCTTTACCGAATGTATGCCGTTTGAATCGCTCGTATTTACCGAAGGCATACCGTCGGTATCGCTTTCCTTTATCTGCGGCTGTTTGGACGTTTCTTCCATGACAGAACGCGTCGGCTTTGAAACCCTTGACGGCTGTTTCCTGCTTTCCGAGAATATTCCCTCCTTGCTTTTCTGCCGCAGTACGAGTGAATTCTGATTTAACTTGTGCGAATAAACGCTGTAATATTCATTCAGAACGTCGCGCTCGTCAAACACGGGTATAGCGCCGTCTCTTAAAAGACCCGTTACTCCGGAATATTTATCGCTGTAAAGTATATGCGGAGGTATACAGAAGACGTCTCGTCCCTGTCCGGACGCGAAAGATGCCGTGCTGAGCGCACCGCTTTTCTCGCCCGCCTGAGTTACCAGCGTTCCCATTGATATTCCCGAAAGTATCCTGTTTCTTGCGTGGAAATTTTTGCCGGTGGATGCTTCGTCCGGAAAGAATTCGCTTATAACCACACCGTTAGCTGAAACCGCTCTTTTCAAAGCTGCACCGTTTTTGGGATAATCGTAAAACATCCCGCACGGAAGAACCGACACTACCTTTCCGCCGGCTTTGATTCCTGCTTTAAGAGCTATACTGTCCAGTCCCGGAGCCATTCCACTGGCTATTACCACGCCGGTGTCAGCAAGCCTTGAACAGATTCTTTCGGTCACCCTTACAGAATACTCGCTTGGAGTTCTTGTGCCAACGCAGGCTAAAACCACGGAGTCGTTGATAACGCTTATATCGCCCACCGCAAACAGAACCGACGGCGGATTGTAGATTTCTTTAAGTCCTGCCGGATATTCAGCATCGTCAAAGCAATATATATTTATGCGCTTGCTTTTACAGTATTCCGCAAGCTTTTGCGCGCGCTCCATCTCTGCGCTTTTAACGCTTGTTATATCCTGCGGCATGACAAATTTAAGGTTTCCGCTGCTTATGCTTTCATAAGCCTCTTTAACCGAAGCATAATGCGAAAGTGTGTTCCACTTCCGCGAATTGGCAGGACCGAATGCTATAGTCAGCCAAAGCCAGTAAATCAAATCAGAATCCATGTTTTAACGCTTTGTCAGCTCCCAAAGGAATATTCCTGCCGCAGACGCGGCGTTGAGGGAGTTGATGTTTCCCTTCATTTTAATGGTTATGCGCTTATCGCACAGGGCAGTCTCGCTCTGCGTAAGCCCTGAGCCCTCGTTTCCTATAACTACCGCGCAGCTCGGCTCAAATTCGGTATCCCTAAGGCTCTGCGCGCTTGGGTCTATAACCGAAGCATAGGTTATAACACCGCGTTTCTTCATCAGGTCGATGACCTCTTCAAAGCTCATGCCGCACTCAAACGGCACACGGAACATCGAACCCATGGTCGAGCGGACGGTTTTTGGATTATAGATATCGCAGCAGCCGCAAAGGTACACTCCGGCTATTCCCACAGCGTCGGACACTCTTATTATGGTTCCGACGTTTCCGGGGTCCTGCAAATCGCAGAGAATCAAAAACTTAGCACTGTCTTTTATTTTATCAGGCATAATATTTTTGTCAAGAGCCTTTGCGCATACGAATATCCCCTGCGAGCCTTTTGTGTCGCTCAGCTTATCTGCCAGCGGCTCGGTAATCCTGTAAAGTCTGTCTCCAATAGCTTCCGCAAGCTTATCCGCAGCTTCGGGATATTTCTTAGCGGCTTCGTCGGTGATAAAGCCATATACAAGCTCCACGCCCTCCGAAACAGCGTCGAGAGTTATCCTTGCGCCCTCCAGAACGAAGCGTTTTAGCTCCGAGCGGCACTTTTTCTTATCCCGCAGCGATATATATTCCTTTATTAATGGGTTTTCCCTGCTTGTTATTTCATTCATAGCAATTTACCGTTAAGATGAAAATATTAATAAAACACGCCCGGTTGAGAGCGTGTTTTAGTTTTATCAGTTAAGAGCAGCCTTTGCCTTCTCGGTGATAGCGGTGAAACCGGCGGGATCGCTGATAGCGATTTCGGAAAGCATCTTTCTGTTCAGCGTGATTCCAGCTTTTTTAAGACCGTTCATCAGGGTGGAATAGTTCATTCCGTTTGCCTTTGCAGCGGCGGAAATTCTTGCAATCCACAGCTGACGGAATTCGCGCTTTTTCTGCTTTCTTCCGATATATGCATAGTTGCCGGACTTCATGACAGCCTGTTTTGCCATCTTAAAGTGCTTGCTCTTTGAACCCCAGTAGCCCTTTGCGAGCTTAAGAGTTTTGTTTCTTCTCTTGCGAGTCATCATTGCTCCCTTAACACGAGCCATAATTAATTACCTCCGTTATTTGATTCTTGAAAGTCCTTACGTATTACACCCGTGGTTTATTTGTAAGGGATGGTTTTTCTGAGTGCTTCGATATTTGCGCTTGAAGCGTAAGCGGTTCCTCTTGCGATTCTCTTAGCCTTGTGATCCTTGGAAACAAGACGGTGTCTCTTATAAGCGTGCTGGAACTTGACCTTGCCGGTTCCTGTAAGCGAGAAACGCTTTTTTGTACCGGAGTGAGTCTTTACCTTGATCTTTGCCATTAGTTTATCCTCCTTAATTTATTACGATATTATTTGGTCGGCTTGGGAGAAACCATTAAAACGATGTTTCTGCCCTCGACCTTGCTGGGCTTATCAAAAACGCCGTATTCAGCAATTGCCTGCTTGAACTCCTCAAGCAGCTTATCACTCAGCTCGGAATGAAGCGCAACGCCCTTGCGGAACTGAAGCCTTATTGATACTTTTACCTTATTGCCGTCCTCTAAGAACCTTATTGCCTGCTTTGCCTTGGTGTTGAAATCGTTTGAGTCGATTTTAGAGGTCATTCTGACTTCTTTTATCTCAACGATTTTCTGATTTTTTCTGGCTTCCTTTTCTCTCTTTGTCTGCTCAAAGCAATACTTGCCGTAGTCCATGATTTTGCAGACGGGTGGATTAGCTGTCGGAGCAATTTTAACAAGGTCTAAGTCCTTGGAAGCCGCTAATTGCAGAGCTTCCTTTGATGAAACAATGCCGAGCTGGGATCCGTCGGAATCAATAAGACGAATTTGAGCGTCCCGGATTTCTTCATTGATCTGATGACCCTGTTTGCTGATACGAAAGCACCTCCCATTCGTGGTTCGCGACATAAAATGAAAAACGCGGACACCCGGAAGGGTACCCGCAATCGACACATCAAAACCACGCCGGCAGACCGGCGTAAAGTTTTCCATGTTGACCTCTTCGCCGCCTGGCTGGAGGTGAG
>ENA-ORMR01002400-ORMR01002400.1-human-gut-metagenome-genome-assembly--contig:-NODE-2400-length-11700-cov-4.064062_pt1 | contig 11700 bp, 9 predicted proteins | sample MGYA00242107_ERZ509003 | MGnify/ENA primary metagenome ERZ509003 (study PRJEB26280, sample SAMEA2338699) | human gut metagenome | biome: human gut; feature: human-associated habitat; material: faeces... | reverse complement strand
GTGGCAGCGCCAGCAGTGCGGGTAAGGGGGGACGATCTTCTGCATCGCGAGCAGGGTGTTGTCGTCCTCAAGGCGCTTTGCGATCGCCTTGTTGGCGTCAGCGGTCTTGAGACCTGCAAAGTCGCCTGCTTCCTCGGTCAGCACGCCCTTTGCGTCAACGGGAACGATGATCTTGAACATTCCCTTGTACTTGTTGCAGACCTCAAAGTCCTCCAGACCGAAGCCGGGAGCGGTATGAACGCAGCCTGTACCACTGTCGAGGGTTACATGGTCGCCGACGATTACCGGAGACTTTCTGCCCATGAACGGGTGATTTGTCTCGATGAGCTCCAGGTCAGAACCGAGGAAGTTTCCGATGGTGGAGTACTTCTTGATTCCGACGGCTTCCATAACGGTGGAAACAAGCTCGGCCGCCATCAGCAGGTACTGACCGTATGACTTGCTCTCCTCGTCCTCGACCTTTACGAATGTGTACTCGTAGTTCGGACCGAGGCAGATAGCGAGGTTGCCCGGAAGAGTCCAGGTTGTGGTTGTCCAGATTACGACGTAGGCCTTGGAAAGGTCGATACCGAGATCGTCAAACTTGCCCTTGGAATCGCTTATCGGGAACTTTACAAATATGGAGTAGCAGGGATCGTCCTGGTATTCGATTTCAGCTTCTGCGAGGGCGGTGTTGCAGTCTGCGCACCAGTAAACCGGCTTCAGACCCTTATAGATGTAGCCTTTCTGCATCATCTTGCCGAATACCTCTACCTGCTTGGCTTCAAATTCGGGCTTGATGGTGAGGTACGGGTCATCAAAATCGCCCCAAACGCCCAGGCGCTTGAACTGCGCCTTCTGACCGTCCAGGCAGGACAGTGCGAACTCACGGCAGCTCTTGCGGAGGGTAACGGGGTCGATCTTGCCGCTGTCAACGCCGAGTTGCTTGATAGCCTTCAGCTCAATGGGAAGACCGTGGCAGTCCCAGCCGGGAACATAGTTGGCGTCGAAGCCAGTCATGCTCTTATACTTAACAATGATATCCTTGAGCACCTTGTTCATCGCGGTACCCATATGGATATTGCCGTTTGCATAGGGAGGGCCGTCGTGGAGGGTATAGGAAGGCTTGCCCTTGTTCTTCTCGGAAAGGGCGTAGTAAAGGCGGTCCTGCTCCCACTTATCCAGCATTTCCGGCTCTCTCTGGGGGAGGTTGCCCCTCATCGGGAAGTCGGTCTTGGGAAGATTTAGTGTGTTGTTGAAATCCTCTGACATCTGATGTGTCTCCTTGCTTTTTGTTTTATATCTGCTCCGGCATGCCGAAGCGGTGATTTACTTGTTTGAATTTCCATTTTCAAACGGAACGTCTGCGGTGCGTCTCGTCTTCTTCATGGAATTAACGCTGAAGAACGGCGAATCGTCCTGAGCCTGCTTGTCCTCCGGCATGGAGCGGAACGGCTCTTCTGCTGCGCCTGCGGTCACTGCGGCGGGCTGCTTTTCAGCCTCGGGCTTTGCAGGAGCCGCGGCAGTCTCGTGAGTCTCAGCGGGCTTTGCCGCCTTCGCAGCAACCTGCTTTGCAGCGGCGGCCTTCGCCCTTTCGGCTTCGCGCTTCTCAGCCTCTGCGGCGGTCTGCCTTATGTACTCGTTCTCGCACATCTCAGGCAGCTTCGCGATAAGATCCATATGGGACTTATATGCGGTCAGCAGGCGGTTTCTGTACTCGTCGGCTTCCTTGCGGGTCTTTTGCAGGATATTCTGCTGTATCTCGGTCTGCTTCTTCATAATCTGGTCGATTTCGTCCGCCTTTGCGCGGGCGTCCTTTACCAGCTTGTCAGCGCGCTCGTTCGCCTCTTTCGTCATACGCTTGGCGTATTCGTCGGCGTCGCTCGTCACCTTGTCGGCCTTCTCCTGGGCTTCCTTGAGCTGCTTCTCTACCGCAGCCTTCGTCTCCTCGCGCAGCTTCTCAGCGGCAGCCTTAGACTCGTTCACGATCTGGTTGCCCTGCTTCTGTGCAAGCAGAAGGGCGTCCTTCAGCGCGTCTTCGTCATCGCGGTACTCACGTATCTTGTCGGCAAGCACCTCCAGCTTCCTTTCAAGCTCGTTCTTGTCCTTCTGGAGCTGCGCGAACTCGCTTGAAAGCTCCCTCAGGAACTCATCGACATCATCAGTCTTATAACCGTTGAAGGTTGCTTTTTCAAAGCGCCTGGACAGAATATCCTTTGCATTCATGCTGATACTTCCCTTCTCTGAATCCCCGGTCTATGCGGGGCGGACATGCGCCGTAATATGTCTCGTCTTTTCAGACGTATTTTTCGATAGTAATGCGGAGCTTCCCCTTGCGGGTCTCTCCGTTGATTCCGGTCAGGCGGTACCTGCCGCTTCCCCGGATTGATAAGATGGTGTTTTCCCTCACCTCTGCGCTTACGTTGGTGCAGGGAGTGTGATCCGCGCTCACCATGCCTGATTTTATAAGAGCTGCGGACTTTTCTCTGGATGTATTCGCCGCGGCAGCAACGATGCAGTCCAGCCTCAGCGACGAAACGGTAACGTCCCTTCGCTCCATTTTCTGCTCCGGGAGCGGCTTGGTAATGCCGACCTCCGCGGTAACACCGACTCTGCCTATCCTGTCCACGCGGGAGACAAGTTCAATAGCGGTCTCATAAACGAAAACCACCGCATAGCCCTCCGCGACAAGGATATCCCCGAGCAGCTCCCGCTTTATTTCAAGCGAGAGCAGCGCTCCGAGGAATTCTCTGTGTGTAAGTTTGTCGCTCTTTCGGAAAGTGAAAGTCACCGCCCCCACCGGGAACACGTCCTCCTGGGACATTTCCTGCGCGTACGTGCCTTCCAGCACTCCGCAGACAGTTCTTGCCGCACCGTCGTAGCCGCCGAAGAAAGCAAGCTCTCCCCTGACGGCGTACCTTGCGACCGCCGCTTCACGTTCGTTCAGGAACATGGAGAACCGCGGAACGCCTGACTTTACAGCCAGTCTCTGCATATCGGCGATGTGCGCGGAAAGGTAACGTTCTTCCTCGCTGAGCGTACCGGGGTTCATCAGAACTCCTCGCCGTCAAGCATATCTCCGCTGATCTCAACGGTGCTGGGTGTAATGGAATATGTGCACTCGGCAACTCTTACGATTCTGCCGTCGATAGCAGCGCATACGCCTGCCATGAAGTCAACGATCCTCTTTCTGGAATCAACGCTGTTTACCTTCTCAAGGTTGAGAATAACGCTCTTGTTCTCTCTGAGGAAGCGTACCGGCTCCTTCATGATCTCCTCGTACTTTGTGGGCTGAACGATCTTTACGGAAGCGTTCTGGAGCGAGTTGGAAGCCTTCAGGCTGATCACCTTGTCGCTTGTTCTGGGTGCTGAAAAACGAGGTGCCTCAGCCTCAGCCTGAGTAACGGCGGAGCTGGAGGTGTCGTAGCCTTCGTCCTCGTAGCCTTCCTCGTCGTACTCGGCGTCGCTCTGTCTGAACCTCGATAAGATGTCGCTTAATGCCATAATAATTTCCTCCCAATTATAAATATTTTCTGTATCCGAACAGACCTGACCCTATCCGGACAATTGTGGACCCATGCTTTACCGCCGTTTCGTAATCTCCTGACATCCCCATGGAGAGAGTATCGAAACTGCCGTTCCTGTTGACCGCCTTATCAGCACGCAGGTCTCCGAAAAGGCGCTGCATAGCCTCAAAAGTGTCCTCGCCGCAGCCAGGCGGCGGTATCGTCATCAGACCTCTCAGCCTGATATGCGGAAGTTCCCCTATCTGCGCGCAGAATTCCGCAGCGCTTTCCGGGGTTATTCCTCCTTTTGTTTCCTCCCCGCCGATGTTTATTTCAGCGAGTATATCCATGTCCAGACCGTGCTGACCTGCCCTGCGGCTGATCTCCTCAGCGAGATGAACGCTGTCCACGGAATGGATCATTGAAACCTTGTCTATGATGTACTTTACCTTGTTGGTCTGCAAACCGCCGATGAAATGAACCTCAGCCGGCGAATAGCTCTCCCGCTTTTCAAGAAACTCCTGTACGCGGTTCTCGCCCAGCAGGTCTATTCCCAGACCCACGGCATAATTTATGCGCTCCGGGTCGACCGTCTTGGTCACTGCCATCAGGCGAACATCGTCCTTCCTTCCCGCGGCTGTCTTTGCCTTTTCTATGTTTTCACAGATCCTGGCATAGCTTTCTTTGATGTCGTCAAAGCTAGTCTGCGTATTACTCAACAACTTTTCCTTCATACAGATCCTTGCCTTCTGTTACAATTTTATCGTAGAGCTTCAGATAGCCGTCGTCCGCTTCCTGGGTGCAGATTATGTAATCCTCGCCCCAGTACTCAACGTTGACCTTTCTGAACACAAGCTTGCCGCCCTGCACGATGAAAACTCCGCGCACATCGTCGTCGGTATAGCGCAGAGCGCTCTTTGATATTCTCAGACCTCCATAGCTGTTCACGATGTACTTGAACTGCGCGGTGCGTCCGGACGCCACCGAAGCGGTCAGCGTATCGCACTCGAAAACGTATACGGCGGTTCCGTCGCCGCGGCCGGAATCGGTTATCGACACCACCTCGGCGGAGATCGGAGTCGGGTCGCTGGAAACTCTCAGCGTGACCTCGCCTCCCTCGTTGCAGCCGAAAAGCTGCGACGAATCCATCACGGCGGCTACACGCCAGCGGTAGTCCGCAATGAGCTTCCCGACCTCGCTGGAGCTTGAACCGAGATCAGGCTTGTCAAGTATCTCCTCGATTCTGTCCGCTGTGATAGTGGTGGAATCTTCGATACTCAGCTTGTCCTCGTAGCCGTCAACGCTGCTTACGAAGTAGCCCGCGCCGCCCGCCTCAATGTCCTGCACATCGCCGGACAGCATGGCTTCAAGCTGTGACGCGCGGCTCCTCAAGGAGCTTATCTTTGATTCGTAGCTTGCAATGTCTCCGCGGGATATCTCGCGCTTTGACAGTACGCCCAGCATCGCGTTTTCCTGTGCCTGAGCCGAGGAATAATCTCCGTCTATCAGGCTTTCAAGTATCAGCGAGTGGCGCTCGTTTATCTGGCTCGAAATAGTCTCAAGCTGATTATTGTCTGTGCCCGCAAGCCGCTGAGCGTCGGTAAGCACCGCTATCTGCTCGTTTATCTTCTCTATCTCGCTGCGGCGTTCTATATCCGCTTCGCTGCGGTAACGTCTCGCGATAACCGAGCTTTTTCCGACCTTGGAGCCGTCCGAATGCTCGTAATCAACAACGCCTGTGCCGCTGTTATGGATCACCGTCTCATCGCGCAGGAACACGCCCTCGAACGGTATGTCCTCCGTCATGCTGTAAGTGAACGCGGTCTCCGTGGTCACCTTTTCTCCACCGGCAAAAAAGGCCTGACCGACAAAGAAAATCAGCACGAAAACGGACAGCACAAAGACTATGATAGAGGTCCACGCGGAATCCATTACTCTTCTTCAGCCTTCTCGTAGGCGTCAAGGATAGAAATAGGCTTGAGGGGTGTTATCGTGGAAATAGCATGCTTATAAATAAGGTTCTGCTTTCCATCGGTGTCAAGAATGACTGTATAGTTGTCGAATCCCTTCACCACGCCCTTGAACTGGAATCCGTTAGTGATGTAGATAGTTACCGGGATCCTGTCCTTTCTTGCCTGATTCAGGAAAACGTCCTGTAAATTAATGTCCTTTGCCATAATTAACCACCTTTTCTTTCTCTGTAGTCAATAGGTGAAGCATTCCCCATGCTTCAATTGGTAAATATAGGAGCATAATATGCCACAAACGAGGTGCAAATGCGCATAGATATTCCTATATAGACTAGTATAGCATACTTTTTCAAAAAAAGCTATAACTTTTTTAACTTTTTTCAAAAAAATATAGAAAAACTTCGTTAAAATCCGCAAAAAACCGGAATAATGCCCTATGCGATACCATATAATGTATATTTCCGGTTCATTTTTCTCTTTCGATGATCTCGCGTGCCGCTGAAATCACATCCGGAAGTCCCTCCCCGGGTTGAATAATTATCCTGCTGAACCTGCTGTCCCGGCGGAACCATGTAAGCTGCCGCTTCGCATACTGCCGCGTGCGGAGCTTCAGTTCCTCAACGCACTCCTCAAGCGATTTTTCTCCGCGGAAATATGGGTACAGCTCCTTGCAGCCTATTGCCTGAGCCGCAGTGGGGCGGTCGGGCTGTTCGAAACAGCGGCGCGCCTCCTGCTCAAGTCCGTTTTTCAACATTATGTCAACACGGCGGTTTATCCGCTCATGGAGCAGCTCCCGCGGCTCAAAATCCAGGGTCAGCAGAATGAACTCATACGGCGACGGCGCGTTCCTTGACTCGCGCTTCGCCTGCGCGATGGTATGACCCGTCGTTTTGTAGACCTCCAGAGCGCGTATCACCCGGGACACGTTGTTCTCGTGCAGCTCCGCCGCCGTCTCCGGGTCGACCTCGCGGAGTTTTTCAAGCAGCGCCGCAGCGCCGTTTTCCTCCGCGAATCTGCGAAGCTCGCCGCGGTAGGCGTAGTCGCACTCCGAATCGTCGAACTGGAGATTATCCACGAACGACGAGACGTAAAGCCCGGTGCCGCCGCATATTACCGGAGTTTTCCCACGGGCGAGGATATCGTCGGCGCATTTCCCCGCCATACCGACCCACTCCGCGACTGAAAAGCTCTGCGACGGGTCAAGAAAATTCATCAGGTGATGAGGTATTCCCTGCTGCTCCTCCGGGGTTGCCTTTGCGCTTGCGACGTCCATATCTGTGTAGATCTGCATGCTGTCCGCAGAGATGACCTCCCCGCCGTACAGCTTCGCAAGCTCGACCGCAAGAGCCGTTTTGCCGGAGGCAGTCGGGCCGCTCACCACTATTATCTTGTTCATACTGCCTCCCTGTTTATTATGGGAACCTCTAAAAACCGGTTTGACAACGAAGATGGCACGCACTGCACATTTTCGCTCACATGAGTTTTTTAGAGGTGACCTTATGTAACTCTGCCGAAATATCTCTCTATCTGCTTGCGTGATATCTGCGTCATGACCGGTCTGCCATGCGGGCAGTAACGGATATCCGGGTTGTTGAATACCTCCTGAGCAAGCACCTGAAGCTCCAGGATATCGTTATCCTCGTTGCCGCGTATTGAAGCCTTGCAGGCGACGGTGTGCAGCATATCGTCGAAAAGCTCGCCCTCTGCATTGGTGTTGCCCTGAGAAACTATCTTCGCGATACACTCGATTATCTCGGCAGGAGGTACCTTGTCCAGCATCTGCGGAAGCCCGGTCACACACGCTTTTCCGTCGGTGAATTCCATTATGATTCCCACCTGCGCGAGCTTGTCGGCGTACTCCGACATTCCATTGAACTCCTCCGGCGTGAGGTAGACCTCCTCCGGCTGCATTAGAAGCTGCGCGGAGCTGTCGAACCCCTTTTTCAGCCGCTCGAAATTAACACGCTCGTGCGCCGCATGCTTGTCAATAAGTATCATTCCCTCGGTGGACTCGCACACGATGTAGGTCTTGAAAAGCTCGCCGACTACGCGTATCTGCTCCTTCGGCCGCTCCTGCGGAATTTCCGGAGTCGGCTCCTGCGGAACAGGTTCCGGCTTCTTCTCAAACGACTTTTCAGAGAGGAACGCGAAGCCCGGCAGGTCGGAAAGCGGAGTTTCCCTCGGCCCCGGCTTCTTTGCCGGGACAAGCTCCGGCATGTAGGTCTGTTCCGCCGCCGGAAGCGGCTGCGTGAACTGCGCGGGCTGCGGAGTTTCCTGGCGGAGCGTGAATTTCGGAGGCTCCCGCTTCTCCTGAGGGTAGATCACTGCGTCCCGTCCGGAGGGTATCGGCATGGTTTTAGGAGGTTCCTCTATGACCTGCGCGGAAGCTGTCCGCAGCGGCTCCGATGACCTTGCGCGCTCCGGCTGCGGAATATTTTCGGCGCGGGCGGGGGCTGTGTTAAGTTTTATCTCGCGGCTCTCGTCGTAGCCCATCAGCGCGTTCTTCACCGCGAAGTACACCGCGTCGAAAACTATCTTCTCGTTGGTGAACCGCACCTCGGTCTTGGTCGGGTGGATATTAGCGTCCACCTGCGACGGGTCGGTATTAACGCAAAGCACGCAGGACGGAAACTTCCCCACCATGATCGTGTTGCGGAACGCTTCCTCAAGCGCAGCACAGCACAGCGGACTTTTCACGCTGCGCCCGTTCACGAAGAAATTCTGCATCGAACGGTTCGCCCTGGTGAACAGCGGAGAGGACACGTACCCCGTCACCGCCGTGTTCTGGTAGACGTTCTCCACCGGGATAAGCCCCGCCGCGAACTGCTTCCCGAACACCGCGTATACCGCGCTGTAATACTCGCCGTCGCCGCTGGAGAGCATGGTCTGCCTTCCGTCCCTGATGAACCTGAACGATATCCCAGGGTGGCTGAGCGCCAGCTTCTCAATGACCGATGCGCAGTAGTTTCCCTCGGTCACGTCCTTTTTCAGGAACTTCAGGCGCGCCGGAGTATTGTAGAACAGGTCGCGGATTATTATTGTAGTGCCGTCCGCGCAGCCAGCCCGGTCGTACTCCACTGGCTCCCCTGCCTCTATGCGGTAAATGCTGCCTAACTGATCCTCGCGCTGCTTTGTCAGCAGCTCCACGCGGCTGACCGCGCATACGGAGGCGAGAGCCTCCCCGCGGAAACCCAGCGTATTTATGCTGTCGAGGTCGTCCTGCGTGTAGACCTTACTTGTGGCATGCCGCATGAACGCGGTCGGTATATCCTCGTGGGAGATCCCGCAGCCGTCGTCCGTCACGCGAAGGTAGGATATTCCGCCGCGCTTGATCTCCACGGTTATCGAGGCAGCCCCCGCGTCGATGGAATTTTCCGCAAGCTCCTTTATCACCGAGGAGGGGCGCTCTATGACCTCTCCGGCGGCGATAAGCTCGTATACGCTCTTGTCGAGCAGGTTGATTTTTGGCATTAGTGCTCCGTTCTAAGCCCGTTACGGGCAATACAAAATCGCTGGATCAAATACAGATCACAGACGCGCTTCACGGATTATTACAGCGATTACAGCGTGTCCTTTATGTCCTTGAGGAACATCAGCGCGTCCATCGGGGACATGGTGTTGATATCTGCGGCGCGCAGCTTCGCGATGGCGTTCTGCTCGTTTATCGCGGTGAAGCTGAACTGATGATCCGCAGTCTTTTCGATGGTCTCGGAAAGCTTTGTCCTTCCGAGTTTTTCAAGCTCCACAAGTTCCTCCTTGGCGCGGTTTATCACCTTCTGCGGAAGTCCAGCCAGCTTTGCGACCTCGATTCCGTAGCTGTCGTCCGTGCCGCCCTCGCATATCTTGTGAAGGAACCTCAGCTCGTCTCCGCGCTTCACCGCCGCAACGCTGAAATTCCGTATTCCGTCGTATTCCTTCTCCATCGAGATAAGCTCGTGATAGTGCGTCGCGAACAGCGTTTTGCAGCCGATAGCCTTTCCGCTGATGTACTCCGCGACCGCCTTCGCGATGGAAATTCCGTCGAATGTCGATGTTCCCCTGCCTATCTCGTCAAGAATGACAAGGCTCTTTTTGGTGGCGTTCTTGAGTATCTCCGCCACCTCGTTCATCTCTACCATGAACGTCGACTGCCCGGAGGTCAGGTCGTCGGACGCGCCCACGCGGGTGAATATCTTATCCACTACGCCTATCTTCGCGTACTCCGCCGGAACGAAGCAGCCTATCTGCGCCATCAGCACGATTATCGCGGTCTGCCGCATGAACGTGGATTTACCCGACATGTTCGGTCCGGTGATTATCATGAGCCGGTTGGAGTTCGTGTCGAGGTAGGTGTCGTTCGGAGTGAACGGGTGGTCGGTGAGCATTTTCTCAATGACCGGGTGGCGTCCGCCGCGTATCTCTATAACGCTGTCGAGGGTCATTTCCGGCTTGACGTAGCCGTTTTCAATGGAAGCCTGCGCATAGCTGCACAGTACGTCCACCGCAGCGACCGCCGCAGCAGCCGCCTGAACCGCTTCAAGCCGCGTTCCGATAAATTCGCGCACCTCGCCGAATATCGCCTGCTCCAGCGCGAGTATCTTGTCGTTAGCGCCGAGTATATCGGACTCAACCTTCTTCAGCTCCTCGGTTATGTAGCGCTCGCCGGTGGTGAGGGTCTGCTTCCTTATGTAATGCGCCGGGACCTGGTCGAGCTGCCCCTTGGAAACCTCTATGTAATAGCCGAATACGCGGTTGTAACCGACTTTAAGCGTGCGTATCCCGGTCGCGGCGCGCTCCCGCTCCTCGATTTCGGTCAGGATATCCTTGCCGCCGCCGGTTATCTTGCGCAGGCGGTCTATCTCCTCGTTGAAGCCGTCCTTGATAACGCCGCCGTCCTTGAGGGTCAGGGGCGGGTCGTCGACTATCGCGTTTTCTACCAGCGAGGAAACGTCGTTCAGCTCGTCTATCTCGCTGTTGAGCTTCCGAAAAAGCGCGCTGTCCACCCTGGAAATGCACTGCTTCAATCCCGGAAGCCGCGCGCAGGTCTGACCCAGCGCGTAGATATCCTTCGGGGACGCGGATTTGTACATTATGCGGGTCATGAGCCGCTCGAGGTCGTAGATGCCGTTCAGCGCGTCGCATATGTCGTAAAGCAGCGCGGAATCCTTCGTCAGGGCCTCCACCGCGTCGTGGCGCTTGAGTATCTCTGCGGGATTTATCAGCGGCTGCTCCAGCCATGTTTTAAGTTTGCGCCTGCCCATGGAGGTCACGGTCTTATCCAGCACCCACAGCAGCGAACCTCGCTTTTCCTTGGTGCGCATGGTCTCGGTCAGCTCGAGGTTTCGGCGGGTCGTGAGGTTCAGACCCATGAACTCGCCGTCGGCATGAACGGTCAGCGATACGAAGCGCTTTACGGTCGCCTTCTGGGTCTCGCCGAAGTAGCGGAACATCGCGCACAGTGCCTGACGTACCAGCGGCATTTCGGATATTCCAAGCTCCGCGCCGTTTTCGAACTGGTCGGTGATGACCGACATATCCGAGCCGTCGAAGCTGCTTTCATCGAGCATTTCGCACAGACAGCGCTTGAGCCTGTCGCGCACGAAAGCGTGAACCTCTTTAAGGTCAAGGAACGCCTGGTTTATAAGTATCTCCACCGGGCTGAATCTTGACAGCTCGGAAATGATATCCTGCTCGATGTCCTTGCCGTTCTTGCTGAAAACGTGCACCTCGCCTGTGGAGATATCCGCGAACACCAGCGCTGCGGACTTCCGCTCCTCATCGGGGCAGATGCAGGCGATGTAGTTGTTGGAATCCTCGCTGAGCATGCTGGATTCAATGACCGTTCCGGCGGTGACGAGCCGGATAACGTCGCGCTCAACCAGACCCTTTGAAGCCGCCGGATCGGTGAGCTGCTCGCAGATAGCCACCTTGAAGCCCTTGTCTATGAGCTTCTTTATGTATATCTCGCAGCTATGATAGGGAACGCCGCACATCGGCGAACCCGCACGGGAGGTCAGAGCAAGCTCAAGCTCCCGGGACACGTTCTCTGCGTCCTCGAAGAACATCTCGTAGAAATCCCCCAGCCGATAAAACAGAATACAGTCCGGATACTGTTTTTTTGCTTCGAGATAATGTGTCATCATTGGTGAAATCTGTCCCACGTCTTTTCTCCTATTCCATAACATGCCCACAGCGCCCGAAGCACTCGGCTCCGGGCGTCACATGTTTTTCATCCTTATTATTTAACAAGGGAACCCATATAGTAG
>ENA-ORMR01002389-ORMR01002389.1-human-gut-metagenome-genome-assembly--contig:-NODE-2389-length-11784-cov-4.070083_pt1 | contig 11784 bp, 7 predicted proteins | sample MGYA00242107_ERZ509003 | MGnify/ENA primary metagenome ERZ509003 (study PRJEB26280, sample SAMEA2338699) | human gut metagenome | biome: human gut; feature: human-associated habitat; material: faeces... | reverse complement strand
ACGACGGCTGGGAGCATACCTGTGGTGATTTGCTGACCATTCATGACTACTCATCCTCCGGAGAATCCTTGCGTAAGCACTTTGCCAGTGTTGACTCCGTGCTGGCCTTGGCCCCCGGCGGCAGGAGCGTGTTTGCTGACGGCTATCACTACCTGGGCCAGCCCATCCTGGTCACGGAATTTGGCGGTGTGAAATACGCCCCCGCCTCTGATGTGGCTCATTCATGGGGGTATTGTGAAGCAAACAGCCCGGAAGCCTATGCGAAAAAGGTGGCGGAACTGACCCGGGCTCTGCTGGATTCTCCTCTGGTGCAAGGATACTGCTATACGCAGCTGACCGATGTGGAAACAGAGGAAAACGGACTTCTGACTTATGACAGAGGGCTGAAAATCCCTCTGGAAACAATTCGGAGCATCAACGAGAACCGATACATAGGTACAACGCTCTGATCCGGCCTCGAAAGCAGAATTACTGTTTGATTTAATTTCAAAGAAAAGAATACCCACAAGATATATGTTGAAAAAGCCGATTTTGCCTTATATTATGAAAAGTTTTTGTAAATATTGACTATCTATCTTCGGCTGTTATATACTAATGGTGCAATTCAAACAGAATTATCGTTTTATTCACCAGCAGCATAATAACATTCATATGTATAGCGCGGGAGACTTGGTGCGTGTTTGGTGAGAAAGGAGGGGGACTGAATATCAGCACAAGTCGATCGTGAAATAAAAATTCCAACTCATAACACAAGGAGGAAAACATGAAACAGTTAACCAAGAAAAGCATTGCATGGATGCTGGCATTGCTTATGATCATGTCCGCGTTTGCGGGTTGTGCATCCAACCAAAACGTTGCACAGGACACTACTGCAGCAGCCGTCACCGAAGCCCCCTCCGATGAAACCGCTGCTCCCGTAGTGAACGAGGGAACCGACATCGCTGACCTCCCCAGAAACGAAACTCTATATCTGGCTGGCATGCAGTGGGGCACCGTTGTGGATAACAATCCCATGTCCACCGGCTCTAACAATGCTCTGGTTTGTTCTCCCGGTGAATGCTCCCGTACACTGGTTTATGAAACCCTGTATATGTGGAACCCTCTGGATCTGAAGATGTATCCCCTGCTGGCCACCGGTGATCCCGAATGGAATGACAGCATGACGGAATACACCGTTAAGATCAATCCCGATGCCAAATGGTCTGATGGTACCCCTGTTACCGCCCAGGACGTTGCGTACACGTTTGAGTGCCATGTGAAGCACAACACCTCCAAGAGCGGCGACATCAACGCTTATCTAGAAGCTGTCGTTGCCCAGGATGACAGCACCGTTATCTTCAAGGCAAAGCTGGACGAGAACGGCCAGGCAGTGAATCCTCTGAACGCCAAAGTGTTCCTGACCAACACCTACATCCAGTCCAAGGCTTATCTGCAGAAGGTTGAAGCTCGGAACAATAATGATACCGATGCTTTCAGAGCGGATAAGATGGAAGACCTGGTTTATTCCGGTCCCTACAAGCCCTACTTTGCCAACGACCAGAAGGTTGCTCTAATTCGTGATGACAACTATTGGGGCCAGGCCAGCTCCATGTGGGGCAAGCTGCCTGCACCTAAGTACATTGCCCACACCATTTTCTCCGACAACAGTGCCGGTCAGATCGCTCTGAGCAAGGGTGAGGTTGACGTTGCCCAGCAGTTCATTACCGATGTGCAGAAGCTGTGGCTGGAAGATGATCTTCCCATCTCCACCTACATGGATGAGGCTCCCTATGGTCTGTGCCTGTGCATGCCCACCATGTTCTTCAATCTGGAGCGCGAGGGCCTGGATCAGCTGGCTGTCCGTAAGGCTATTTCCATGGCAATTGACTACGACCAGATCAGCGCCTCTGCCATGTCCGGTCAGTCTCCCTCTTTTGATGTTGTCCCGCGTTCCGTCATGAACCCCACGGACGGCGAGCAGGCTCTGGTTGATCGCGATGCTCTGGCTGCCTATCAGTGGAAGAATGCCGATATCGAAGGTGCCAATGCGCTGCTGGATGACGCAGGCATCGTAGATATCGATGGTGACGGCATCCGTGAGTATAACGGTGTGAACCTGTCCTTCAAGGCTGAGTGCCCCTCCGGCTGGAGCGATTGGAATGCCTCTATGGAGATCGTGGCAGCTGCCGGCAAGAATATCGGCATCAACATCGAAACCTACTTCCCCGAAGCCTCTGTTTGGGACAATGACATCCGCTCCGGCAACTTTGATATCAGCATGATGTCCTCTCCCGGCACTTCTCCCACGAACCCCTACGAGAGATGTGTTTGGTTCCTGAGCTCCAAGAACAACGAAGAAGAGATGAACTACGGCGGTAACTTCGGACACTTCAAGGATGACCGCGCTGACGAGATCCTGGCCGCAATCCCCAACATTACCGACCAGGCCGAGCTGAAGGCGCTGTACACCGAGCTGTCCCAGATCATGCTGGAGAATGTTCCCTGCGTTGCTCTGATGTACCGTCCTCAGAACTTCCATACCTGCAACGAGTCCGTTTGGACCGGCTATCCCCAGGCTGATGACGGAAGCAACATTCCTCCCCTGGACTGTGTTGACGGCTATGGCGTTGCCGCACTTTACAACCTGACCAATGTTGGGTAAAATATAGTATCCGTAATATTTCTTCACCGAGATAGGATGATGCGGAAAGGGTCCGGATTGCATCCGGGCCCTTTTTGAGATAGGAGCGATTCTATGAAAGAACTAAGAAAATACTACGGAAGGAAAATTGGCTGGTACCTGGTTACACTTGTCTGTGCGGTGCTGCTGAATTTCTTTCTACCCCGAATGATGCCTGGCAACCCTGTCTCGGCAATTGCGCAAAAAGCCTCGATCGGACTGACAGACGCATCCTCTATTCAAAAAGTTTACAACCAATACGCAGATGCCTTTGGGATCAACGAACCTGTTGGCCAGCAATTCGTGAAATGGCTCGGCAAAGCTGTAACCGGAGATTTTGGTGTATCCTTTTCTCAGTATCCCAGAACCGTTGCAGACATTATCGGAAACGCGGTAATGTGGACTGTAGCACTTCAGCTTCCAGCCATTATCGTAGGATGGTTTTTGGGGAATCTGCTTGGTGCAATTGCAGCATATATCCGAAAGGGATTTGACAAAGTTATTCTTCCCTGTTTCCTCTTTATTAGCAACATCCCTGCTTTTGCAATGGCAACGATATTACTTCTTATCTTCTCCGTCACCCTGAACATTCTGCCCTCCAGCGGTGCGTATGATTTCAGTATGCTTCCGAATGCTTCCTGGGCTTTTGTTAAATCCGTTATTACCCACTATCAGCTTCCTTTCTGGTCCATTGTCCTGACAACGATCGGCGGTCAGGCCATTGGTATGCGCTCCATGTCCATCTACGAGTTGAATGCGGATTATGTTAAATACAGCCGTTTTCTTGGCATCAAGGATCGCAAAATCGTCATGTATGTATTCAGAAATGCCATGCTGCCCCAGGTGACCGGCCTGGCAATGTCTCTCGGAACGATGATGGGCGGCGCTTTGGTGTCCGAAATTGTATTCAGCTATCCCGGATTGGGTTCCGCGCTGGTTTCTTCTGTTTCCGGCCAGGATTATCCGCTGCTGTCCGCCATTACCCTCATTATTACCATCATGGTTTTGCTGGCAAATCTGCTGGTAGAATTGTTGTACGGTGTCATTGATCCCAGAATCCGGGCTAACCAGCAGGAGGATCGTCCATGAAAATTACAATCAAACAGCTTTTTCATTCTGGAAAATTTGTCGTAGGCTTCTCCATATTCGCTTTGATTATCGCCATTGTGATTGTGTATCCTCTGATTGTCACAAACGACCCGTTGGAGATGGTGGGACGAGGCAATTTCTTCAAACCCGGAACCTACATTGCCTCTTCTGATGTAGCCCAAATGAAAGATACCTATTCTTTGAACATCGATACTGCCCGGGCTAGACTTGAATCTACCCTAACTGTGCAAAACCGTGCGCTGATGGCTGACTGGCTCACAACATATGGCGGTCTTGCTTCTGCGGAGGTTGATGTGTCGGATGCAGAGAGCCTTGTTGACCTGTGGCAGAAGCACTACGACCCTGCTGATCCTCAAAAGGGACTCACCGCGGCAGCAAAGAACAAGTTCAAGCGTCTGGATAAGGAAATTGATGGTCTTCTGGAAGATACAAATCTGATCGTTTCCAGGGAGAACGCAGACGGTGAGACCAGTATTGTAAATGAAATCGATGGAAAAGAATTCATCAATACAAAGGATGTCGTAAATCAGGTCACATTTATTCTGGGTACAGACAATTTCGGTCGGGATGTGCTGACAGAACTGGTTTCCGCAGCAAAAACTTCCTTGAAAATGGGACTGCTTGCAGGAGCGATTGCAACTATAATTGGATTGACTCTGGGACTGATCGCAGGCTATGTAGGCGGAGTTGTTGATGATATGATCATCTTCGTGACCAATCTGCTTACCGTCATCCCCTCTTTTGTGATTCTGATTCTTGTATCTTACAGCATCAGCTCCTCGCAGAGAGGCACAATGCTGGTCGCTGCACTGATTGGATGTACATCCTGGCCCTGGACGACCCGTTCTGTCCGTGCCCAGGTTATCTCCCTGCGAAACAGAGATCATGTTAATCTCTCCAAACTTTCAGGACACGGCTTTATCAGAATCATTCTGACAGATGTACTCCCTTATCTGGCATCCTATGTTGTGCTTGCGTTCATCCAGCAGATATCCAACGCGATCCTGTCGGAAGCACAGCTTTCCATGCTGGGCCTTGGACCTTCCACTACAAAGGAAGCTACGCTTGGCCTTATGATGAACTGGGCAACCCAATATGCAGCGCATATCAACGGTTCCTGGTGGGCCTATATTCCTGTGATTATGGTAATTGCATTGATTGCGTTCTCTCTGAATTTGATGAATGCCGGCATGGACCAGGTGTTCAATCCCCAGCTTCGTGATTAAGGAGGCGGCTATGGAAAAGATTATGTTAGAGGTAAAAGACCTCAAAACAAAATATGTAACCCGGCAGAACGAAAGTGTTTATGCCGTTGATGGTGTCAGCCTTAAAATTGAAGATGGAAAATCCCTGGGCATTGCGGGCGAATCCGGCTGCGGTAAATCAACATTGGCCCTTTCTCTGATGGGCTATTACTTTGCTCCGCTGCACTATCAAAGCGGAGATATTATTGTTGATGGCAAAAATATCTCCAACATGCGCCCTGATGATGTGCGGAAGAATATTCTTGGTACTGAGATCGCGTATATTCCCCAAGCAGCTATGAACGCACTGAATCCCACACAGAAAATTATCCGTTTCATTGAAGATGTTATTCACGCCCATGATCCCAAGCGGAGTAAAAAGGACATCTACGAGTTGGCAAGGGAGCGCTTTGCAATTCTCGGCTTACCGGAAGAAACCCTGCAAAAGCACTCCGTTGAGCTTTCCGGTGGCATGAAGCAGCGAACAGTTATCGCCATCAGCACCATTCTCTCACCGAAGGTACTGATTGCCGACGAACCTTCTTCCGCTCTGGATGTTACCTCTCAAAAAATGGTTATCAAAATGCTCCGGGATTTGATGGAGAAAGGGTATGTCCGCTCCATGATTTTCATCACCCACGAACTTCCTTTGCTTTACAATGTAACTGATGATATCATGGTTATGTATGCCGGGCAGATCGTTGAGCGAGGAAGCGCGCGTTCCGTGGTTTTCGACCCTCTCCACCCTTATTCCAAGGGGTTGATGGACTCCATCATTGTACCGGAAGAGGGCATTAAAGGTAAGAAACTGGCAACCATTCCCGGAACACCCCCCAGCTTGAAAAAGCCCCCCATGGGATGCCGATTTGCAGCCCGCTGTCCTTACGCCACAGCGTTGTGCCATGGAATGTCACCGAGCATGAGTTATATCGGCAATGGCCGGGAATACCGCTGCGTGCTGTCTGAGAAAGAGCTTCGGGAGGTGTACCAAAATGTCAGCAGAAACTAATCATGTTCCCTATCTGTCCGGAAAAGGGGTCACAAAGGTATTTGGATTAAAGAATCGAAAGACCATCGCCGTAGATCATGTGGATTTCGATTTTTATTCCGGCGAAATCATTTCCATTGTTGGAGAATCCGGTTCCGGAAAAACAACCTTTTCCAAAATTCTTCTGGGATTGCTGAATGCAACAGAAGGAGAGATTTTCTTCCAGGGTAAAAAGCTGGATATTTCCACATCCCGCAAGCGCAGAGAGTATTGGCAAGGAATCCAGGCAGTGTTTCAGGATCCCTTTGCCTCCTACAATATCTTCGCAAAAGTAGAATCTGTTCTGCTGGATTGTTTCAAAATGCGCGGTGAGAAAAAGCTACCTTATGCGGAAAAAGTCGCGCGCATGAAGGAAGCCTGTACATTTGTTAACCTGAAGTACGAAGAACTTATCAACAAGTATCCTTTTGAATTGTCCGGTGGACAGATGCAGCGGCTGATGATTGCCCGTATTTTTCTGTTGAAGCCGAAAATTTTATTGGCCGACGAGCCAACTTCTATGATTGATGCCTGTTCCCGGGCAACCATTCTGGATATGCTGATGAAACTGCGCGAGGAAACCAACATGACGATTATTTTCATCACGCATGATATTGGCCTTGCATACTATGTTTCTGATACGGTCTATATTATGCAGCATGGGAAATTTGTTGAAAAAGGCAGCGCAGACGATGTCATGCTTCACCCCCAGGATACTTATACAAAGCGATTAATCAACGATGTTCCCAAAATCTATGAGGAATGGGATTTATCTACAGTTGATATATAATCATTTTCATCCATATCCCCCTCGCATATCTTATTTTCAAAAAGGAGATGCACAAATGAGAAAAAGTATTTCTCGCCAAGTCCGATTTTTATCCGCAGTTGCATTGAGCCTGGTGTTGTTCCTTACTTGTTCACTTCCCGTTTATGCAATCACCAATACCAGGGGAAATGCAATATACGGCAATGCTACTGACAATCGTTGTTTCTATCCACGCACTATTCAATTAAGTAATGGCGAAATTCTATGCGCCTTTTCACGAAACTATGACGATAACGGTAATGTGGTCCCCCGTAGTCACTATATCTACAAAAGCAGCGATAATGGGTTCACATGGACTTTCTTAAGTGAGATTGATGTTGCTGATTTTGGTTATTCAACAAATACACAAAACGGGGGCATTGCAATCATTCAACTTCCAACGCAAATGGGTGAGTATCCAGCTGGGACACTTTTATTTGCATCAACGGATTCAAGTGCAACTTCTGAGGATGTAATCCACCTATTCAGAAGTACCGATAATGGTCAAAGCTGGCAGGAACACAGTAATGTCGCCTTGCGGGGACAAAATGACCCATCAGTAAAGAGTAACAATGTGTGGGAACCTGAATTGCTGGTGAGCATGGATGGCTCAAAACTTATTTGTTTTTACTCTGATGAACGGCAGGAAAACTACGATCAGTGTATCTCTTATGAAGTATCCACAGATGGAGGCATTACATGGGGAAATTACACAGTTGTAGTTGGAGAAGAAACATATAGCACGGGTTCTCGTGCAGGTATGCCTCGCATTGCAAAGCTCAAAAACAACCAATATATGATGGTTTATGAAGTAATTGGTGGAAATCCATCCGGGGGAATTCACTACCGCTTTTCCTCAGACGGACTGAATTGGGGTGAACCTGATAATATTGGCAATCTAATAGCCACAGACATCTCTGTAGCAAAGCAATGTCCATCAATTGGTTTTGTAGATGATGGAACCACATACGGTCGCATTTTTGTTAAGGGCATGGGCGATACCTGTAACACTGGAAAGTGTTTCACAAGCAACGATAATGGCTGCACGTGGGAGGAGTGGGACTCACCTCTTGTGGCTGTGCGAAATGAGTCAAAGCGCAGTGGTTGGAGTGGATGTTACCTTACCATTGGTAATAAATTATATGAGTTTAATAGCTGTTATAACGGAAGCTATAATGAGCTCCTATGTGGTATAGGAATGGTCACAGATTGCTCAATAATAGTCTCCGGAGAAAGCTATGTTTTGCGTAATCGCAATAGCTCACTATGCTTAGATGATGCAGGTGGGTCAACGGAAGCGGGCAACCAAATGATCCAATGGTATAAGAATAACCTTACGACACAAGCGTGGAAAGTGGACCTTATGTCAGATAATACATTCCGGCTGACATGCCTGTATAGTAACTTGGTGTTGGATAACCGTGGTAGTTCTGAGGCTGCAGGAAATCCAATTCAACAGTACACAGACACGGGAGCAGATTCACAGAGGTGGATATTTGAATCCACAGGGCTCGAAACATATCAAATAAAAAACGTTCATAGTGGATTGTATTTAGATGTATCCCAGAGTTCTACGTCAACCAATGCTGCCATCGTACAAGAAAACAAAAGTCAGTCAAGTAGCCAGCAATGGATGCTTGAAAGATTTGAAGAAAATGGGCCGGGAAATGGTATTTACTATATTGCGGCATCTGATAATCCGAATTTTGTTGTAGATGTTACCGGTAATTTTACCGATAATGGAACCAATATTGAGCTTTGGTCTAAAAACGAAACCAGTGCACAAAAGTTCCGCTATACCTATGTTGGAGATGGTATGTATGCAATTACTGGTTTGGGCTCAGGTAAGGCACTCGATGTAGAAGGTGCAAACGCCAACCCAGGAACAAATGTACAACTATACACATATAACGGTACCGCTGCCCAGCTGTGGAAGCTACACGAAAACGAGAATGGAACATATAATATCATTTCTGCTTGCGGAAATAACTACCTAGATCGGTATTGCAACATTCTGGAGGATGGAACAAATATTCAAGTGTGGACAAAAAACGGTGAGGAAGCACAGAACTGGATTTTGATACCACAACAAATTGTCAACCACTAGCTTGCAAATCATTCAACAAGGAGTGATCGAAATGGACCGATGGGGACGATTCCTCTACAACCCCGTTCTTCCTCTCGGAGAAGATGGACGGTTAGTTACAAACAGCCAGGAACACCGGAATCTGGCCCGACTTGCCGCTCAGGAAGGGTGTGTCCTTCTGAAGAATGAGGAGGAAATCCTGCCTCTGCGCAAAGATATACGCATTGCGGTCTTTGGAGTCGGCTGTGTAGATTATGTCAAAGGCGGAGGAGGCAGCGGAGATGTTACCACAAACCATGTCCGCTCACTTTTGGATGCCTTGGAGGAAAAAGAGGAGGAAGGAAAAATCCATCTCTACACTCCGTTGGCCGAACTCTACAGAACGTGTGAAAAGAGCAACACCCAACAACCCGGATATGCTGCGGAACCAGAAATTCCGGATACAATGCTGGCTGATGCGGCGAAAAACACAGATGCGGCGCTGTTTGTATTGTCCCGGCAGTCCTCCGAAGGATGTGACCGAAAATCCGAAGATTTTTACCTTTCGGAACAGGAACGCGAAATTGCGGAACAGTTAAAGAAGCATTTCCACAGAATCGTTGTGGTTTTGAATATCGGAAGTGTCATCGATACATCCTGGTTTCATCACGAAAGTTTGATTCAAGGTGCGCTCCTTATCTGGCAGGGCGGTGCCGAGGGATGTCCTGCGGCAGCGGATATCCTTTGCGGTGACAGTTACCCTTCCGGGAAACTCGCGGACACCTTCGCGTCTCAGCTGGAGGATTATCCCTCTATGAAAAACTATCAGCCTGATGGCTATGAAGCAGTCTACGAAGAAGATATTTTCGTAGGATATCGGTATTTTGAGACAATTCCAGGTGCAAAAAAGCGGATCAATTATCCTTTTGGGTACGGCCTGACATATACTCATTTCCAATTGGAAACCATTTCCGTTCATGATATGTTGGACAAGTTCAGCATATGTGTTAAGGTTTCTAACATTGGCAGCAATCCCGGAAAAGAGGTTGTTCAGCTATATGTTTCCGCTCCGGATGGATACCTGAGTAAACCCGCTATGGAACTGAAAGGGTTTGTGAAAACGAAAGAACTGGCTCCGGGAGAAGCGGAAACCGTATCCATAGAGCTGTACAGGAAGGATTTAGCATCTTACGATGATTTCGGAAAGCGCGCAAAATCGGCATGGGTGCTGGAACCTGGAAAATATACCTTCTGGGTCGGCAGTTCCATAGATAATCTGCAATTGGCTTATACATGGCTTTTGGAACAGTGTGTCATTACAGAACAAAAAACAGCTATGTGTGTGCCCCAGAGACTGATGCGAAGACTAACCTCGGATGGGACCTACGAATCTGTTGCAAGTTTTGACCCCACTGTAGTACGAGATGTCCCAGCGGAGATGCCCGCAAGCTCCTATTGGCCGGGATGCAAAGCGACTCCTCCTGTGCGAGTCCCCTGGGAAGAAGGTGCCCTTGATGGTCAACGGCCTCAGTTTTCCAAGGTGGCCGACGGCACCATGTCTCTTGATACATTCATACAATCTCTGGAATGTCATGAGCTGGCGGAACTTGTTTGCGGGCAGGCAAACACAGGCGTTGCTGACACTGCCGGAATTGGAAATCTACCCAAAGCCGGCGTTCCTAACATTATGACCGCTGATGGCCCCGCTGGATTGCGGATCACACCCAATAAAGGTATTTTTTCAACCGCCTGGCCTTGCGCAACCATGCTTGCCTGCACCTTCAATCCCGTGCTTGTGGAAGCCGTTGGCAAATCTGCCGCAATGGAAGTTAAGGAGAACAATATAGGCATCTGGCTGGCACCTGCTGTCAATATCCATCGTAATCCATTGTGCGGACGCAACTTCGAGTATTATTCCGAAGACCCATTGCTATCCGGCAAAATGGGAGCCGCAATGATTAGAGGAATTCAAAGCGTACACATTTCGGCAGCATTGAAACACTTCGCTTGCAATAATGCAGAGATTCATCGTATGGAAAGTGATTCCATTGTATCTGAGCGAGCGCTAAGAGAAATATACCTACGCAGTTTTGAAATCGCAATTCAGGAAGGATCCCCTTGGATTATCATGTCCTCCTATAATCTGTTGAATGGACATCGCACATCTGAGAACAGTGACTTACTGATTGGCATTCTGAGAAACGAGTGGGGGTATGATGGACTCGTCATTACAGATTGGTGGAATCACGCAGACCATATCGCGGAGTTAAAAGCAGAAAATGATGTGCGAATGCCAATTGGCGATGCAGCATACATTGAAGAAGCAATCAACTCGGGGATTCTTACGAAAGAAAAATTGTCCAGGTGTGCCAAGCGAGTTTTAGATCTCATATTAAAACTCGATTAGTAAAAAGCGACACTTTATCGGAATATAAGCCGCCTTAACACAATCTTTCACACAGAGCCTACCTCCTAATTCTGTGAATCAGGAGGTAGGCATCTTTTTATCTTTTTTATCTCAACAGCATGTCTATTGGCTCCATATCATCATGTTCAGCATGGTTTCAAATTTAGGATAAATAGCAGTGTCCCCCTTAAGGTGTACTGGTCTGCCAACTATCGGAATAGGCGAAGGAAATGTTTCGTGTATTTCAAAGTTGTGGACTGGAGTGCCGTAAAAAAGCAAGTGTCATATGGTTCATACATGGCCCGATAGAGAACTGCCTATCGTATAGCAGAGACTTTCAGAATATTTTCTCCTCCTAAGTTGCCATTTCCCGTTTTTTCGGATTACCCCAGTGAAAGGGAGGAAAACGACCACCCGCCTTCGCGGCTGCGAAGGGAGGTGAGAAAATGAAAGACTCCGAAGAA
>ENA-ORMR01002388-ORMR01002388.1-human-gut-metagenome-genome-assembly--contig:-NODE-2388-length-11792-cov-3.218369_pt1 | contig 11792 bp, 8 predicted proteins | sample MGYA00242107_ERZ509003 | MGnify/ENA primary metagenome ERZ509003 (study PRJEB26280, sample SAMEA2338699) | human gut metagenome | biome: human gut; feature: human-associated habitat; material: faeces... | reverse complement strand
CGAAACACCGCCGCCGATCTATCACGGACGTAAAATTCCGCATATGCCGGACAGAAAGGGAGCTTTCCGCGCGAAAGCCAAGGTATATAATAATGAAGATTTCATCGGCACAGATTGTGTGCGTCGGAACCGAGCTTCTTCTCGGGGATATCGTGAACACAAACGAAGCGTATATTGCGGCAAGACTGCGCGAGCTCGGCGTGCCGCTTTATCGCAGCACATCTGTGGGAGACAACCCGGAACGGCTGAAGGCGGTGATCGGTGAGGCGATCGCCTCGTCCGATCTTGTGATAACGACCGGCGGGCTCGGACCGACCAACGACGACCTCACAAAGGAAACGGTTGCCGATCTTCTCGGTCTTGTGCTCGTTCATGACGCGGAGGCGGAGGAGAACATCCGCGCCCGTCTGCGCGGCAGACCGATGAGCCCCGGAAATCTCAAGCAGGCGCAGCTTCCGCAGGGAGCGCGCGTGCTGTACAATTCATGCGGCACCGCGCCCGGCGCGATAATCGAGAAGGATTCGTGTGCGGTCGTGATGCTGCCCGGCGTGCCCCACGAAATGCGCGAAATGTTTTTGCACAGCGTGATCCCGTATATAAAGGAGCGGTCGGATGCGATCATACGCAGCCGCAATCTTTACGTTTGCGGAATGGGCGAGAGCCGCGTGGACGAGGTGCTCGGCGATCTGACGTCGGGCGCAAATCCGACTCTCGCACCGTACTGCAAGAGCGGCGAAACAAGACTGAGAATCAGCGCAAGAGCGCAGAGCGAAGCGGAGGCGGCGGAAATGATCGCGTCGCTTGAGGCGCGCGTGAGGGAGACCGAGGTCGGCGAACACATATATTTCGCATCGGACGGCATAGAAAACGGAGCATACGAAAGCTGCGCATACGCGGGATTTCGAACCCTTGCGGATTCGGGGCGGACGGTCGCATTCGCCGAGAGCATAACGGGAGGACTTTGCGCAAAGATGCTCTCTGACATACCCGGCGCGTCCGCAGTCCTGCGCGGCAGCGCGGTCACATACGCTACGGATACGAAAACATTGATCCTCGGCGTGGACGCGGAGACTGTCGAAAAATACGGCGTGGTGAGCGAACAGACCGCGGCTGAGATGGCGCGCGGCGCGCAGGAGCGCTTCGGCTCGGATATCGCCGTGTCCACGACGGGGATCGCCGATTCGTCTCCTTACTGTGACGGACGCGGGATTGAACCCGGCACGGTCTGCATAGGATTTGCCGACGGCGCGCGCTGCGCGGCGATGACGGTGCATTTCGGATCGCTTCACACAAGGGAGTACGTCAGAGCGCTTGCGGCGGGGCGCGTCATGCACCTCATCTGCGGATTCTTCACGGACGATCTGCACACGCCCGACGGACTGCATATCCGATAATCGCACGGCGCATCTGCCGCAGAGACAAAACCGAAAAGGAGGGTCGGAAGATCCTCCTTTTTTGCGTGAAAACAAATGTGAATAAACTACTTAGCAGCTCAATACGTTTTTCGATTATAGCTAAAATCTCGACAAAATAATTGATCTTATTCAAAGATATGATAATAATGATAACAGAAGTAAAGGGCTAAATAAAAAGCAGGCGGGCACGGTAAACTGCTTTGCGGGCGAAAAAAGAGCATTAAATTCACCTGCCGCCGCATTCATGTCAGACTCCTGAAAATTTTTCAAAAAAATTTTTCAACACTGCAGCATAATCCGAATTTTTTCGGTATTATATAGTGAAAGCAAAAACATATCCATAAATTCCTGAATTTCGAAAGGAGAAAAAGACATGAAATTCTACGGAAAAATATTTTGCGCATTTCTTGCGGCACTGATGCTCTCAACATCGGCTCCGGCGTTCGCCGCGGAAACCCCGGCGGAAAGCGCACCGGGAGAAATTAAGCTTTATGCTGACTCCGAAAGGACAAAGGAGCTTACGGCGTCCCCCGAGGCGGGACAGACCGTTTACGCCTCCGTCGTGTGCCGAGAGGGATACTATCCCTACAGCCTGACGGTTGACGGAGAGATCGCCGAGGACGGCGGAATCGTCATTCCCGAGAACGGAAAGCTTTCGGCGAGCGCACAGCTTGTGCTTGCGGGCGATATAGCCGTTGACGGAAAGGTCGATATGAAGGACCTCGTTCTCATGATCATGTATGCCGTTGACGGAGGAATTCCTGACTCCTTGCGTCATTCAAGTCCCGATATCGACACGCTTGCCGGAAACTACGACGGAAAGATGAGCGGAGAAAACGGCAGCGACCCCATCGACAACAAAGATGTGATTCAGATGGTTCGCCATCTTTCCGGATGGAAGAATACACTTTATCCCGAGAAGGAATATCCGGTTGCGGCGAATATCCGCACGGTGGACTTCACTTCCATGCTTAAGATCACACGCGGTGAAGAAAAACACGACAGAGAAGTTGTGATAAATTCGGTAGAAGAGCTTAAAAATTTTCTTGCCGACGTAAAGCCCGACAGCGGTTTTCTCGATGAACTTGTGGAGAAATGGGGCAAAGACGAGTTTGATCCCGAAAAGTACAGGGATGAGATTTGCTGGAGCACCGACGACATAATCGCCGGATACGGTGAAGAGTTTTTCAACGAACACACGCTGCTTGTTGTGTTTTCGAGCCACGGCGCGTTCGAGGGCTACGAACGTTTGAACAGAATTTACTGCAAAGACGGAAAGACCGTGCTTGAGTACGGTATTGCGGAAACCGTTCCGTATGGCTATACGCTTCTGTTCTATCAGTTTGCGGCTCTTCCGAAGAATGCGGTTTCATCGGATGAATCGTTCCTTAAAAGTGAGTATCCGGCGTATGATTACCTGCACACGCACGACGTTGCGCTGAGCATCGGCGAATGAGCGAATAAATAAAGAATTTGGGTCAGACTTTCACGCTTTTGCAACCAAAAAATAAATAATACAAAGCAAATACAGAAAATTTATGTATTTTTTCACCATGAGATGTTGACAAAAAATTCAAAGCTGTGTTATAATAATATTGGTTGTAATGACCAATTAAATTACAAACGAAAGGACACAGCAAAATGAAAAAACATTTCAAACAGATGGCGAGAAAAACATTGACCGCATCCATAGCCGCGCTCCTTTTGGCAATCACACTGCCGTTCGGAAGCATAGCGGAAGATGTCACGGAAAGGCATGCTTGTTCGGGAGGAGTTCTTTTTGACTCAGATGAAGTATTCATGAAAATGAGGGCTGATAACAGTGAACGTGAAAATGTGTCTATGTTAAGAAGTAGTTTGCCGGCGAGTGTCGATTTGAGTACATCTCCGTATTTTCCACCAATCGCTAATCAAGGCAGGGTCGGATCGTGTGTTGCTTTTTCAACAGTATATTATCAATTTACATATGAGGCAAACAAACTTAATGGTGTAACCACAACAGCAGAAAATGCGTATTCACCTCAATGGCCATTTTACTATTTAAGGGAAATGGATACAGATGGTGGTTTATATGTTGGGAAAGCCTATGAATTTCTTGAACATCATGGAGCACTTCATATGGCAGATAATCCGTATGAGGGAGAATATAATTCATCGCAGCCGTTATATTTTAACACAAGCAAAATGCGCGAAGCTTTAGACACAAGGGTTGCGTATTTTAAAACTATTCCGGTGACGATTTGGGGGAAGATTTCTAAACCTACCGATTCTCGTTTGGATGAAGTTAAGTCATATTTGGCTTCCGGCAAAGTTCTTCAAGCTTCATCGGATTTTGATTTTGATGAAGGTGTCTCCAAAGGTGATGTTATACTATATCGTTTTACGGCAAAGAATCCCGGACATTCGGTAGTGGTTGTTGGGTATGATGATAATAAATCATATGATGTAAATCGAAATGGAATAATAGAAGAATGTGAAAAAGGCGCATTTAAGATTGCCAATTCATGGGGAGAAGATTTCGGCAGTGGTGGATATGCATGGGTGCTTTACGATGCACTGAATAAGGAAACTACAATACCCGGCAATTGGGAAGATTCTCTTCCGGGAGAAAGAGTATCCGCATTTCGTCCTCTTGGAGCAGCCTACAATTGGTTTACAGCAATTACGGTTTGTAACTATAAAGTTGATTATGTAGCGGAACTCTCATTTAATCCCGTTCAACGCAATCAGGTAAGTCCTACGTTGGTAAAAGAGAAAAATGGAAGTATAACAAGTGCTGAAATTCCCGGACCGCAGACGCAAAGAGTAAGCAGTTTTACACTAGTGTTTGATTGTTTCAAGGTGGTCAGTCAGGGAATTGGTGTTGATAACAAAAATTTCAGCCTTGGAGTTGATCTTACAGGTAATGTGAAGCAATTGTTAAGCGGTAAGATTACGGATAACAGAGGAAATAAAATAGCTGATCTGTCATCTGTTGCAAATCAGGAGGGCAGTTACCGCGCGCCAATTAATCTTATGCGTGGTGATGTTAATTACAGTGGAACTATAACCAATGCAGATGTAATATTGGTAACACGGTATTGCTCGGGCTGGGATAACCTTTCAAATGCGCAAATATATCTTGCCGATTATAACGGCGATGGAACAGTTACAAATGCAGATATTACACTTATGCAGAGATATATTACATCGAACCCCTGAAAATTTTAAAAAAAATATATCCATACTGCAGCATTTTGAATTTCGAAAGGAGAAAAAGGCATGAAATTCTACGGAAAAATATTTTGCGCGGTTCTTGCGGCACTGATGCTCTCAACATCGGCTCCGGCGTTCGCCGAGGACACCCCGGCGGAAAGCGCGCCGGGAGAAATTAAGCTTTATGCGGACTTCGGAAGAACAAAGGAGCTTACTGCATCCCCCGAGGCGGGGCAGACCGTTTACGCCTCCGTCGTATGCCGCGAGGGATACTATCCCTACAGCCTGACGGTTGACGGAGAGATCGCCGAGGACGGCGGAATCGTCATTCCCGAGAACGGAAAGCTTTCGGCGAGCGCACAGCTTGTGCTTGCGGGCGATATAGCCGTTGACGGAAAGGTCGATATGAAGGACCTCGTTCTCATGATCATGTATGCCGTTGACGGAGGAATAAGCGGTTCCGTGAGACAGTCGTGCAAAACTGATATAGATATTCCTGCCGGAAACTACGACGGAAAGATGAGCGGAGAATACGGCAGAGACCCTATTGACAATAAAGATGTGATTCAGATGGTTCGCTTTCTTTCCGGATGGAAGGACACGCTTTATCCCGAGAAAGAATATCCGGTTGCTGCGAATATCCGTAATGTATATTTTTCTTCTGTGCTTAAGATCACGCGCGGTCAAAAAAAGGATCCCGATGCTGCAGTGCTTACTTCGACCGATGAACTCAAGAAATTTCTTGCCAACGTAGAACCCGACAGCAGTCTTCTCGATGAACTTACGCGGAAATCCGGTGAAGACGGCTTTGACCCCGAAAAGCACAGAGACGAGATTTGCTGGAGCAATGATGATATAATTGCCGAATATAACGAAGAATTTTTTAACGAACACACGCTGTTTGTTCTCAGATCGGATGACAGAGCATACATGGGATATTATCGGTTGAGGTCGTTTTACCGCAAAGACGGAACAGCGACTTTCGAGCTTTCTCGTGAAGATGCGGAAATTCCTTCCGGCGAGGAAGTCAGATTTTATCAGTTTATTATTCTTCCTAAAGGCACGCTCTCTCCTCATGAAACATTGATTTTACATCATTTTTCGAACGAACGAATGGAGGGAATGTATCCGTACACGCATGACGTTGCACTGAACATCGGAGAGTGAGTGAAATTCCGCAATTTCCCGAAAATAAAATTTTTTCATAAATTTTCATGGGAAATATTGACTTTTGGGAAAAGCTGTGATATAATACAGTCAACAGTTCGGACCGCCTGCCGACGGGACGGATTGCCGCACGCACCGCGTGCGATCCGGGGCTTGTACCGGAGACTTTATTTTCCTTTCCAATTAAAATTCAAAACGCAAACGGGGAGTCTTTCGGGATTCCCCGTTTGCGTTTCGTGCGCCGCGCGCTCCGTCGGCGCGCGTCCCCGGCGGACGTTTCGGCGGATTTTTCGACGCAAAATGCAAGGCGGCCGGGCAAATTTGCAGCGCGCGCCGTAATATCAATCGAAAATCACCGTCATTTTCGAAAAAATCGCGGAATTTTTGAATAATTTTGCCGTGCGTCTTGCATTTTGCGATTCAATGTATTATAATGAAACATGATCGGACGGAAGAAGGGCGGCGTTTTGCCGCGGCGCAGTTGAGGTGCGCGCTTTGTCCGATCGGGAAACCGAGGCAACAAAGAAAATCACAGAGAAAGGAACGGTCACAAAATGACGTTCATTCCCGAGAATTACAAGCCTGTCCTCACCGTCATGGAGACGGAGGCGGCAATTGCGGATACAAAGCGTATATTTGAAAAATATCTTTCGGCGGCGCTGAATCTCAGGAGAATAAGCGCGCCGATGTTCGTGCGTCCCGAAAGCGGGCTCAACGACAACCTGAACGGCGTGGAGCGCCCGGTGTCGTTTGACATTCCGTCCGCGGGAACCACGGTCGAGGTCGTTCATTCTCTTGCAAAGTGGAAGCGCAACGCGCTTGCAAAATACGGATTTGCCGCCGACAGCGGTCTTTACTGCGACATGAACGCACTCCGCCGCGACGAGGAGCTTGACAATCTCCATTCGGTTTATGTTGATCAGTGGGATTGGGAGCGCGTCATTACCGCGGAGGAGCGCAGCCGCGAATTCCTTCTCGATGTCGTCGGGAAGATCGTCGGTGCGATGTGCGATACGCAGGCGGAGCTTAAAACGATATATCCCGCGCTGCCCGACGTGATCGGACGCGAGGTGTACGCCGTCACGACGGCGGAGCTTGAGGAGCGGTATCCCGAGCTTACGCCGAAGGAGCGCGAGAACAAGGTGTGCCGCGAGCACGGGACCGTCTTTATCATGCAGATCGGCGGGGCGCTGCCGCGCTCGGGCAAGCCGCACGACGGACGCGCGCCGGACTACGACGATTGGAGCCTCAACGGCGATATAATGATATGGTATGCGCCGATGGAGTGCGCGCTTGAACTTTCCTCGATGGGAATCCGCGTAAATGCGGAGTCTCTGCGCAGTCAGCTTGAAATATCCGGTCACGAGGAGCGCGCGGCGCTGCCGTTCCACCGGGCGCTGCTTGACGGAGAGCTTCCGCTCACGGTCGGCGGCGGAATCGGACAGTCGAGACTGTGCATGGCGCTGCTTGCCAAGGTTCACGTCGGAGAGGTCCAGTGCTCCGTCTGGCCGGAGGACATGGTGAAAGCCTGTGCCGACGCCGGTATAGCCCTGCTTTAACCGATGATCTCCGGTTTTGCCGGGATCGGCGGCGTGTGCCGCCTGTAAAATGCGAACCGTCCCGGGCATTCGGAAGGCGGAGCGCAAATATGAAAAGGTACGGTCATAAATTATGGAAATGTCATCTGAAATGCTTGAAGAAATACATTCGTCGTCGAAGGACGCGCTTGACGCCTTCGCCGCCGAGGGCTTGAGCTACGACCTCACCCGCGGAAAGCCGGGACGCGCTCAGCTCGATCTCACCACCGGTATGCTCGATGTTATCTCCGATGCCGACGACTGCTTTTCGGAAGGCGGATTCGACTGCCGCAACTACGGCATCCTCGACGGACTTCCGGAGACGAAGCGCCTTTTCTCCGATCTTCTCGGTATCCCCGCAACGAGGATACTCGTCGGAGGAAATTCCTCACTAAATATGATGTATGACACGATGGCGCGCGCGATGCTGTACGGCGTGCTCGGCTCGCCCGAGCCGTGGTGCCGCGCCGGGGAGATAAAGTTCCTGTGTCCGTCCCCCGGATATGACAGACATTTCGGTATCTGCGAATCGCTCGGAATAAAGATGATCCCCGTGAAGATGACCCCCGCGGGACCCGATATGGATGAGGTGGAACGGCTCGTCTCGTCCGATGCGTCGGTCAAGGGCATATGGTGCGTTCCGAAGTTTTCGAACCCCGACGGAATAACGTATTCCGACGAGACCGTGCGCCGTTTTGCCGCACTCCGTCCCGCCGCGCCCGATTTCCGCATTTTCTGGGATAACGCATACGCGGTGCATGAGTTGTATGACGAGAAGGTCAAGCTGCTCGATATCTTCACCGAAGCCGAGAAATACGGCACGGAGAACAACATTTTCTTCTTTGCGTCGACATCGAAGATCACCTTCCCCGGCTCGGGCGTTGCGATAATGGCGGCGACCGAGGCGAATATCGCGCAGATAAAGCCGATACTTTCGACTCAGACTATCGGCTTCGACAAGATAAATCAGATGCGCCACGTCAAGTATTTCGGCAGCGCCGAAGGAATTCTGCGTCACATGAAGCATCATGCCGACGTGATACGCCCGAAGTTCGAGCTTGTGGACAGCATCCTCGAGCCGCTCAAAACAGCCGGATTCGTTAACTACATAAAACCGAAGGGAGGATATTTCATCAGCCTGTACGTTCCGGACGGATGCGCAAAGGCGGTTTATGATGAGGCAAAACGCGCGGGAGTGACGCTGACCTCCGCCGGCGCGACATACCCCTACGGCATCGACCCGCATGACGCGAACCTGCGGCTTGCGCCGACGTATCCTTCGGATACCGAGCTTGAGCAGGCGTGCAGAATACTCGCCGAAGCGATAAAATACGTAGTTTCCGGAAAGCTGCTCGAAAAGTGATGTGCCCGCGGCACCTTCTCGCCGCACGGACTGCACGAATAATACATCGGATGTGAAAAAGTCCCGCACCGCGGGGCTTTTTTCTCGGTGCGCGGTGATTATACATCGGTTGAAGCGCTGACGGAAAATTGCGTACTGCCCGGGTCTGTCTCCCCAAAAGGCGGTGTCAAACGATTCCGCCGCTCTGCTCGGCAGTATGTCTGCGCTTCGGACGGAGCGTATGTTGAGTATGTTATACCGTGCGTTCTTGCGGCGCGGCATATGACGTTCGAAAGAGGCGTTCATGACGTCGATGCGCACTTCCGTTCATGATGCCGATGCACTGCCGCGCTTTCCGAAGCTTACATATATTATATCGGCTGAGATTACTCGGGGAGTCCGACGCGATGCAAAAAACGCGGTGCGTTTCACGATTTGTCTTGACAAACCTGCCTGTCTCGGATATACTGATTACCGTTTATTTCGGATACCGTATCGGCGCTTTCGCCTGTCGGACGGAGAGGCTGCGTTCTTCTTCGCAAAGCCGGCGGCAGGAGCGATGCCCGATATTTTTACGGCGGCAGCAGATTTTTGTCTTCGGAGGCTATTTATGAATTTCGGACTGACCTTGACCGAGGTGCTTCTCATGTTCGCATATGCCGTGCCCGGTTATCTCCTTGTCAAAAGCCGTCTCGTCGGCGAAAAGGCGATTCCGGGATTTGCGGCGCTTCTTATGTATGTGCTTCAGCCGTGTTTGTGCATTGATTCGTTCAGGCAGATCACATATACGCCCGAGGCGTTTTCGCGCATGGCGTGGTTTTTTGTGATATGTCTTGTTCTTCAGGCGCTGTCCGCTGCGGCGATCTACGCCGTATCGCGTCTTGTCATGGGTGAGAGATTTGCTTCCGATACTTCTGCGAGGATCGCGGTTATCGCCGGAGTGGCGGGAAATGTCGGGTTTATGGGAGTGCCGCTGCTTCGCGCGCTCTTGCCGGATTATCCGGAGGCATCCGCACTTTCCGCGATGTTCTTTCTTGCGATGGGAATACTCTGCTGGACGGTCGGCGCGGCATGCATAACCGGAGATATGCGCCACATGAGTTTTAAGCGCGCATTTCTGAATCCTCCCGTGATCGCACTTGCCGCAGCGCTCCCGCTTTTCCTTACGAACACGCGCCTTCCCGCGAGCATAGCGGATCCGATCGCTCTTCTTGCCGATATGACGACTCCGGTGTGTATGCTGATCCTCGGAATGCGCTTTGCGACATTTCCGATCCGGGAAATTTTTTCGGAACGTGTCATATATCCGACCGCGCTCGTAAAGCTTATTCTGTTTCCGCTTGCGTCATATGCGGTCGTGCGTTTTCTTCCGTTTTCCGCGGAGATGAAGGCCGCCCTTGTGATAATGGCAGCCTGCCCGACGGCGAATGTCGTACTCAGCCTGTCCGAGCTTTACGGAGCGGGGCAGAAAACCTCGTCGCTGATCGTGCTTTCGTCAACGGTGTTCTGCATTTTCACGATTCCTCTTGTTCTTCTCGTGCTGTGAAAAAGGGAAAAATTTTACGTTCTTTTTCTTGACAAATGCAGGGATATCGGATATACTGTTTATCGTTTGTTTCAAAAACCGTATCGGGGCTGCCCGGCGGTGCAAATATTATTAAAGAAAGGAACTGTTATATGAAGTACGCATGCGAAATCTGCGGTTGGGAGTACGATGAGGAGACGGGAGATCCCGAAAACGGTCTTGAGCCGGGGACGCTGTTCGACGAACTTCCCGACGATTTCGAATGTCCGCTCTGCGGAGCCGGCAAAGAGGACTTTGCCGCCGTCTGACGATAAGGAACAGTGCCTGTTTCGGCATAATTGTTGAAACGGGCGTCTTTTTTTCGGAAATGTTGGTGTTTATGCGCCCGGTGGTTGGCAAAGTCGGTGTTGACTTGCCCGCCGCTTCATGTTATAATATCTGCAAGGAATTTTATTTTATAAAATTCTGCGGCTGTCGCCGCCCCGTGCTTCGCACGGTTGCAGTATTGACGGCTTCGCAAAAATGCCCTTGCAAGCAAGCATTTTTGCTTCATGGTATAATAGAACACGGTATAACATTAGTCTGTAATCGTACATTCACTTACCGTGTCTGCGAGTTTGATGCGTGGCATCAAACTCTAATGTATGCAGGAATATGGGCTTCAGTGATGTTTGCAATACTTGCAAACATCGCAGCTTGCGCTGCCCCGCGCTATGCGCGGCTTCGATATTATGACGTCAGGACACGATATAACGTTAGTTTGTAATTGCACGTTATCTTACCGTGTCCGCGAGAATGACGCAAAGCGTCATTCTCCGACGCAAGCCCGACATTGCGCTATGCGCTGAACTCTAATGTGAAACTGAGATTGAACATGGTATAACATCAGTGTGTAAATGAATAAAACGTATGCGTGACCGGCGGTTAAAGTGGAACAAACCACGATGGGAGCGTGTACGGTATATGCACCCGCAATCAGTTTGCCCGTGCGCCGCACCGCCTGGGCAGAGCTTATTTTTCGGATAAGTCTGCCTTTTTGCTTTTTTTCGGCGGCGGACGCAAAGGAAAGAAAGGAACGGTTACTATAATGAAGAAGGTTGCAGTTATCATGGGAAGCGCAAGCGATCTTGCAGTCGCCGAGAAGGCGACAGCGCGTCTTGCATCTCTCGGGATAGAGTATGAGGCACATGTTTATTCCGCGCACCGCACGCCCATCGAGGCGCGCGATTTTGTGCTTCACGCCGAGGAAAACGGCTTCGGCGTAATAATCGCGCTTGCCGGGATGGCGGCGCACCTTGCGGGAGCGCTTGCGGCGGGGTGCACCCTGCCCGTTATCGGCGTGCCCGTGAAATCGTCAAATTTGAACGGCGTTGACGCGCTTCTCTCGACCGTGCAGATGCCGACGGGGATCCCCGTGGCGACCGTTGCGGTGGACGGAGCGGCTAACGCCGCCCTGCTCGCGATCGAGATCCTCGCCGTGTCCGACGGAGAACTCGCCGCCCGTCTCGACGAAAAACGCAGGCGCGACGCCGAAAAGGTCCTCGCGAAAAACGCTGCGATCGAAGCGCAAT
>ENA-ORMR01002383-ORMR01002383.1-human-gut-metagenome-genome-assembly--contig:-NODE-2383-length-11832-cov-7.895644_pt1 | contig 11832 bp, 9 predicted proteins | sample MGYA00242107_ERZ509003 | MGnify/ENA primary metagenome ERZ509003 (study PRJEB26280, sample SAMEA2338699) | human gut metagenome | biome: human gut; feature: human-associated habitat; material: faeces... | reverse complement strand
CGGCAAGGCGGTCAAAATTACCCTGATATGAAAAAAGCCCCGCAACAGCGGGGCTGATTTTTGCCAAAAATAATTTAAGATTCAGGAACAGTTGACTTTTATCGGAATTTGCGTTATATTATCCTTACAGGTGTGGATGTTTAGTGCGTTTGTTCAGCCGGATTTTCTCCGGTTTTCAACGACGGGGTTTTTGTACCCGCTTCTTCCTCACCTCCGCCCACTGCGGGCTTTGGTTTTAACTGTCGCGAGGTGATATTATGAAGAAATCTGTTTTGCTTATCTCTTTGCTTTCGGGAACGGCTCTTATGTTTCCAAGGCTAACCATTGCCTCCGGCTTTCCTACACATACACATATAAGCACACCCAAACCGGAGCCCGCCTTTTCCTTTATTGACATGTCCCGCTCCTTTAAGACCGCCGCCGTCTGTTTCCTCGGCGCCGGCGACTGCGGCGATGCCGGTTTCGGATCCATGGGCGGAGACGACGGCTATAAAGTCGATACCGTGCAACAATGCAAGAACGAGGGATATTCCGTCACTTCATGTTCCCTCCCCGCTTATCCTTCCGGACAATGCCCCTATAACTCCGCCTATTTTGCAAAATGTGTCGAAGACCGTCCACGCGCCTGCAAGGAAGCAGGCTTTGCCGAAACTTCATGTCCGAGCGGGTACATAACCGACAGAACATGCCCTTACGATTCTTCTTACATAACCTGCAAGGAAAATCCCTGCTCCGGTTACAGCTCCTGCGAATGCGGCGCGGCTGCGGGCGCTTCAATCTGTTACTCCGGTTCAACCGCAAAATATTCGGCCTGCGAGAACTGCGACCCGTGTCCCGGTTATTATGACTGCGGCGGAAGCTGGCAATACTGCGAAGGAAGCGTTTGTTCCGCGGACAGTTCTCGTTGCAGCTCTTTCTGCGAAAGCGACCACTTCCCCTATTCCTGCCTTTCCGAAAACGCCTGTTCTTCCGTCGGCGGGATATACAGAGGCGGCTACTGTTCAAAGAGCTGCCCGAGCGCATCGGTAAACAGACGTCTCGGATTTTGGTGTTGTCTGCCGGGAAGCTGCGATTATGAAACCTGCTATAGCATTGTCGGATATAATTGCAACAACCATCCGGGAAGAGCCGAATGCGTTGCTGCCGGCGCCTCAATCAGATTTGTGGGATGTGTCGGCCCCGATTTCGGTCCGTTCGGCAACGGTACCGACGCCGGTAAAACGCCAAGCCATAACGGCGCGGAATATGCCTGCGACTATTAGCCGAAATAGTGAAAGCCCCGGGAATCCGGGGCTTTATCTTACTTCTTAATCAGGTTTTTAACACTGTCGACAACTTCGTCCACGGTAATACCAAAGTACTCATACAGTTGTTCTGCCGGACCGGAAGCGCCGAAACCGTCCATGCCAATGATATCGCCATGCAGACCGACATATTTTTCCCAGCCGAATTTGGAAGCGGCCTCAACGGCAATACGCGGCGCAGTTCCGAGAATTTCCTCCTGATAGTCTATCGGCTGTTTGTCAAACAGTTCGGTGCAGGGCATGGAAACGACAGCAACCTCAATTCCTTCTTCTTTTAACTTATCCCGGGCAGCAACGGCTAAAGAAACTTCGGAACCGGTCGCTATCAGCGTTGCCTGACGGTTATCCCTGTCGCCGCGGATAATATAGCCGCCGCGAGCCGTGCGGTTCAATTCGGCAGATTCGCGCAACATCGGCAGATTCTGGCGGGTTAAAGCTAGAATACTCGGCGTATGTTCTTCTTCCAGCGCCAACTGCCAGGCTTCGGCCGTTTCAACTACATCGCAGGGACGGAAAGTGAGAATATTGGGCATACAGCGATAAGACGCCAGATGTTCAACCGGCTGATGGGTCGGACCGTCTTCGCCGACACCTATAGAATCATGGGTCAGGACATAAATGATCCGAACGCCCATCAAAGCTGCCAAACGCATGGCCGGACGCATATAATCGGAGAAAACGAAGAACGTGCCGCCATAGGGAATTACGCCGCCGTGCAGCGCCATGCCGTTCATTACCGCGCCCATCGCATGTTCGCGAATGCCGTACATGACGTTGTTGCCGTTATAGTCGCCGCGGACAACGGTTTTCATTCCCTCCACGAAAGTCAGGTTGGAAGCGGCCAAATCCGCCGAACCGCCGACAATCTGCGGAATATGCGGCACAATCGCCTGCAGACAGAGCTGCGACGCCTTGCGGGTGGCAACTTTGGTGCCTTCGGCAATAGATTTTTCCTTAAGCTCGTTTAAGGCCTTGTCCCAGTTTTCGGGCAAACGGTCATTGATGTAGTCAAGAAACGTTTCGCCGGCGGCAACGGCTTTTTTATTCCAAGCCTGATAAGCCGCGACGCTGCGGCGGCCGGCTTCGCGCCAGGCGGCCAAAATGTCTTCGGGAACTTCAAAAGGCTCATAATTCCAGTTCAGAGCCTTGCGCATGGCGGCAATTTCTTCGGCGCCAAGCGGCGAACCGTGGCATTTGGACGTGCCGCATTTGGTCGGGGCACCATAACCGATTTTGGTTTTGCAGGCAATCAGGGTCGGTTGTCCGGCTTTCTGTGCCTGCAAAATCGCCCGTTCAATCTGCGCATAATCATGGCCGTCAATCTCGATCGTATTCCAGCCGACCGCCTGAAAACGCTTAATCTGATCCGTAGAGTTGGCTTTGTCGACCGTACCGTCAATCGTAATATTGTTATTGTCCCAGAAAACTATCAGCTTATTTAAGCCCAGATGGCCGGCCAAGGAAACGGCTTCTTCGGAAATGCCTTCCATCAGGCAGCCGTCGCCGTTGATGACATAGGTATAATGCGAGCAGAGTTCATCGCCGAATCTGGCGTTGACAATCCGTTCGGCCAGCGCCATGCCGACCGCCGAGGAAATTCCCTGCCCCAGCGGACCCGTCGTCATGTCAATTCCGGCCAGATGCCCGTATTCCGGATGTCCGGCCGTCTTGGCACCGAGCTGGCGAAAATTGCGCAAGTCATCAACATTAATATCTTCATAGCCGAGCAGATACAGCAGCGAATAAAGCAGCATGGAACCGTGACCGGCCGAAAGGACAAAGCGGTCACGGTCAAACCAGCGCGGTTCTGTCGGATTGACTTTGATGAACTTTGAAAACAAAACCGCGGCAACATCGGCCATGCCCAACGGCATTCCGGGGTGTCCGGATTTTGACTTTTCGATTGCGTCAGCACTCAGAAAGCGTATGGCATTGGCCATTTCGGGCAGTTTTTTGTCACTGAAAAAATTCATTGGTATCTACTCCTCAATTTTTTTGAAAAACTATTCGTCAACATAACGATAATCGACGTCGAAAGTGCGCCGGTTATATTTTGCCTCTTCGGGACTGATGACCAGCCCGAGATTAATGTCGAATTCATATTTCATCTCCGGGGGAATCTTCACTTCGACGCTCGGTGCGGTATAGGTCATTTCCGTTTCGTCCGCGGGAACGGCAACCGCCATGTAATAGGTCTTTTTGCCAAGGTAAGCCGGCGGCCCTTTGACGGTTTCGGTATAATAGGCGAAATGGACGTCGGTTTCGTCGCTCCGGCGCAGACGTTTAATTTTGAACACCGGATTAATTACCGCCTTGTCGCGGTTGACGCGGGTGTCAAAATAGCAGTGCCCTTCGTAGCCGACCAATGAAATCTGGAACTCTTCGCGATAATTGACAATCTGAGTCAGGTAGGCCGTATCACGCGGGATAACCACTCGCGGACACATCACATCGTCCGAACCGCCCAACCGGCAGGCCGAAGCAAAAAAAACAAGAACAAAGGCAAAAATTCGGCAACGCATTTTATTCTTTCCGTTAATAACTGTTTCCACTATACCCAAAGCCGTTTATTTTGTAAACAAGGCAACGAGCTCGCTGTGGTCAGAATAGACGAACTGGTCGACCATGGTCACTTCGACGAGTTTGTATCCGGCAGAAACCAGCGTATTGGCATCGTTGACAAATGTTCCCGGATTACAGGAAACGGCAATGATTTTTTCCGGTCTTTCGCCGGCCGGCAAAGCGGCCAGCCGTGCGCTCTGCGCTGCGGCACCGGCTCGCGGCGGATCAAAGACGACCGCGTTGAAACCCTTGAGCTCTGTTGCATCAAGCGGATATTTAAACAGGTTTTTGGCAGCAATTTCAATATTGGGAATCATGTTTTTGTTGACGGTACGGCGGAAACCCTCCAGCAGACGCTCGGACGAATCGACAGCCAGAACCCGGTTGGCCGGATTGCGGGCCAGCGGATATGAAAAAGTTCCGACGCCGCAAAACAAATCGGCAATGCGTCCGGAAGTTTCGCCCAGATATTTCAGCACCAGAGAAACAAGCGCCTGCTCGCCTTCGCGGGACGGCTGCAGAAAAGTCCCGGCCGGAATATAAACGAAAGTATCGGCAATTTTGACATAAGGCGCGTTTTTTTCGACGACCGGCTCAGCTTCGGCGCCAGGCCGGCGGCGATGCGAAATACGGATAATGCCTTCAAAACCCTGCGCCAGCTCAAACACCGCCATCCGATGCCCCAGTTCCAGAGGACGGTCAAACTCCAGAACGACATCAGTGCCGTTGTCGGCTTCGCAAAGCCAGACGTCGCCGCCATCAAGAAAAACCGGTACCGCTTTTCTGCCTTTTTTTCTTTCGGTAAAAGGCAGAGCACAGACCTCGGTCAAAAGGCGGCGGACATCAGGAAGCGCGGCATTCAGTTTCGGCGTCAACAAGGCACAGGTTTCGCAGTCGACAACATTGCCGCTGGCCGCTTCGTTAAAACCGAGCGTAACTTTGCCCTTACGGCGACGAAAAGCCATGGCGGCGCGGCGGCGGGTACCGTCGGCGACAAACACCGGCTCACCAAAGGCAAAATCCGCCTTTATACCGGAAAGAATCCGCCGGAATGCCGCCGTCTTGGTTTCCCGGTACTGTTCTTCGGACATCCCGCGTCGCAGGCAGCCGCCGCAGATTTCGGCATAGGGACAGGTCATGTCTACTTCAAATCCTCTTCATCCAAACCCAGAATCGGATAAAAGTCGTCTTTGGCCTTTTCGGCATCTTTCCGCTCTTCAATATTGGTATTGTTTTCGACGATATGGTTGGCGCCGATGCCGTCCAACAGCGAAATTTCCTGAACGCCTTCCTTTTCAAAAACCGGATGCAGCTGGCTGGCCTCGGGTTTGTGCGAAGCGTCTTCGCCGCCGTGGAAATGCGCCAAATCGGCCCTGGTAAAAACTTCGCAACGGTTACGACCGTTTTCCTTGGCGCGGTACAGCGCTTCGTCGGCGGTTTTAATCAGAGTATCAATGTTGTCAGAAATTTCGGACGAAGAAATGCCAATACTGACCGTAAAGCCGAACGGTTTACCTTCATCAGAATAGATGACCAGTTTGGAAATGGTTTCACGCAGACGGTCAGCAACGATTTTAGCTTTTTCCGGACCGACATCGGAAAGATAGCAGACAAACTCCTCGCCGCCATAACGGGCGACGATGTCGCAGTCGCGCAAAGCGCGTTCGGCCGTGGACGACAGCTCTATCAGCACCTTGTCCCCGACTTTGTGGCCATAAGTGTCGTTAACGTTTTTGAACTTGTCGGCGTCAATCATCAATACGGAATAACAACCGCCCTTCATCCGCGACAGAGCAATACGCTTGGTTACCTCCTCTTCAAAATAACGGCGGTTGTAAAGCGAGGTCAGCGGATCGCGCACGGCCTGATTCTTGAGCAGGGTTTCGCGGTTTTTGCGCGAGGTAATGTCCTGAAAGGCAGCATAGAGCGCAATGTCGTAGTTGTAATCGATGATGTTGGCCGAGGTAAGCAGCCAGAAAGGCGTGTCACCGGTAGAAGTCTTGACCAGAATTTCAAAGTCCTGCACTTCTTTTTCCTGTTCCAGCCGTTCATTGAGCAGACGGCGGTTTTCGGCGTCGGCAAAAAAGTCCCTCAGCCGATAGCGGTCCAGTTCGGAGGGTTGGATACCGAACAGTTTGACGGCATTGTTGTTGGCCAGAATCAGCTTGTCGTCGCTCAGGCGCGAAATGATAATCGGGAACGGCGACGATTTGATGATTTCTTCAATGCGTTTGTTGTATTTTTCGATTTCGACGTCCTTGTCTTCAATTTTCTTGGACATGAAGTCAACCTTTATCATTAGCAGGGCAACGGCAAGGCCGACATAAACCAGAGCCGAGACATACCACATCGAATTGAGAACTCCAGGCGCGATGCCCAACAGACGGCAGACGAGCAGAACCGTGACGCCGGCAGTCAGGAAACCGCCGATGAGAAAACCGGTTTTGAACCGATGGCCGCTCTGCGACCAAAAACTGGTCGAAATGTAGGCAAAACCGGTCAGCGGAAAAATCTGGCGCATATAGGCAACCATCGAACCGTCCTGCGCGATGAAACAGAAATAAATTATGGCAACCAGCCCCAAAACCGTGATGGCGCCGATGACCGGCGTGTCCGGAATGCTGGAAACCAGCAGCTGCGAAGCCGACAAAGCCAGAAACATCATGGAGAGCAACAGGATAAACAACTCAAGAAAGGCCAGGATATTAATCGATATACCCAGCTGATAATACTCGTTCATCTGGTAGCCGAACCAAGAGCCGATAAACTCCAGCACCAGACCGACGAACAAATAACGGATGCCCTTGCCGATTTTGATGTCCTGACTGCTGTACCAAACGGACAGCATCAGGATAATCAGCGCCACCAGCGTTATCAGAAGATTGGTTCCCGAGTTAAAAATCTCTACACTACTCATTACATCACCCCAATAAATTTGTATTTACTGATGTCGATATTATATTCATATTATTAAAATAAATTAAAGCTTTCCTTTTTATTTTGCAAAAAAAGGATGATTATTTGAAAAAAATAATATAGCATAGGGAAGCAAGAAAGCCGACAATAAAATGAGGACAGAACAAATGACCGATACCGCGCCCAACCACTACAGCCACAGCTTTGTGCTGAACTTGGACAAGCTGCCGACCAAAAAGTCCGACAGAATCGCCCTGCACATTCTTTATCCGGGGCTGATTTTCGGAACTATTCTTATTCTGCTGGGTTTCTACGAGCTCTTCAACGGCCTCAGCCACAGCCGGACCGATTTTGACTTCATTCCGGAAAACGAGGGAGACGTCATTTACCAGCCGTTTATGAATCCGACTTTCTTTGACCTTGTCATCATTCTGGTCGGCGCGGGAATCGTGCTGTCGCTGTTTTTGTCCTACATCCGCTATAAAAAAATCTTTTTCGACGGCAAAAAGGTACAGATTATTTACCGGCCGGCGTTCGGCGCCAAAAAAGTCGTCAAGGAATCCATCGGCAATTACGAGGGCGTGCGTTTCCGCATCGAATTTTTCCAGTTCGGCTTCATGACCAAAAACAAATACATTATTGAACTGTACCACAAGAATCCGCAGAAGACCGCGCCTCTTTACATTTCGACCAAAGGAAAAAACATTCGCAAAATCTGGGAATATTATGCCCAAAAACTAAACCTGCCCGCCGTCGTGCTGACCGACGAGGGAATGGTTCGCCGCGAAGTGTCCGACCTTGACAAGTCAATCAAGGAAATGGTCGAAGAAGGAAAAACCATCAACAGCTACAATGACAGAGAACCGTTGCCGCCGACCATCGCCTTTGTACGCAAGCGGGATAAAACGGTTATCAAGGCCCGGAAAATCTTCTGGGACGCCTATAACATCATCGCCTGGTTCTGCCTGCTGCTTTTCGGCGGCGTGCTGCTGTTTGCCAGTTTTAACGCCGAAGTCGTCAGCAGTCATTTTTCGCGGGAGTTTATTCTGGCGTTCTACGTTGTCGGCCTGTTTATCATTGCGGCTTCGGTCATCGCATTGTTCCGCAAGGACAAAATCGTGGTCAAGCGCGACAAAATCGTTATCGTGCACAAATTCATGCTCTTCTCGCGCAAAAACAACGAAATCAAAAAAGCAGACATCGAAGCGGTCGAAGTTACCGTCAACCCGGCAACCGGCAGGTATTACCTTTCGATTATTTCCGACAACAGAACCGCTATCTTCGGCAAAAAGATTCCAATTGAGGATCTGCGCTGGGTCAAAAAGTTTCTGATTAACGAAGTGGTCAACAGCTAAAAACTGTCGAGTTCTTAAATATTTGATTTGCCAAGAACCGGTTTTACGATATAAATAGATTAGCTTAACGCAATAATATAAGGAACAGGACAAAATGAAAAAAGAAATCGATGCCGACGAGCAGGAAGCGTTTATCCGCGAAGTTACCGAAGAGGTTAAAAACGACAACCTGAAACAAATGTGGGAGAAATACGGCATTTACATCATTTTGCTGGTCGTGCTGGCAATTGTCGGCGCCGTCAGTTTCGAAGGCTTCAAAAGCTGGCGACAGGCCAAAAGCGAAACCTGGTCAGACACTTACGCTTACGCCCTGAACCTTGAAAATCAGGGAAAATACGACGAAAGCCTGAAAGTGCTGGAGCAGATGGAAAAAACCGGCGGCAACATTTACAGCGACATTGCCAGACTGCAGACGTCAAACATTTTGTTTGAACAGGGCAAAAACGAAGAAGCCATCAAAGTTCTGGAAGAGATTGCCGCAGACAAAAGCATAAACAAAAAGCTGCGCGACGTTTCGGCAGTCAAACTCGCCTCTTACAAGCTCGACAACGCTCCCCGCGAAGAAATCGACGCGCTTTTGCAGCCGCTGATCAGGGAAAACGGCAGTTGGGCAAACATTGCCAAGGAAATGACGGCAATGGCCGCCATTCGTGACGGCAATATTGAAGAAGCCCAGGTACTCTACAACGAAATTCTGAATACGCCGAATCTTCCCGACGGTCTGAAAATGCGCGTTCAGGACATGCTGTCGGTCTTAAACGGCGCCAAATAAAATTCAAAAAGGATTATGGAGATACAGATGCAGTTTCTGAAGTTTAAGTCTTTGCTGCCGGCGGCCGCCCTTGCCGTGTTGTGCAGTTGCAGCACGTTTGACGAAGAGAAGATTACTCTTGACGGCGAACGCATTTCGGTTCTGGACGGCGAAACGGCCCTGCAGCCGGATTATGCGCCCGGACAAGTCAAGATTGTGCTGCCCGCGCCTTATACCAATACGGCCTGGTCACAGAACGGCGGCAACGCTGCCCATATGATGGGACACCTGAGTTCGGACAGCAAACTCAAGGAACTGTGGGAATCCGGTTTCGGAGAAGGGAGTTCCAAACGCGACTTTCTGATTGCCGCTCCGGTATCTGCGCACAAAGCTGTTTTTACGATTGACGCCGACGGCATCGTTAACGCCTTTCGTCTGGACGACGGCCGTAAGATATGGAAAAGAAGGCTGAAACCGCTGATTAAGGATGACATCAGCACCTCGCTGAAAGGCGCGGGACTGGCCGTGTTTGACAAGAAAGTCTATGCGACGACGGGGTTTGGCGCGGTTTTTGCGCTGGATATGGTTACCGGTAAAAAACTGTGGCGTTACGATACCGAACTGCCGATACGAATCGCTCCGACGGCCGAACGCGGCGTCGTCTTTATTCAGACCATTGACAACAAACTGATTGCGCTCAACGGCGTCGACGGTTCGGTTCTGTGGGACTACAAGTCGCCCTCCGAAGAAACGACGCTGGTCGGCGGCGCCAGTCCCGCCTACAGTCCGCAGCAGGACACGATTGTCGCGGCTTTTTCAAACGGCGAACTGAGAGCTTTCAAAGCCAGCACGGGCTCGCCGCTGTGGTCGGATATTCTGGTTTCGCGCAAGCGGACAAATTCGCCGGCAAACATTAATGCGATTAAGGCCAACCCGGTTATTGACGGTTCGACGGTTTACGCCGTCGGCAACAACAACATTCTGGTTGCCATTGATCTGCGCAGCGGCGCCCGAATTTGGGAAAGGGAAATCGGCAGCATCAACCAGCCTTGGGTCGCAGGCAAATTTATGTTTGTACTGAGCAACAATTATGACCTGTTCGCCATAGAAAAGGCAACCGGCAAAATCGTCTGGAACACGCAGATTCCGCTGGGCAAAACCAAAGAAGACAAAGTCGGCGTCACGGCCAGCGGTCCGGTGCTGACCAGTAACCGGCTGTTAATTGCGACATCCAACGGCTATGCTTTTGCCGTTTCGCCGTATACAGGAAAAATTCTCGGCTTCATCACGCTCAGCGACGGGGTCGGCATTCCGCCGGTTGTGGTTGACAATACCGCCCTTTTTGCTACTGACGACGCCGATTTGACCGCTTACAAATAGGATTGGACATGACACTGAAAGCAGCCATCGTCGGACGGCCGAACGTCGGGAAATCAACATTGTTTAACCGGCTGGCCGGACGCAAAATAGCCATCGTACATGACAAACCCGGCGTGACGCGCGACCGTAAGGAAACAGAGGCCAAGTTGCGCGACATAGATTTGCAGATTATTGACACGGCCGGATTTGAATATGCCAAGGACGATTGTCTTGAAAAAAGAATGTGGCAGCAGACGGAACGCGCAATTAAAGGAGCCGACGTCTGCCTGTTTTTGTTCGACGCAAGAGACGGTATTCAGCCCTATGACGAATTTTTTGCCGGGCTGGTCCGCCAAAGCGGCAAACCGGTTATCCTGCTGGCCAACAAATGTGAGGGGAAATTACAGGAAGACAGTATTCATGAGGCCTATAAACTCGGTCTGGGCGAGCCGATACCCTTTTCGGCAGAACACGGTTTGGGACTGTTGGATTTGTATGACGCCCTGAAACCGTTTGACCGGAAACCGCTGGAAAACGTTTTGCCCGAAAAGGACGGCAAAACGGAAAACGAAGCGCTTTCTCAGGAAGAAAAAGACCGGCTTGAAGATGAAAAATACAAATCAAGACCGCTTCAGCTGGCAATTGTCGGACGCCCGAACGTCGGAAAATCGACACTGATGAACGCGCTGCTGAAAGACGAAAGAATGCTGACCGGTCCGGAAGCCGGCGTTACCCGGGATGCGATTACCGTCGACTGGGAATGGAAAGGCCGCAAAATCAAACTGGTCGATACGGCAGGTTTGCGCCGTCGTTCCAAAATTGAAGATTCGCTGGAAAAAATGTCGGCCGCCAGCACCAAACATGCAGCTTTTATGGCTCAGGTCGTGGTTTTGGTTCTTGATGCCGATGCCGTGCTGGACAAGCAGGATTTGACGATTGCGCGACAGGTTATTGATGAAGGGCGGGCTTTGGTTATCGCCGTCAACAAATGGGACATTGCCAATCGCAAGGAGGCGTTGCAAAAGCTCAACGATAAGCTCCAGACGTCGCTGGCGCAGATTGAGGGCGTGCCCACAGTTACGATTTCCGCACTCAAGAATGAGAATCTGGACAAGCTGATGAGCGCCGTTTTCAAGGTTTATGACCGTTGGAATACGCGTATTCCAACCGCGCCGTTGAACAAATGGTTTGCCGACATGATTGACAATTATCCGCCGCCGCTGGGAAAAAACAAGCGCCGGATAAAACTGCGCTATATTACGCAGGCCAAGACCAGGCCGCCGGCGTTTTATATTTTTTCGAGCAACCCCGAAGGGCTGCCGGACGCTTATTTGCGCTATCTGATGAACAATCTGCGCGAAACGTTTAATCTGGGCGGCATTCCTCTGCGGGTAACGGTTCGGAAAACCGGCAACCCTTATGCCGAAAAAGACAAGTATCATTCCAAATAGTCTCAGCCCTCTCAAAAGAGAGGGCATTTTTTAGCCAAAAAAAAATTATGTAGTTCCATTATTGGTAGACAGAAAAAAATGTAGTGTCATTAATAGTTGACTCTTTCCTAAAATCAGCGTATCCTTATATTCAA
>ENA-ORMR01002378-ORMR01002378.1-human-gut-metagenome-genome-assembly--contig:-NODE-2378-length-11860-cov-3.853113_pt1 | contig 11860 bp, 7 predicted proteins | sample MGYA00242107_ERZ509003 | MGnify/ENA primary metagenome ERZ509003 (study PRJEB26280, sample SAMEA2338699) | human gut metagenome | biome: human gut; feature: human-associated habitat; material: faeces... | reverse complement strand
TTCCTGCACCAACTTCGTGTGCAAGCAGTGTATTTCCACCGAATAAAATCCTTGCAACGGCATCCAGCTGGTGCTGCCGCAGTGTTATTTCATCGTTCATACCCGGAAATGTAAGGAAGCTTCCGTCATATTTTCTTGCACGTGTGCTGTTAAAGATTCTGTTATATTTATCTGTCAGTGTATTCCGCCTTTCAGGGTCACTAAAAATCCAGTCCTGAAATGCTTCCTTAATTGCTGCCTGCTTCTGCTGGGCAAGTGTTGTTTCCTTTGCGTTAAGCTCTCTTACATTTTTTCCGGAAACAATATTTGTATCATACACCTTTGTATCTTTAAGATTTAAGGTGTCCTCAAAAATTGCGTACGCATTTACACGCTGCGTGCCATATTCCGTATTTGCTTTTACATCTGCCGCATCAACCATGCTTTTATTGGTAATAAACCATTTAGAGGTTGCCGGTGAATATTCAATCTTTATTTTCTGCTGTTTCCGGTATGGCAGTTCAAAGACCTCATACATGAACTGCTCATAATACTGTTTATCAACCCATGTGGCACCCGGACGGATATAAATATCCGCACTTTCAATTTTTTCAGGCTGTACTGCTTCAAGTGCTTTTACGTTTACTTCGTATTCCGGCTTTAAAACAGAAGCCCTTCGTGCCGTTTTAAGTTTTTCAACAACATTTCCCGAAAGGTATTCATCTGCATTTATCCAGCCTTCATCATCGCCCATGCCCGGCTGGTGGAAAATCACACCGGTAAGTTCCTCTTTTATCCTGTCATATTCCCCCGGTGTACCAAGCAGTTCTGCCATATATTCAAGATTTACGCCGCCCTTATTGCGTATGCTTTCAACCAGTGCCTCTGCCGGAGTATCTACTTTAGTGACCTCAATTTCCGGTTTGATTGTGCGCTGATTAAATATTGCTGCCTTTGATTTTAAATTTCCCTGTTTATCAAGATTTTCAAGTGTACACAACAGGTAATATGCCGAATCTCTTTCAAATGCCTTTTTATTTGCAATACTATTAATCAGCCCGAATTTCTTTGTAAATTTATCATATTCAATATTCAGCTGTATCTGTGCCTTTGTAATATCTTCATCCGGATAATCAGAAAGCTGGTACTGGATTACCCTGTTAAGCACATCTTTTAACTCAACCATTCCTTTTGCACGTTCTTTTGCTGTATCATTCATATCCGGTTTTGACATTTTATCATTTTCCCGGTAATAGAGTTCACCGGCGACAAGCGCGTATGAATAATTTTTAACATCAGGATTTGCCGGAATCTCATCTTTCACATCTTTTCTTTCATCTTCTGTGACGAAGTTCGTCACGTTTTTATCCGTTTCAAATTCAAATGCAATGTTTCTGTCCGCAGCTTCATTTATCTTCTGTTCAAGCTCGTTAATACCAACATCAGCTTTGACAGTCAGTTCCATTGATCCATACGGTGTACTTCTCTTATCCAATGTACCCATAATCATGTCCGGGTGTTCTACAAAATAACTGTTCATCGTATATTCTTCACCGGACTGATTTAATACATCTGTATATACCCAGTCATCAACTTCTGTCTGTGGCTGGCTGCGTTTTTTTAAGAAAATAATATCTGAAACGACCTGTGTATCTGCAGTCTGCTTAAATGCACTTTCAGGAAGTCTTACAGCGCCAAGCAGTTCGGCACGCTGCGAGATATATTTTCTTGCCGCAATCGACTTTGAATCCATTGTAAACCGGCTTGTGATAAACGCTACGACACCTCCCGGTTTGGTCTGGTCAAGTGCTTTTGCAAAAAAGTAGTTATGGATTGAGAAGTTCCATTTATTAAATTTTTTATCATTGACCTTATAGTCCCCAAATGGCACATTGCCTAACACAACATCAAAGGCTTCCGGACGGTCTGTTGTTTCAAAACCTCCGACTTTAATCAGTGCTTCAGGATACAGCTTTTGTGCAATACGACCGGATATGCTGTCAAGTTCCACACCATACAGGCTGCTGTTGTTTTTCATTTCTTCCGGCATACTGCCAAAGAATTTGCCGATACCCATTGACGGCTCTAAAATATTTCCCTGCTTAAATCCTGCCTTTTCAAGTACATGGTATACCGAGCGGATAATACCATCGTCTGTATAATGTGCATTTAACACAGACGCTCTTGCCGCTTCATATTCCTGCGGTGTAAGCAGTTCTTTAAGTGTCGTATATTCCACTCTCCAGCCTGCCCTGTCTGCATCGAATGGCTGTGACAGACCTCCCCACCCGGAATATCTGTTAAGTGCTTCTTTCTGAATCTCTGTCGCTTCTGCGTTGCTGCCCTCCAGTGCTTTTAATACCTGTATTGCCTTTACATTGTTTAAAAAACGCTTTCTTGCATTGCTCATGTTACCCATATCAGGTATTTCCTGTTTTTCAGTATGCGGCTGTCCGGTGGTCATGGTACGTTCCGGCTCCAGCATATCGGCAAATGACATCTGTACCGGCTTTATTTTTTCTGTTTCCTCCGCTGGATTTGTGACGAAGTTCGTCACATTCTTCTCTTTCTGTGTGACAGAATCTTTTACATCATCTTCCGGCGGTGTGACGAAGTTCGTCACGTTTCCTTCAGTATTTTTAATATACTTTTCAAGTTCTTCTGCAAGTTTTTCATACGATGGAAATGACTGCAGAAAATCTATCAGACCACCATATCCGTCACCGACATCGTAACGCTCTGTATACTGCTCTCCGTCCGGCATGACGATGTTAAATTTAACCTTGTCATATCCAAAATACCGGTAATCCTCTTGAACGTCTGTATCATACCACGCCTGCTCAGAACCGTATTTTTCAATCATTGCGTGCTGTCCTGCAAGATGTTCATCATCTGTCTGCTTTAACAGCCGGTCAAATTCTTCTATCGTGTATTTTTTTCCATCTTCAAAAGCAGCACTTTCACTCCACTCACACACAACATACGGCACTAAAAAAGCAGAGGTTAAAGACTTTTCATCTTTTTCCTCTGCTTTCTGTTCTTCATTTTGATTATTTACAGGGTCAGAATCAGTTCCCTCATCACGATTGAATCTGCTTCCATCGCTATCCCCTGCATTACTCTTGCCCATTTCAGCGGCTCCAGTTCCTTGTCCGGGATTTCGTCTTTGTCCCTCGCTGTTATCTGCTCTATCAGTCTTTCCCTCATTGCGTCCGCTGTCTGGTCTATAGATTCCAGATACTTCTCTAATGTCCCGTTCTTCTCGAATTCCTCTAGTACGTCCGGGTGCCATTCCTCCAAAAACTCTTTCTTTCTCCGTCCGTAAAAGCCCATCTTTACTCCTTTCCTGTGCTTCCTCAAGCACTTTAACCTCATTTTTAATATCATTAAAAAGCTGTTTCATGGATTCCTGTATTCCACTGCCAATAGCAGATACCATTCCATATCTGTCTATCAGCTCAAAATACATATCATCAAGTGAAAAATCATAATTTATATCCGGTTCACAACGGCTTAAAGCTGCATACCGCAATGATTCGGATACAAAATTACAATATGTATTCTCAAGTGTCATTTCAGGAACTGTCTGGTCAGCTGTTCTTGCATTGTTTATAATACTCTGCCCGTATTTTCTCCACAACGCAGCCGACTGTTTTGTCGTTATATCAAATATCACTTCACGGATTGTATCAGCACTGCCGTACAGCTGATATTTCTGTGCAAGCTTTTTGGCTATCTGCGTTGAAAATTCCGGTTTCATTTCCCACAGCTGCGGTGAAAAAGCTCCGGGAAGTTCTACAGTATCCGACACATCAAACAGATACTTTAATTTTCCTCTGCCATCCGGCACTGCAATTCCTTTTGTTCCGCGCTTCACCTGCCTGCGCATCCGTGTGTGCCACAGATTGTAATCCGCACATGCCGTTGCTTTTGGTCTTTGTGCGTAAATTAATATCTGTTCTACAAAACTGTATGGGCTTATGCGTGCCGCTGTCCTTAAAAAGGACGTCCAGCGTGAAGCGTTTGATGTTACTTCAACAAGTGTTTTCGCATACAGCTTTCTTATTTCTTCATAATCTGCCATAGATAAGATAATCTCCTTTATATAATAGTCTATCTATAGCTTAAATTATTAAAAATAACTTATCCAGTTCCATTTAGTGTCATTTTTAACTTACTACATACACTGTGCCGATAACAACACCTATTGCAATAAGAACCCCAATCACGCAGGTATAACTTATAATACAGAAAAGCAGATACACTGCACAGGCTGCAGCGATTGTTAATATATACGATAAAAGTCTTAAAAGTCCTTTAAAAAATCTTTTCATATTCCCATACCTCTCTTTCTTTTAAAGCAATTGATATTTCCCTTGTAATTATAATACACCGATTCGGTGTATTTGTAAAGAGGTACTTTCTCTTTTTTTTATTTTTTTGTGACGAACTTCGTCACAAAAAAAGACGGTACTGCTTTTCACAATACCGTCTTAAATAAACTTACTGCTGTCTGCAGTAACCAAATTCATTCATGAATCCGTTTAATGCATCCTGTTCTTTATATTTTCCAAGTCCATGCTCTTGTACATAGTCCTTAATCTTGTTCCTGTCTTCCCTTGTAAATTTCCACAGCTGTGTTATATGGTCACAGCTTATGCTTCCGGGAACAGTATAATCATACTGCAGAAGTCCACCAAACAGGCTTAACCTGCCGGTCGCATATGTCATACTTCGTCTGTTTTCCATCGCTCTTTCAAGTACTGTGGCATATTCTGGAAGCTTCCATACAGAATTTTCAACTACACCGCCTTCTTCAGGTGCATTCTGATAATACTTTTCACTGATGAAACGCACATATCCATATTTTGCAGAACGGACACTGCTTTCATATTTTATATCCGGTGTTGTGTCTGCAATATAGACCGTTACAGTCTTTCTGCTTGTATTACCAATGCTGTCAGTAACTTTGTAGGTTATTGTTGCACTGCCTGCCGCCGTGAACTTTTTCCATTCCTCATCATCTGTGTTCGGAATTGTAAGTTTATCTGTAATATCTCCGTCTTCGACATCATCTGCCGTTGCTGTAGTAAGCAGTTCTTCAACAGTTATTCTGCCCTCCTGTGCTTCCTTTAACGTAAAGTATCTGTCCTTTGCCGTAATTTCCGGGCAGTCGTCCCAAATGGCATACAGGATAACTACATCACCGTCAACAGTCGATAAGTTGCTTACAATATCCTGATTGGAAAATTCTATTGTTTTGGTATCGGCTGTCCGATTCCAGCCCATAAATGTACTGTCACCCCAATCGGTCGTCCGTACAAAAGCATTGTCCGGGAGTGTTACCTGTTCATCATACTTCACATTAATATCCTGTATTTTTCCGGAGGTTGAACCGTTGCCGTCAAAATGAATCGTGTACGTAATAGGTTTGATCTCACCGTCCCAAATAGCATACATTACTGTGTTCTGTGTAAGATTGTATTCACTGCCGGTTGCATACTGCTTTCCGTCTAACGAATTTTCTGCCCACGCTGTCTGCACGTAAGAATCTATGTATCCCTCCTGCGCTTCTAACGTATGCTTTACCGCCTGTGCAAGTGTCACTTTTTCTCCGCATACATTCGTAAGGTCATAAGCATTGGTATATGCCGTTACCGTTACCGGTGCTGGCATCTGGCTCTCATCGGCACCGTTAAGATTGTATTCAAGAGTTACTTCTGCAGCGTAAACTGCGTAAAAAATCACGTTGCTGCTTATTGTAATTGTGTCTGTTGTTATTTCATTTTCTTTTGCTTCCGCTGCATTAATATCCGTGTTGCTGTTCCAGCCGATAACGCTTGTCGATGTTACACCGTCCCAGGCATAATCTCTTATATCAGGAACTGTAATAACAACATCTTTCGTATTGTTATAGCGAGTGCCTGTTACTGTTCTTACTCCGTAACTATCTACAAATTTTGCTGTTAAATCTCCACTGTACAGAGCATACAATGTAACGTCTTCCTGTGGCATTACAAGGCTCTTAATCGCTTCTGTTTTGCTGCTGTCTGTATTCCACCCTAAGAAATCATACTCTGTTTTTTGTGCTGCAGGGGAAAGGTCAACACTCTGTCCCCAGTAGTAATCCTTTGTGACCGGCTTTGTGCTGCCATCAGACCAGTTCCCGCCGTTTTCCGATACATTATACGTAACCGTGTATCTGTTGCGCATATAGTATACCTGTAATGTAATATCCTGTGTTACTGTTGCCGGTAACTGTCCATTTGCAGTCTTTGTCTTTTCAGAATCATATTCATATCCTTCATAATCATTTAGGACATCGGTTACATTTATTTCTGCACCGGATTTGTATTGTTTTGTGGTGCTTTCATGCGGTGTAGCAGGATACTTTCCATCTGTATCCATAAGGAAATGTTCTACAGTTACAGTGTAATTATTCTCAATTGAATCCGTTGTATACTTTGCATACAGCTTTGTATTTCCCGCCGGTGTATAGGTATCGCCTGCTCCGCCCACACGGCTTGTCAATTCCGAATCCGAATACCAGCCGTCAAATGTATAGCTTATGGTCTGTCCGTCAAATTCAATTGAAGCTTTTTCTGCCTTTGGAAGCGTTACACTGCCGTTGGTATAATCTGCCTTTACATTGACCGTTCCGCCGTTTGCGGTCAGGTTTTTAAAGCTTAATGCCGGCAGCCAGTAAGACGCTCCATTAAACGTTCTTCCTTCATAAATACCATGTTCCCGGTAATGCAGGATTGCCCACATGGTATCATAGGTATTGTTTGTTGCCCTTAAAAGGTCCGGGTTGCCGTTATAATATGCCGCCCAGTTCCATGTGCCGACCGACCAGCCGTCCCAGCCTTTTACCTCGCCATGAGTGGTATTGCTGTCGAGCTGTTCATTCCAGCCGTTAAATGTTCCCTGTGCATTGGTATTTGCTGCACCGATTGTTGCCGTGCCGCCGTTGATTTCATAGCTTACGGTGTAGGCTCTTTTGGCTTTAAGGAAATTGTAGATTCTGTCGTATTCGTATGTTCTTACCGTATCTGTTGTTTCATTTCCGTTTTCATCAAGAAGCGTGCCGCCGTCTGCGTTGTAGTCCACCTTATAATTACTGTTTGTCCACTCTGCTGATAAGTTGATGGTGTTATCCCACAAGTACCACTGCTGGTTGTCGCCGCCGTGATAGCCGCTGATCGTAATGTTAGTTCCGTTATCTGTGCTATATCCCCACAGGTCAAGCACCAGTGAGGAAGAATCCAGTGAAGTACAGTTTCCAAGCTTTGAGCAGATGTAGAAGTATCCGTTCCCTGCCATTTTTAACGTCCATAACTGGTTATCGCCGCCGTGATATGCATACTGCTGGACATTTGCTCCGGCTGATGTTCCGCTTACATCAAGCACTTTTCCTGAATAGTTATTTTTGATTACCCAGTATGGCACACCATTTTCACTTTTTACATACTGGAACGCAAACATCTGCGCATTTCCATTTACACAGTCCCACAACTGCACATTTGCTCCGTTTTCGGTACTTGCGGCATTAATATCTACGCTGTCATATCTTCCGCCGCACTTTGTACGGATTGTCGTCAGTCCGTTTTGTCCTGGCATGACTGCCGTTCCATCTCCCGCATAACTTCCTGCCGTGTTCATAAACTGGTCTTTATACACCCAATTACTTCCCGCGGTGTATCCCGTCTTTTTGAAATCCAATTTATTAAACCTGTTCTCCGATGCAGCCGAATAGGACTGGTAGTAGTCTTCTTTGTTATCCGCTTCGTTGCCCATATAGTTTACAAACCGGTCTGCAGCTTCCCACTGTGCGCAGAACGTAAACGTTCCGTCCGCGCGGTCGCCAAACCATGCCGTATCCATCGCATACTGTTCTCCTGTGCCATATATATGCCATTCTTCCGGCTGGCACTCGTTAAACGGTGTCCACCCACGGTTGTCACAGAACACCGCTCCGTCTGCTTCACGGATTACTGCCCAGCCCTTAAACACATACCCGTTCTTTGTGTATGCGTTTGCTTTCAATGCAAAATTCTCTGAATATCTTACTGTTTCTGACGGCATATATCCGCTTCCACCGTTCGGGTCATATTGAATTGTGTACTCTGGAAATGGCGGATATGTAAATGTGAGGGTCATTCGGTCTAAGGTTGCTCTGATATTATACCAGTCTACAACCCAATCTGGATTGTCATCAAATACAACATCTACGCTGTACGTACAACCCTTAGATGTTAAATCTACCGTCTGTTCTGATGATTCATTTGTATTTATTCCTGTCAGGTCATGCGTTCCATTTGCTGTAAAATTAAAATATGTTGTTCCTCCGCAATTAATCCACGAACCTTCCCATTCTTCATAGTTATCACCATGACAGTACTGCGCTGCACTCCAATTTGAAGTCGTATCAACTGCCATTGTATATGTAGCGCTGTTTAAATTTCTTCGAATATTTACCTGTACTGGAATTTCCATTGACTCTGAAACATCTATGTCTACTTTATCGCATCGGTCATCAGGACTTGTTGTCTGATTATATTCATTAAATCTTCCTTCAACAGTGTATTCAGCTTTCAATATTCCCTGAACAGTTTCACAGTAATATCCGTTATCAAAACTTGCAGCATTTACATTTTTTACATTTCCTGTAACACCAATTAAAGCCAGTACAAATGCTAGAATTATACTGCCAAAATACCATATCCGTTTTTTCTGTTTATTATTCATCTATATACTCCTTTCTACACAAAATGACACCCTACAGACCAAAGCTGTAAAGTGCCATTTAAAATATTTTTTATTCTATTGTATTTTACAACATTAACATTGTATCAATGGTCATTTTTGCACCGTCAGATATTCCATGAGCATCAAAAATTGCCTTTATTTCTTCTGGTCCATTAGATGAACCACCAGAATATTTTCCATTAATAAATGTAGAATATATAGTATATCCAGTAATTGAATCTGTATATCCATAATCTACTCTATGACCTCTCGGCATATCACATTCATAATTAAATACCCACTTCCCAGTAGCAACCAGTCTTTCCTCATCTGTTAATGACGGTGCTGCTTCGGTTGCCGGTTCTGGAGTAGGTTCTGGTGCCGGGGCTTCTTCTGGTTCGTTGTTTCCGGTGTCTTCTACTTCTTCCGGCTCGTTACTTTCTTCTGTATCATTTCCTGTATTCTCTGATACGACTTCCTCACCGTGAGGAGTTTCTTCCGGCTGCGCTTCTTCTACCGGTTCTGCCTGCTGTGGTGTTTCTGCTGTGGCTTCTTCTGCCGAGGTTTCATTTTCTACTTTCGTTTCCTCTGCTACAGTTGTGGTTTCACCTGCTCCTGTCTGTGCCTGTGCTATTTCCATCGCTGCTGTTGTCTGTTCTGTCTTTTTTGCTGTAGCTACTGCCGTTGTCTGCTGTTGTGTTTCCTGTGCAGCTGTCTGCTTATTTCCTCCTGTTACACACACCGCCGTTGTTCCTACGGCAATTAAAACGATTACCGCCGCTACTCCTGCTACTACTTTTTTGTCCTTTAATAATTCTTTTAATCTTGTCATATTTTCAACCTTTCCCGTGACGAAGTTCGTCACAAATTTGTTCTTTACATAACCCAATTTTCCAGCTTTATTTGTGGTACTCTTATAAACTCTTTGGTGTTATTTGTCACCAGTATAAGATTTTCTGCCTTTGCATGAGAAGCAATAAGCATATCCATACCACCTATCGGAGTTCCCGACTTTTCAAGTGCCGCTCTTATCTCTCCATATTCATCCGCCGCATTTTCACCATATGGCAGAATCTCAATGGATGAAAGAAACAGTGATAATGCAAGCCGTTTTTTTTCAACCGCCGAACTTTTTTCCACGCCATACGTCAGTTCAGCATATGTAATCGATGAAATACATATATCCTCCGGATTTTGTTCAAGGAATTTTCTGATAACAGATTCCGGCTTATGTTTTATAATTGTTCCCGCTCCTCCGTATCAACTGTTCCTCTTTCCTCAAGAAAATCATCAGAAAACATTGTCAGACTGTTTAAAAATCCCTCCCATTTTGCATCTTTTGGAACAAGCATTACAATATCACCAATTTTGCTGATATTTACTTCTGTTCCATTAAGTCTGTATTCTCTTGGGATACTGACTGATTGATTCTGCCCGGATTCAATTACTTTAGCTGTAAATATACCTTTCCTTTCACTCCTTTTCTTTTACTCTGTGATTAATTCATCAGAATATGTGTCGTTATCCATATCGTTATCAAACTGTACTCCTTTTAAGAACAATAAGACTTTCCTAACCTTATATTCCGGCAGACTGTCAATGATTTGCTTTGCCTGTTCTCTTTCACTCATATCAATAGTCCCTTTCTTTCAAATGTGACGAACTTCGTCACGTTCATCTTCGTCAGCGTCAATAAGTCCTTCTTTTTGGAGTTTATACTGCATAAGTTCTATCCAGTAGTCCCGGCATTTTTCCTGTCCGAGTACCCAGTTCTGTAACGTCCGGAACGGAATGCCAAAATATTCAGCAAATTGTTTCTGTGTCATTCCTGTTTTTTCTACCAGCTTCCTTACTGTCATATGGCAGCATACCTTCTTTCTTTTATCCTATACACAGTATACACCTGTTCGGTGTGTATTGCAAGCACTATTTTTTCTGCGTGACGAAGTCCGTCACATTAATTCCATACCGGGGCTTATTCAGTTTTCAAGGTGCATATCTGTGACGAACTTCGTCACGTTTTATAAATATACGGCAATAATAGTCATATCTTCTGTAATAACATAACTTTCATCAAGCTGATGTCTGCTGCTGTTGTACTGTGCATATTTTAATTTTTCTACTGCGGCTCAAACGAAAATGCCTTTTCATACGAACAGCTTCCCTTTTTGCCCCTTAACGGATAGTCGTAATCTTCCGTCACGATAATGTCAAAATTACCGTTTTCGATATCCGCCTTTACAACCTGCACTGACAGTTCCCCATCCGTGCCGATTTTTTCATTCACCGCCCTGCAGAAACCCTGTATCAGCTCCTGCATATAGGCTGCTGTATTTCCCTGACTGTAATCAAGGCGCAGATAAATGTCACCCATGACATCCACTGCATAATCCGATGCCTTGTCAAGGCTGTTGCTTACCTCATTGTCCCTCATGTTGGTACTGATGATGGAACAGTGGATCAGCACACACAGCGCTGTGACAACCAAAAAACCTCCTCCGGTTATGACCGTTCTCATATAGCCCTCCAGTTCTTTTTCTTATGCCGTTTCCCTTTATGCCGTCTTTGGCGTTCTTGCAATCGCATCGTATGTATGATTTGCATTCAGGTTCAGAAACGGCATTTTTAATGCGTATTTCAGCTCCAGCTTGTAATACACGTTACCGGAAGTTGCGGTATCATACGTTACCGCCGCCGTCATGCCGTATCTGCTTACGTGAGAATTAATATGGTCTAGTGTAGCTGCATCCAGTGTATACCCGGCCGCATCATCACCGGTGCTTTTTCCATGCACTTCCATGTAATCCTGCACGTATTTGGAAACTTCATTTACCTTGTTTACGTCCATGTTCATCTGTATAAACCCTATCGCCATGTAACACATGATAACAAGGATTATACAATATGCCGAACTTTCTATTATTGATTTCATACTCATCTCCATTCCGCAAATGCTTTGTCCCAAACAGCTGTCCGTGACATCTGCGGCACAGACAGCTTTATAAAAATCTTACATTTAAGGATTTTTCATACCCGTACCTTATCTGTACAGCAGTGTATTAATCACTGCCATAATGGTCTGTTTATACATTACAATAACCACACCCAGCATTGCCGTTACTGCCATAAATCC
>ENA-ORMR01002373-ORMR01002373.1-human-gut-metagenome-genome-assembly--contig:-NODE-2373-length-11876-cov-2.885627_pt1 | contig 11876 bp, 8 predicted proteins | sample MGYA00242107_ERZ509003 | MGnify/ENA primary metagenome ERZ509003 (study PRJEB26280, sample SAMEA2338699) | human gut metagenome | biome: human gut; feature: human-associated habitat; material: faeces... | reverse complement strand
AGCCGACCCCACCTACATGTCGGACCCCGAAACGAGCGAATACCTCAACAGGCTCGGCTACCAGCTCGTCAGCAACGCGAACACCTACACCTACCAGTTCTTCTTCTTTCCCATCCGGGACGCAACGCTCAACGCCTTCGCGCTTCCGGGCGGCTACATCGCCGTGCACACGGGCACCATCATCAACGCTCAGAACGAAAGCGAGCTTGCAGGCGTCATGGGCCATGAAATCGGCCACGTCTCCCAACGCCACATCGCGCGCATGATCGAGGCCCAGAAGGGGAACATGGCCCTCACAATCGGTTCCATGCTTCTGGCCATTCTCGCCGCACGAGCGGGCGGAAATTCGGGCGGTCACGCCGCCGCGGCCGTCGCCATGGGCTCCCAGGCCGCCATGATCCAGTCCCAGCTCAACTACTCGAGAGACGCCGAACGAGAGGCCGACCGCGTGGGTCTGCAGACCCTCTACAACGCAGGCTTCGACCCCAAGGGCATGGAGAGCTTCTTCGAGCGCCTCCATTCGAGCAACCGCTTCTACGAATCGGACGCCCCCGCCTACCTCTCCACCCATCCGCTCACCGTCGAGCGAATGGCCGACATGGAGAACCGCACCCGCAGCATCCCGCCGCGCCTGCACCGCGACAGCCTCGACTTCAAGCTGATCCAGGCGCGCCTTGAGGTGCTGCAGGAGACGCGCCACGACGGCTGGTACAAGGTCAGGAAGGAATTCCAGCGCCGCCTCAAGACCTCCTCGGGCGTCAATGAGGCCGTGCTTCACTACGGCCTCTCGGTGGCGGCCCAGAAGCTGCACGAACCCGACGAGGCCCTCGTCGAGGCGCGCCTCGCCATGAAGGCGGGCAAGAGCGCCATTCTCGTGCGCAATCTCACGCGCACCGAGTACGACGCCGCCCGCACCGCCGCCGACAAGAGAAAGGCCGTCGAGGACGCCCGCAGCGCCGTCGATCGCTTTCCGCTCTCCACGATGATTGCGGAAAACTACGTCGACCTCCTCTACAGCCAGAACGAGCATCAGAAGCTCATCAACTTCCTGCGCAGCAACACCGCGATAAGCCAGGAGAGCTCCAACTACCATGCACTCCTCGCACGCTCCTACGAAAAGCTCGGCAAGAAGAGCCTCCAGTACCTGCACACGGGCGAGATGTACGCGCTCTATGGCTCCACCGAGGCGGCCGTCTACCAGATGACGCTCGGGCAGAAGGCCGCCGACGGCGACTTCTACACCATGAGCCAAATCGACGCACGCCTGCGCGAACTGCGCGAGCAGCTCCTCATCGAGAAGGAGCGCGCCAAGTGATAGGCCCCGCAGGCGCCTGCATCAGGGCCCGAAAGCGTGCGAAAATACCGCAACCGCCTTCCCCGAGGGGAAGGCTCAACCGTTTTTACCCATTCGAAACAGAATCATGGCTATTGAAGACTATATGACCGTTGCCGAGCCCACCGATGAGCTCATTGAAACCGATGCCGTCGTCGTGGGCGCCGGTCCCGTCGGCCTCTTCCAGGTGTTCGAGCTCGGCCTGCTCGAAATCAAGTGCCACGTCATCGACTCGCTTCGCAACGTCGGCGGCCAGTGCATGGAGCTCTATCCGACGAAGCCCATCTACGACATTCCCGCCGTTCCCGTCTGCTCCTCCTACGAGCTCACAGAAAACCTCCTCAAGCAGAACCATCACTTCGGCCCCGTCTTCCACCTCGGCCAAGAAGTCACCCGCGTTGAAAAGCAGGAGGACGGCCGCTTCTACGTCGAGACGAGCACCGGCACCCGCTTCATGACCAAGGTCGTGATCATCGCCGCCGGCGTCGGCTCCTTCCAGCCGCGTCCGCTCCGCGTCAAGGGCATCGAGAAGTTCGAGGGCACGCAGCTTCACTACAGCTGCAAGGATCCCTCCGTCTTTGAAGGCAAGAACGTCGTCATCTGCGGCGGCGGCCCTCGACTGGACGCTCAACCTCGTGGGCCGCGCCGAAAGCGTCGTACTCGTTCACCGCCGCGACGGCTTCCGCGCCCAAGCCGCCTCCGTCGCCAAGATGAAGGAACTGTGCGAGAACTGGGAGATGCAGTTCGAAGTGGGCCAGGTCACGGGCTTCAACGAAGCCGACGGCAAGCTCACCGAAGTGCTCGTCGCGGGCGCCGACGGCGTCACGCGCCGCATCCCGCTCGACCATCTGCTCGTCTTCTTCGGTCTGCAGCCCAAGCTCGGCCCGATCGAGAACTGGGGCCTCGAGCTCGACCGCAAGCAGATCGTCGTCGACACCGCCCGCTTTGAGACGAACATCCCGGGCATCTTCGCCGTGGGCGACATCAACACCTACCCCGGCAAGAAGAAGCTCATCCTCTCCGGCTTCCACGAATGCGCCCTCGCCGCCTTCGCGGCCTGCGACTACGTCTTCCCGGAAAAGCGCGTGTTCCTGCAGTACACGACCACGTCGCCGAAGCTCCACAAGGTACTCGGCGTCGAGACGCCGAACTTTGACGAAGACTGATCGTCTTTGAGTCCAAGGACTCCATGGACAGAGGGGACGGCCCTGCGGCCGTCCCCTCTTGCTTTTTCGCCTGCGAAGACCCGCGCTCAACGCGGGCCTTCGACTCCGTTTTCTTTCGATCAGTCGTTCACGACGCGGATGCCGGGCATCTTGGCCGTGTAGTCCTTCGTGATGCGGGCGAGAGCGCCGGCGACCTTCATCGCCATCTCGCGGTACATCAGGGCCTCCTTGCCGTCGGGCTCGGCGGCGACCGTGGGCAGGCCGCTGTCGGCCTGTTCGCGGATCTTGGCCGAAAGCGGAAGCTCGCCGAGAAGCGGCACACCGTACTGCTCGCTCATGCGCTTGGCGCCGCCTTCACCGAAGATGTGCTCGACTTCGCCGCAGTGCGGGCAGATGAAGACGGACATGTTCTCGATGATGCCGAGGATGGGCACATTCACCTTCTGGAACATGCGCAGGCCCTTCTTGGCGTCGATGAGCGCGATGTCCTGCGGGGTCGTCACGACGACGGCGCCCGTGAGCGGCACCTGCTGCGAGAGCGTGAGCTGGATGTCGCCCGTTCCCGGAGGCATGTCGACGATCAGGTAGTCGAGGTCGTGCCAGTTCGTCTGGGTGATGAGCTGCTGCAGGGCGCCTGCGGCCATCGGGCCGCGCCAGATCATCGGATCGTCCTCCTCGATCATGAAGCCGATCGAGTTGATCTGCAGGCCGAGGGATTCCATCGGCTCCATCGTCTTGCCGTCGGCGCTCACGGGCTGGCCGGAGGCGCCGAGCATCTTGGGCTGGGACGGACCGTAAATGTCCGCATCAAGCACGCCGACGCGGGCGCCTTCGTGCGCAAGCGCGAGCGCGAGGTTGGCGGAGACCGTGGACTTGCCGACGCCGCCCTTACCGGAGCTCACCGCAATGATATTCTTGACGCCGGGCATGACGCGAAGCGTGCCCTGCACCTTGTGCGCGATGATGTTCTGCGTGACGCTCACCTCAACGGAGGCGGCACCTGCGGCGCGGACGGCCTCGCCCACGGCCTGACCGACGGCTTCGGCACGGTGCTTGGCGGGATAGCCGAGCTCAATGAACACCTTGACGTTGCCGTTCTCGTCGGTTTCGGCGCTCTTGAACATCTTGCCGGACACGTAGTCGGTGCCGGTGACAGGGTCGATCAGCGCGGAAAGGGCGCTCTTGATCGCTTCCGTGGAAATGGTCATGGGATTCTTCTCCGTTGATGTCCGCGCGCATCGCGCGTGTGGTTATGCGGATTTTACGCGCCGATCCTTTGATTTTCCTGAAAAGGCCCGGATTGGAAAGGCTCTCCAAGCCCCCTCGGGTTTTCGCTACGCTAAAATAACCGATTGCTTCGGTTTTTCCGAAGCGCCCTTCATTTCAACTTCGGATTTAACACGACGATGAGTCAGCGCAATCTTTTTGTTACGACCGCCTTGCCTTACGCGAACGGCGCCTTCCACATGGGCCACATCATGGAGTACATCCAGGCTGACATCTGGGTGCGTCACGAGCGCATGTCCGGCAACAAGGTCCACTTCGTCGGCGCCGACGACGTGCACGGCGCGCCGATCATGATTGCCGCCCAGAAGCGCGGCATCACGCCGCAGGCCTTCGTCGCCGAAATCGCCGCAGGCCGCAAGCAGTACCTCGACGGCTTCCACATCAGCTTCGACAACTGGCACAGCACCGACGCCGTTGAAAACCACGAGCTCAGCCAGGACATCTACCGCCGCCTCGTCGCCGCCGGTCTCATCTACACGAAGGAGATCGAGCAGTACTACGACACGGTCAAGGGCATGTTCCTCGCCGACCGCTTCATCAAGGGCACGTGTCCGCGCTGCGGCGCGACCGACCAGTACGGCGACAACTGCGAAAAGTGTTCCGCCGTCTACTCCCCGATGGAAGTCGTGAACCCGTACTCCACGCTTTCGGGCTCCCGTCCGGAAATCCGCAAGTCCACGCACTACTTCTTCAAGCTCTCCGACCCGCAGTGCGTCCAGTTCCTCCGCGACTGGACCAACGGCAAAGGCAAGGACGGCCTGCCGCGCGTGCAGCAGGAGGTCCTCGCCAAGGACAGCGAATGGCTCGGCAAGGACGGCAACCTCTCAGACTGGGACATCTCCCGCGACGAACCGTACTTCGGCATCGCCATTCCCGACGCTCCGGGCAAGTACTTCTACGTCTGGCTTGACGCCCCCGTCGGCTACCTCGCCTCGCTCAAGAACTACTGCGACAAGCAGGGCCTCGACTTCGAAGGCATCCTCTCCGACGAAAAGACGGAGCAGATCCACTTCATCGGCAAGGACATCATCTACTTCCACACGCTCTTCTGGCCCGCCATGCTGCACTTTGCCGGCAAGCCCTTCCGCGTGCCCGATCACGTCAACGCCCACGGCTTCATGACCGTCAACGGCGAGAAGATGTCCAAGAGCCGCGGCACCGGCATCTCGCCGCTGCAGTACCTCGAGCTCGGCATGGACGCCGAATGGCTCCGCTACTACCTTGCCGCCAAGATGAACTCCCGCGTCGAGGACGTCGACTTCACGAAGTCCGACTTCGCCCAGCGCGTCAACTCCGACCTGATCGGCAAGTACGTCAACATCGCCAGCCGCGCCGCGGGCTTCATCTTCAAGAAGTTCGAGGGCCGCGTCGACGATTCCGCCATGCAGGATCCGCTGCTTGAAGCCATCCGCAGCCGCGCCGAGGAAGTCAAGGGCTTCTTCGAAATCCGCGAGTTCGCCCGCGCCACGCGCCTCGTAATGGAGCTCGCCGACAAGATCAACGAGTTCGTCGATCAGGAAAAGCCGTGGGAGCTCGCCAAGAACCCCGAGGCCAGGGCCGAACTGCACCGCGTCTCCTCGATCGCCCTCGAAGGCTTCCGCCTGCTCACGCTCTACCTCAAGCCCGTGCTGCCCGCCACGGCCACCCGCGTCGAGGACTTCCTCTCGATCGAACCTCTCACCTGGGCGAGCGTCTCCGTGCCGCTCTCCTCCGCGAGCCCGATCAAGGCCTTCAAGCACCTGATGCAGCGCGTCGACATGGAAAAGCAGCTTGACGTCCTCGTCCCCGAAAAGGCTCCCGAGCCCGAACCCGTCCTGCCCGGCGGCGAAGCCATCGCTCCCGAGTGCACGATCGACGACTTCACGAAGATCGACCTGCGCGTCGCCAAGATCGTCAAGTGCGAGCCCGTCGAAGGCTCCACGAAGCTTCTGCGCCTCACGCTCGATCTGGGCGAAGGCCGCACCCGCAACGTCTTCTCCGGCATTGCAAGCGCCTACAAGCCCGAGCAGCTCGAAGGCCGCATGACGGTCGTGATCGCCAACCTCGCCCCGCGCAAGATGCGCTTCGGCGTCTCCGAAGGCATGGTTCTCGCCGCCTCCGACGCCGGCGACAAGTCGCTCGGCCTCTTCGTGCTCGAACCGCACTCCGGCGCTATTCCCGGCATGCGCATCCGATAAGATCGACTTATTTGCGCAATAGGCCTGATTTTTTGGCCATTGCTTGCGATTGAGCAAAGGCATCCTCTTCCTAAGGAGGATGCCTTTTCTTACAATTAGACGTTTTTCCCTCACCTCATCCGGTTTTCGACATGAGCTTCAAAGACATGGCCCGCGAATTCATGCACCACGTGCCGCTGGCCAAATTCCATCCGGTGCTCCTCACCTGCCTGAAGGAATACGACAGCCGCATGCTGTCGCGCGACATCTCCGCCGGCCTCACCGTGGGCATGGTGGCCCTGCCGCTCGCCATGGCCTTCGGCATCGCCTCCGGCGTGCCGCCCGAATCGGGCCTCTACACCGCCATCATCGCTGGCTTCCTCATCTCGCTTCTCGGCGGCTGCCGCGTCCAGATCGGCGGTCCCGCCGGCGCCTTCGTCGTCATCATCTACGGCATCATCGCACAGTACGGCTTGAGCAACCTCATGCTCGCCACGCTCGGCTCAGGCGTCATCCTCTTCCTGATGGGCCTCTTCAAGATCGGCGGCTTCATCAAGTTCATCCCCGTATCGATCGTGATCGGCTTCACGAACGGCATTGCGGTCATGATCGGCCTGCAGCAGGTCAAGGACTTCCTCGGCCTCACCGTCGCCAAGATGCCCGCCGACTTCTTCGGCCAGGTCAACACGATCATCAACAACATCGGCACGATCAATCCGTGGGCCTTCGGCCTTGCGCTTGCGAGCTTCCTCATCGTCAAGTTCTGGCCCAAGGGCTATCAGATGAGCGGCCCGCAGTGGAAGCGCTGGCTCGCCCACCTGCCCGGCACCGTCGTCGTCCTCGTGCTCTCCACGATCATCGTCACGGTCTTCGGCCTTCCCGTCGAAACGATCGGCTCCAAGTTCGGCGGCATTCCGCAGTCCCTCCCGAGCCTGCAGATCCCCGACCTCGAGTGGGACACCGCCAAGCAGCTTCTCGGCCCGATGATCACGATCGCCGTGCTCGGTTCCATTGAAAGCCTGCTGTGCGCCCGCGTGGCCGACACGATGACCGACGACCGCCACGACCCCAATCAGGAACTGATGGGCCAGGGCGTCGCCAACATGATCGTTCCGTTCTTCGGCGGCATCCCCGCCACCGGCACAATCGCCCGTACCGTCACGAACATCAAGTCCGGCGCCTTCTCGCCCGTCGCGGGCATGGTCCACGCCATCACGCTTCTCGTCGTGATCCTCGCCGCCGCCCCGCTTGCGAGCAACATCCCGCTCTGCGCGCTTGCCGCCATCCTCGTCTTCGTGGCCTGGAACATGGGCAACTGGCGCGAGTTCCTGCGCCTGCGCTCGATGACGCTCTCCTACAAGGCGACGCTTCTCATCACGTTCTTCCTGACCGTGATCTTCGACCTGACGGTCGCCGTCCAGTTCGGCCTCGTCGTTGCCTGCGTCTTCTTCCTGATGCGCATGAACAACCTGACGGTCGTCGAACCCGTCACGCTTCCGTTCAACGTGCCCGACACGGTCGAGGCCTGGCACATCAAGGGCGCCCTCTTCTTCGGCTCCGTCTCCAAGCTCGAGCACGTGACCGATCCGGCCCGCATCACGTCGGCCTCCGCAGCCCGCATCGTGATCCTTGACTTCACCGACCTGCTCAACATCGACAACTCCGCGATGGACCAGATCGAAGTCTATGCACGCGCCCTGCACCGCCACAACCACGAGCTGATCATTGCGGGCGCCTCCGGCCACCCGCTCGCCCAGCTCAAGCGCACCAACATCGCCCAGCGTCTCGGTGCAAACCTCGTGCCGAACATGGAGTTCGCCTTCGCCCGTGCCGAAATCATCCTCAAGGAGCAGGATGAAAAGGCCGCCGCCAAGCGCGCTCTCCTCGGCGGAGAAGCCTAAACAGCCTCCACGCTCAGGCAAAGACAAAAACCCCGTCAGGCTCTCCGCCCGGCGGGGTTTTGTTTTGTCCGTTCACCATCTCAGCTCGTCAGCACGAGCGGATCGGGATCGGGGCAACGAAGCTCAAGCGTGCCCGCATCCTCGGGCAGCGTGGCGTAGAGCGGCGCGTAGGGCGCTCCCTGAGTGAGGATGATCATTCCCTCCTTGGCAAGCTCGAGGAGCGCCAGGAACCACACGGTCATCGTCTCGCGGTCTCGGGTGCCGTTCCAGAGCCCCTCCAGCGTCACGAAGGGCTCCGTCTGCAGGCGCTTCAGAAGGGCCGTCATGTGCTCCCTCACCGAAAGCTCCTGCCTGCTCACCTTGTGCCGGTCCCGAAGCTTGAGACGGGCGGCGACGGCAGCCCAGGCCGATGCGAGCATCTCGGGCGTCACATCGGGTTGGAGCGCCACCACGGGCACGCAGCGCTCCGCCTCGGCGACACGGAAGTCCCGGTCTATCCTCGGCATGGCCTGCAGCTTGAGCGCCGCAGAACGAATCCGCTCGTACTCCTCAAGACGGCGCATGAGTTCCGCCCTCGGATCCTCGGGTTCCGTCCCCTCGGCCGTCCTCACGGAAGGCAGCAGAAGCCTGCTCTTGATCTGCATGAGCGTCGCGGACATCACGAGATAGGCTGCGGCCAGCTCCAGATCGCTCTCCCTCACCAGATCCACGTAGCGCATGTACTGGTCGGTAAGCTCCGCCATCGGGATGTCCATGACGTCGAACTTCTGCTTGCGGATGAGGTAGAGAAGCAGGTCGAGCGGTCCCTCGAAGCTCGCCAGAAAGACGCGCAGCGCCTCGGGTGGAATGTACAGCCCGTCGGGACACTCCTCCAGCGGCTCGCCGTAGAGGCGTGCGAGGATCTTCTCCTCGGTCTGCGTGTCGACGCCTCGGTGCGCGGTGAAAAGGTCGGTCATGAAGGGACGGGTTCCTGCAGAAGATGAAGGCCCGCCGCATCAGGGCTGACCTCTCGGGCGTCGGGGAGAATACCACAACGCACGCCCTCGGCTCCCGCCCTGCGGCTGCCTGCGACTCCTGACTGAATCCTGACGAAATCCTGACAAAAAAGCCTCCGCACCGAAGTGCGGAGGCTTTTCTCATTCATTCACGGATGAAGCCGGAACTTATTCGGGCTTGTACATGAATTCGCGAACGGCGGCTTCGAGATCGGCCGGGCGTTCGTTGCCAGCGAGACCGTTGTCGTAGGCGTACTGGGCGACGGCAGCACCGATCTTGACCGAGACTTCACGCACGGTGGAGAGCGGCGGATAGAGCGAGCCCTGTTCGAGGTCGGCTTCGCTCACGAGCTCGGCGAGCTCGCGGGAGGCGGCGAGGAACATGCCCACGGGCATCGTCTTGGCGCGGGCGAAGACGGCGCCGAGGCCGAGGCCGGGGAACACGTAGCTGTTGTTGCCCTGACGCGGCACGAAGGTCTTGCCGTTGAAGTCGACCGGAGCGAACGGAGAGCCGGAGGCAAAGAGCGCGCGGCCGTTCGTTTCACGGTAGGCCGTGGCGGCGTCGCATTCGGCGCGGGACGTCGGGTTGGAAAGCGCGAAGACGATCGGACGCTCGTTGATTTCGGCCATGGCGCCGAGCACTTCGGCATTGAAGGCGCCCGGCTGGGCGGCCACGCCGATGATGCCGGTCGGACGCAGGGCGCGGACGGCTTCGATGAAGGTCTTGCAGTTCTCGACGTCGTGGGCGAACGGAACCTTGTTGTGGGCGAGCTTGTCGCCGCGGTTGCAGGTCACGAGCCCCTTGGAGTCGAAGAGGAAGCAGTGCTTGAGGGCTTCCTCGCGTTCAACGCCTTCGGCGACCATGGCGTCGACGAGGAGTTCGGCGATGCCGGTGGCGGCTTCGCCGGCGCCGAGGAAGAGGAAGCGCTGATCGGCAAGCTTCTGCTTCGTGACGCGAAGAGCGGAGTAGACGCCCGTGACGGCCACGGCAGCCGTGCCCTGGATGTCGTCATTGAAGCAGAGGACCTTGTCCTTGTAGCGTTCGAGAAGGTCGAAGGCGTGGTTGTTGCCGAAGTCCTCGAACTGGATGAGGACGTTGGGCCAGCGGCGGCGGGCTTCGGTGACGAATTCCTCGATGAGTTCGTCGTAGGCTTCGCCCGTCACGCGTTCCTGACGCAGGCCGAGGTACATCGGATCGTTCAGGTATTCCGGGTTGTTCGTGCCGACGTCGATGGTGACGGGAAGCGTCTTTTCCGGGGCGATGCCGGCGCAGGCCGTGTAGAGCGAGAGCTTGCCGCAGGGGATGCCCATGCCGTTGATACCGAGGTCGCCGAGGCCGAGAATGCGCTGGCCGTCGGTCACGACGATGACGTCGACTTCCTCGTTCGGGCAGTTTTCAATGATTTCGCGGACGCGGCCCTTGTCGTTGATCGAGATGAAGGCGCCGCGCGGATAGCGGTAGATATGGCTGAACTTCTGGCAGACCTCGCCGACGGTCGGGGTGTAGACCACGGGCATGTAGTCGTCGATGTAGTCGATCAGGATCTTGAAGTAGAGGTCTTCGTCAGTCGCATGCAGGCTGTCGAGCATCAGAAACTTGTCGAGAGCCGTCGGGCAGCGGTCGAGCAAAGCGAGCGTGCGCTTGACCTGCAGCTCCATGGTGGAAACGGCCGGCGGCAGAAGACCGCGAAGGCCGCGGGCGTCGCGCTCCTCCTGAGTGAAGGCGTCGGCACGGTTGAGCTGCGGGTTGCGGAGCAGGTCGGCGCCGCAAATTTGCTTGGATTCAGTCATAAGTCCTTCTTGCTAAAAAACTCCACGGGGTACGAAATTGTCCGGGCAGTTATAAGGTACTGAAGGTGCCGCCAAATCCATGGCGACACCTCCGATGGTGATTCTAGCAACTCTGTGAGGCCAGTAGAAACGGCTTCGGTAAGTGAAACAACCTAAAAATTCCGCTTCTGCTCATATTTTGCGGCTATCCACGGCATTTTCCCCTCTTCACCCGACAAAATAATAGCCTGCCCCTATGACAGGACAGGCTGCATTTGAGTGCTCTCGTCGACTTATTTCAAAGTTTTCTGAAGTTGGGCGGCGGTTTTGGCCGCGTCCGAATTCGGATACTGCTTGATCACCTTGGCGAGCGTCGCAGAGGCTGCCTTGACGTTTCCGAGCGCCGCCTGGGACGACGCCACGGAGATCATGGCATCGGCCACGCGCGGATGCTTCGGGTAGCTGCGGATGAGCGAATTCTGAACGTTGATCGTGCTCTTGTACTGCTCAAGGGCGAAGAGGCAGGATCCGCGCCAGTAGACGGCGTCGGCCGCGTAGGCGGACTTGGGCCACTCGGCGCCGAAAGTGCTGAATGCGGCGGCGGCCTTCTTGTAGTCGCCCGCCTTGAGAAGCTCGACGGCGGCGTCGTAGGCGGCCTGCTCCTGAGGCTGAACCATGACCTTCTCGCCGTTGACCTCAACTTCACGCGGCTCGAACTTGCCGAGGCGCTCGTCGATGCTGGTGTAGAGCTCGCGCGTGCTGCGCTTTTCCTGACGGATCGCATTCGTGAGCTCCTCGACCTGACCGGTGAGAAGGCGGTTCTGGTTCTGCAGGTTGTCGAGACGCGTCGCAAACGAAATCTGTGCGTTCTTGAGCTGTTCCTCAAGGGCGGCAACCTGTGCGCGCAGATCAAGAATGGCGCGGCGAGCATCGTCGTCCGCGAAGGCCATCGCACCCGCGGCGGAGCCCGACAGGATCGCGGCCGTGCAGGCCTGAACCATCAGCTTGTTCAAATTCATAATTTCTCCGAAGAAGCCGCTCGTGTCCGTGCACGAGCCGGGCTCGAAAAGCAGGCGGCCGGCCGCGGTCCCCGTGGGGCTGCGTCCGGCCGTCGTCTCAGGTAATGCGTCCAGAGATTACTGGGCGGCCTTGCCGGACGTCACTTCCGTCGGATAGACGATGTCGGCGCGGCGGTTCTGGGCCCAGGCTTCCTCGCTGTGACCGTAGGCCACCGGCTTTTCACGGCCGAAGGAAACGGCTTCGATGCG
>ENA-ORMR01002371-ORMR01002371.1-human-gut-metagenome-genome-assembly--contig:-NODE-2371-length-11885-cov-2.792646_pt1 | contig 11885 bp, 8 predicted proteins | sample MGYA00242107_ERZ509003 | MGnify/ENA primary metagenome ERZ509003 (study PRJEB26280, sample SAMEA2338699) | human gut metagenome | biome: human gut; feature: human-associated habitat; material: faeces... | reverse complement strand
CCGGGGCTTTTGCAAATACCGAAGTTAGCGATGACGGAAAGGAGGAAGATTCTGATGAAGAAGTTCTGGAAGTGGAAGAACCAGGCGGAGACGGAGACAGCCCCGGCGGAGCGGACGCTGTTCCTGATCCGCTCCAACGCGGCGGTGCAGGATCGCCTGCGCGGCGGCGAAAAGCTCCTGAACGAGCAGGTCGTTTCGCTCTGCGAGAGCGGTCTGCTGGCGGGGAAGTACGCCGAATTCGCGCGCCCTGCCGCGGCGTTTGAGCGCTTTCTGGAAAGCAATGTGACGGTACACGTGGACTCGCTGTCCTACGGGATGTCGGGGCGGCGGCTGGGCGGGATATTCGGCTTCCGCACCCGGCACATGGTGTCCTATGCCGACAACCTCCGCCTGCTCTGCGAGGACGTCACCCGGTACCGCGAGGGCGGCTACCGCATCGCGGTGATTGCCGAGAACGAGACGGCGGCGCGCAGTCTTGCCGACCTGTTTGCGGATGCGGGCATCCCGGCTGCCATCCCCGCGCCGGGGAGCGCGGACACCCCCGACGCCATGCCGCGCGGCACGGTGCTGATCCACTGGCGCAGCTACCTGTTCGGCTATGAGCTGATGGTGCCGCGCATTGCCATCCTGTCCACCAATCCCGACAGCCGCACCGGATCGCTGTCCACCTCCCCGGCAGTCCTGCGCAGCCGCAAGCGGGCGGCGGACGAGGCGCGGCGGCGCAACACCCGCACGATCCTTTCCTTCAACGACCTGGAGCCGGGCGACCTTGTGGTGCATGAATCCTACGGCATCGGGCGCTTCACCGGCATCGAGAACCTGACGGCGGCGGGCGTCAGCCGGGACTATATCGGCATCCAGTACGCCGGGACGGATAAGCTGTACATCCCGGTCGAGAAGCTGGACATGGTGTCCAAGTACATCGGGGCGCACGCGGACGACGGCATGATCAAGCTGTCCAAACTGGGCACCGACGGCTGGAACCGCACCAAGGCAAAGACCAAGGCGGTCGTCCGGGAGATGGCAAAGGATCTCATCAGCCTGTACGCCGAGCGGATGCGCCGTCCGGGGCACGCCTTTGCGCCGGACAGCGAGTGGCAGCGCGAGTTCGAGGAGAACTTCGGCTACACGGAGACGGACGATCAGCTGCGCTGCACGGCGGAGATAAAGGGGGACATGGAGTCCTCCGTGCCGATGGACAGACTGCTGTGCGGAGACGTCGGCTTCGGCAAGACCGAGGTCGCAATGCGCGCGGTGATGAAGTGCGTGCTCGACGGCAAGCAGGCGGCGATACTTGTGCCGACGACAGTGCTTGCCCAGCAGCATTATCAGACCGCCGTGGCGCGTTTCCGGGGCTTCCCCGTCACCATCGACGTGCTCAGCCGCTTTCGCACCCCGAAAATGCAGCAGCAGACCTTACAGAAGCTCCGCGCCGGTTCCGTTGACTTAATCATCGGGACCCATAAGCTGCTGCAAAAAACCGTCCAGTTCAAGGATTTGGGTCTGCTCATTGTGGACGAGGAGCAGCGCTTCGGCGTCAGCCATAAGGAGCGCCTGAAGGAAATTTCCAAGGGCGTGGACGTACTGACCCTCTCCGCCACCCCCATTCCCCGGACGCTGAACATGGCGCTGTCCGGCATCCGGGACATGTCCACCATCGAGCAGCCTCCCGCCGACCGCTATCCCGTGCAGACCTTCGTGATGGAGTACAGCGAGCCCATTGTGGACGACGCCATCCGCCGTGAAATCGAACGGGGCGGGCAGGTCTACTATCTGCACAACCGCACCGAAACCATCGACCAGTGCGCCGCCGCGATCAAACGCCGGATTCCGGACATCAGCGTGGGCGTCGCCCACGGCCAGATGGGCGAGGACGCGCTGGGAGACGTGATGCAGTCCATGGCCGAGGGCGAGATTCAGGTGCTGGTATGCACCACCATCATCGAAACCGGTCTGGACATTCCCAACGCCAACACCCTCATCATCGAAAACGCCGACCGGTTCGGCCTGAGCCAGCTGCACCAGCTTCGCGGCCGGGTAGGACGCTCCACCCGCCACGCCTACGCCTATTTCACCTACCGTCCGGAAAAGAATCTCACCGAGGTCGCCGAAAAGCGGCTTTCCGCCATCCGGGATTTTGCCGAATTCGGCTCCGGCTTCAAAATTGCCATGCGGGATCTGGAAATCCGGGGCGCGGGCAACCTCCTGGGCGCCGAGCAGTCCGGCCACATGTCCAGCGTGGGCTACGACATGTACCTCAAGCTGCTGGACGAGGCGGTTCTGGAGGAAAAGGGCGAAGCCCCCAAGGCGCCGGAATGTACCGCCGACCTGAACGTCACCGCCAACGTGGACAAAGATTACGTCTCCCGGGGGGAGGAACGGATGGATTTGTATCGCCGCATGGCCGCCATCCGCTCTCAGGAGGACGCCGACGATCTGCTGGACGAAATTGTGGACCGCTACGGCGAGCCGCCCAAGGGCGTGCTGAACCTCATCGATATCGCCCTGCTCCGGGCAAAGGCGCGGCAAGTCGGCATCAAGGACATCCGTCAGAAGTCCGGGGACGTGCTGTTCACCCTGAGCAATCTGAACTTCGAGGCCGTGGGCGCGCTGTGTTCCGACCCGGATTACAAGCAGCGGGTCACCTTCCTCGCCAGCGCCAAGGAACCGACCCTCCGCTTCAAGCTCGCCAACGGCGTGGACAGCCTGAAGCAGAGCAAGCTGTTTGTGGAGCACTATACCAGCTTTTTCCAGAGCTGACGTTTTGGGAACCTCTGAATAAATCGTCTGCGGCTGTGAGCGGATCTTTTTCGCCCACTCTTCGGTATCGAAAACGGGAAATACATACAGTATTCCGCCGTTTCCGATACCTCGATTGGACGAAAAATCTCGCGCTCACAGCTCTTGCCGATTTGTTCAGAGGTTCCCTTGACATTCCGTGTTATAATAGCGTTGAATCCAACCTTCCCTCAGGAAAGGAGCAGCCTATGTCTAAAGGCAAATTTTCCAACCCCCGGCCATACCGGGAAGAAGAACGTGAAATTGAAAAGAGCTTCCGCCAGCTGACCGGTCAGGAGAAGCCCGCGAAGCCGGATGACCCCATCTTCTCCCAAGCCTCCGTCCCTGATCTGGACGCCACCGACCCGGAGGCCGCCGACCTTATCACCGAGGCCGACAGCCTGATTCCCGAAGAGAACAGTCTGTTTTCCGGAGAAGACAGCCCGGTTCCCGACGAAGAACCGGACTTTTCACTGGACGAGAAGGAGAACCCCCCGAAGCGCGGCACTCCGTCCTTCCTTGATAAGGCTCTTTCCTTTGTGGACAACAACCAGAAGCCCGTGATGGTGGCTCTGTGCGCCGCCGCGCTGGTTCTGATCATTTCCCTGATTGCCATTTTCGTCGTCAACGTCTCCGGCGACCCCTACGGCAAAAAAATCCTGAACAACGTCACCGTCGCCGGTGTGAACGTGGGCGGGATGAGCAAGTCCGATGCCATCACCGCCGTTCGCGCTGTTACCGACCAGACCTACACGAAGCAGGCCATGGTGGTGACTCTGGGCGATACCACCTTACAGCTGTCCCCCAGCGATACCGGCGCGAAGCTGGACGTAAAGGCCGCCGTCAACGCCGCCTATGCTTACGGCAGAACCGGCACCAAGGCCGAGCGTCAGGAAGCCTATCAGGCGTCCCTCAGGAGCAACCACATCATCGGACTGCTGCCCTACCTGCATCTGAAGCAGGATTACATCAAGGGCGTTCTGGAGGACTACGCTGGAACCGCCGGCAGTCTGCTGACCCAGACCACCTACGCTCTGGAAGGCGACGTCCCCGATCTTGCGACGGACAAATTTGACGAAGAACATGCCCCTCAGCTGACGCTGGTCATCACAATGGGAACTCCCGGCGTAAATTTCAACGTAGATGATGTGTTCAACCAGATTCTGGACGCCTACAGCATGAACGTTTTCACCGTAAAGGCGGAGGGCGCGCAGGCCGAGGGCGAACCGGATGCCGTTGATTTGCAGAAAATTTACGACGATGTCTGCGTAGAGCCCGTGGACGCCACCGTCAATATGCAGACCTTCAAGGCCATCCCCGGCTCCTACGGCTACGTGTTCGACATGGTGCAGGCGCAGAAGCTAGTCAGTGCGGCGCAGTACGGCGAGGTCGTCCGCGTTCCCATGGAATATGTCGCCCCGGAAATTCTGGACGACGACGTGTTCTTCCGGGATGTTCTGGGCAGCACCAGCACGCCCCACAGTAACAACGCCAACCGCACCGCCAATCTGGAGCTGGCATGTAAGGCGCTGAACGGCGTCGTGCTGAACCCCGGCGAGACCTTCTCCTTCAACGACACTTTGGGCGAACGCACCACCGCAAAGGGCTACAAGTCCGCCCCGGCATATTCCGGCGACGATCTGGTGAATCAGGTTGGCGGCGGCATCTGTCAGGTCTCCTCCACGCTGTATTGCAGCACCCTGCTGGCCGATCTGGAAATTGTCTCCCGCACCAACCACGGTTTCCCCGTGAACTATATCAATTACGGCATGGACGCCACCGTCAGCTGGCGCTCTCCCGACTTCAAGTTCCGCAACAACACCAATTACCCCATTAAAATAGAGGCAAGCGTCAGCGGCGGCTATGTCAATGTGCAGATCCTCGGCACCGACGAGAAGGACTATTACGTTGAAATGAGCTATGTCGTCTCCGAGACCTACAAGCCCGAGACGGAGTACAAGGACTTCAAGCCCGACAACCCTGAGGGCTACAAGAACGGAGACGTGATTGAGGAAGGCACCACCGGCTATCTGGTCAAGACGTACAAGAGCAAGTACGACAAGGCCACCGGCGTGCTGATCTCCAAGGATTTTGTCGCCAATTCCCGGTACAAGACAGTGAACAAGGTGGTCGCGCGGGTCGAAGAGCCGACAGAACCTACGACCGTACCCACAACGCCGTCCACCGCCCCCTCTACCGAACCTGCCACCACACCCACAGCACCGTCTACCACACCGTCTACCACACCGCCTACCACGCCATCCACTTCCGAGCCTTCCACTACCGAAGCCTCGGAGAACGGCGGTGAATGAGTAAGACAGTTGAATACACAAACGGCGTGACCTTCCCCAGTCACGCCGTTTGTTTCTATTCGATAAAGCGGGATTTACCGTAATCAGCCGTTGGACACGGTTTTCTGCTTTCCATATTTTTCTTCCATTTCGTCCGTGTGAGCATGAAGCAGTTTCAACGCCCGCGCCTGAACGCAGGGCAGCGACCTCTGATCCGTATCCGCAAACTCGCGTTTGATTCTTGCGGATGCCATTGCGTGGCTGTCGCCGGTTCTGCTTTCATCCGCTTCCGACAGGAACTTTTGCAGCAACCCCAGATTGCCAGAATAATGAAGCTCCACCAGTTTTGCCCGGTATTCCAGCTCTGCGGGGGTGATTCCCGGGAATTGCTTCATATCTACGGTGTGCTGGGCTTCGTGCTTCAGGAGCGAAACCAGAAACCGCTCGCTTTCAAAGTCATACGCCTGCTCGATGCAGTTGATCGTGCCGTCGGGGGAAGCCCAGCCGCCCGTACCGAACCTGCCGAAGGTCAGATAATCCATCCAGCTGCGGAACACGAAGCCCTTGAGAATGTTGACGGTATATTCCGCCGTCCCGCCCGGCAGCCCTACCTGATAGATGGTGGGAACCGTTTCCCGCCAGACGTAGGGGCCGTAATAGCCCTGTGTTTTCCCGAAAAGCGCATGATAGCCCTCCGCCTCAAACACCGACTGAAGCCGCTCCGCCAGAAGCGCTTTCTCCGCGTCGGGCATACCCAGAAGCGCTTTCAGCCCCGCCAGCAGCTTCTCTGCGGCCCCCGCCTCCGGCAAGCCGCAGTAAAAAGTATCCCGGTAATAGATCTGGTACAAGTGGAGTATCTCGTTGAGCTTGTCCGGTACGTCAAATCTGCGGTATTTGCTATTTTCAAAGATCGCCACGTATGCGGGAAGAATGTCCTTGAATTCCTCATGTTCCCGCATGTACGCGATAGCGCCTTTGATATCACCATTCATGAAAAACTGACTGATCTCCATATCCGCTCTCCTCTGCAACTTTTGCCCCCATTCTACCATATAACGGCAGGATGCGCAAGCGCCGCCCGGTTTCTGGTCTTGCATTTGCCGGGAAATGTAGTATAATGAGGAAAATACGTTTCCGTTTCTGCATTGACTTTTTTCAGGAGGAAATTCCATGTCAAACGGCCATTTTTCCGCAGATTCCCCGCAAAAAAGCGTATCCTCCCGCCGAATCGTCACGGTGGCTGTGATTTGCGTGCTGGTTCTGGCGCTGGCGGCGGTCGGTTTCTTTCTTGTCCGCCCCGCCCTCGACCCCTATCACTGCCGGATGGCCGACAGCGTTTCCATCGCCGGGGTGGACGTTGGCGGCATGACCAAAGGGGAGGCCAGAAAAGCCCTTCAGGCGGCTCTGGACGAGACGCTGTACCGGGAAAACCTGACGGTGGCGCTGCCCATGGAATCCATTACCCTCTCCCCCGCCGACACTGGCGTTCAGGTGGACGTCCGCGCCGCCGTGAACGATGCCTACCGCATGGGTCGTTCCGACGGCTCTCTCCCCGGCGACATGGATTTGCGTCCCTATCTGAGCGTAAACTCCGAATATATCCGCACCGCGCTGGAGGGCTATGCCAGCGAGTTTGACACAGAATTCAGCGACTCCCACTACGCCCTCACCGGCGACGCCCCCGACCTCGGCACGGAAAACCACGACCCCAGCGCCCCCTGCCAGACGTTGGAACTGACCGTGGGCGTCCCCAAAGCGCATCTGGACGTGGACAGCGCCTGTGACCAGATTCTGAGGGCTTACAGTCAGGCCGTGGCCGCCTGCCGGGCGGGAGAATACCGCGTCACCGTGGACATCCCTGCGGAATCCGCCCCCGCGGAGCTGGACTTGGATGCCATTTACGATGAAATCTGCACCGCGCCCGTTGACGATTCCCTCGACATGACGGAATACCGGTTCGTCCCCGGCTCCTACGGCTATTCCTTCGATCTGGACGCGGCGAAAGCGGCGCTGGCGCAGGCCAAGCCCGGTGAAACCGTCTCCGTTCCCATGACGTTCGTGGAGCCGGAAATTCTGGGGGATGCCGTTTATTTCCGGGATGTGCTGGGTTCCTGCGAAACCAAGCACGGCGACAATGAAAACCGCAATACCAATCTGCGTCTGCTCTGCGAAGCCCTCAACGGGGTCGTCGTTCAGCCGGGAGAAACCTTCTCCTACAACGACACGCTGGGCGAGCGCACGGCGGAAAAGGGCTACAAGCCCGCCCCCGCCTACTCCGGCAACCGCCTGACCGACGCCATCGGCGGCGGCGTGTGTCAAGGCTCCAGCACATTGTACAACTGCGTACTGCTTGCCGATCTGGAGGTCGTCACCCGCTCCTGCCACGGCGCCACGGTGGCCTATCTTCCTCTGGGGCTGGACGCCGCCGTGAACTGGGGAACCACCGATTTCCAGTTCCGCAACAATTTCCACTTCCCCGTGAAAATCGAAGCGGAAACCACCGAAGATCTTGTGAAAATGCGGATTCTGGGTACGGATGAAAAGGATTATTACATTGAAATGACTTCCGGCTACGACGACAGCAGAGAAGACGTGATCTACGCCGTCAGCTACAAGAACAAGTACAGCAAGGAAACCGGCGAGCTGATCAGCAAAGACCGGGAGGCTTTCTCCACCTACTACCGGAATGTCGGATAAAGGCAAACTGTCTCCCGCGGCAGTTGGTGTACCGTACGAGTCCCCCTTGCCTCTCCCTATGGGAGAGGTGGCCGAGCGCAGCGAGGACGGAGAGGGTATACTAGGCTGCAATACCCTCTCAGTCACCTTCGGTGACAGCTCTCCCAGAGGGAGCGCCAAGGGGTCTGTGCCCGCATTTTGGCACGAAAAATGGAGCGTATCTGTATCGATACGCTCCATTCACTGTTGGCAGCATTTTATTTCGCCCGGATGTCCAGATGATAATCGATCATACCGGCTTCGGTGTTTTCAATGACGATCTGATACGTAAGATCGATGGTTCCGCCGTCGGGTACAATGTCATAAAATACATTGGTGGCCTTCACCGTAATCATCAGCGTTCCAAATTCCATCTGATACAGCGATTCGTGAGAAACCCCCTCCTGAAAGAGCATTCTGGAATTCAGTGCGCCCTCCCGGTTCAGCGTGACCTTCCCCGGCTCCACCCGGAAGGTGGTGACCACACCGGCAAGGCCAGTCAGTTCGCTTTCCTCGTAGGTGATGTCCCAGCCGCCGTCCCGGAATTCCATCGTCCCCTCGGTGACCAGCTCAATGGTCTCCGGCTCCTGCTCGCCGTAGCGCTGGCGTCCCTGAATGGAAAGAACCACGTCCCGCTTCATCGGAACGCCTCCACGGCCAACCGCAGCAGCTCATCAATGAGCTGGGAATAGGGAATCCCGCTGGCCTCAAACAGCTTGGGATACATGGAAATGGAGGTGAATCCCGGCAGGGTGTTGATCTCGTTGAACACCACCCGGTTTTCGTCGTGGGTCACGAAGAAGTCCACCCGGCTTAAGCCCTGGCAGCCCACGGCGTTGTAGACCTTCACCGCCGTCTCCCGCACCACTTCCTCCACCTCGGCGGGGATGCGGGCGGGGATATAGGCCTTGGAGGTCTCGGTGAGGTACTTGGCGTCGTAATCGTAGAATTCCGCGCCGGAGTCGATCTCGCCGCAGACGGAGACCATGGGGTTATCGTTGCCCATGACGGCCACCTCGATCTCCTTGCCGTTGATGAATTCCTCTACCAGAATTTTCTTATCGTACTTTCCGGCATAGCGCAGGCCGCTGCGCAGAGCGTCCCGGTCGCCGACCTTGGAAACGCCCACAGAGGAGCCGGTACCGGCGGGCTTGACGAACATGGGATAGCGGAAGCGGTTTTCCAGCAAATCCAGCGTGTTCTCCATATGGTTTTCCAGCTCGCCCGCCCGAACCAGCTGCCAGGCCGCCTGGGGGACGCCCGCCTGATCTGCCACCAGCTTGGTCAGGCTCTTATCCATGGCCACGGCAGACGCGGCAATGTGAGGGCCGACATAGGGGATGCCCGCCATTTGCAGCAGTCCCTGCATGGCGCCGTCCTCCCCGTTCTCCCCGTGAAGCACCGGGAATACCACGTCGATGCGCTCCCGCACCACGCAGTCGCCCTCGAAGCTCAGAAGCCCCTGTCCCCGGACGGGGGAAATGGTCGCCCGTCGGTTTTCAGGACAGCTTCTCCATTCACCGGTGACCAGCTTGGAATAGTCCTTGCCGCCGTAGAGTATCCAGTCCCCCTCCTTCGTGATGCCCACGGGGAACAGATTATACTTGCTTTCGTCAATGTGATTCAGCACAGACTCCGCCGAGCGCAGGGAAACCTCATGCTCCGGGCTCATCCCGCCGAAGAGAATACAAACACTGAGTTTTTTCACGTCATCGCCTCATTCTACCTGAAAATCTGTTGCTTTCCGTAAATATATTTTTTACAATTTTCATCTGGAAATCCGAAACTTTGGTGCTATAATAGAGAGAATATAAGAGCGGCGCGGCGGCGGATACCCCGCGCTTTCCCGTGAGTGTGCTCCACGCGCTTTTTGAAAGGAGGGTATGTATGCAGATCAATCTGACACCGAAAGAATTCCGCCGGCTGCTGGATCTGGTGTACATCGGAAACTGGGTGCTGAACTCCACCCGGGGCGAAGACCGCTTCGCCGACTATGACAATCTGGAGAGCAAACTGTTTGCCCTGTCCCCCGCCCTGTCCGAGCATTGGAACGGAACCGTCGTTCCCTCCCGCGCCTATCAGGAGGGCGGGATTCACGAGGCCATCGCCTGCTACGAGGACAACGTTTTTTACGAGATTCTGGCAGAGGAGCTTTCCCGCCGGGATATGGACTATCCGGAGATCACCGACGACAATTACGATGAGATCGTCACACGGATGGATCGGTACATGTCGGAATTTGAGCTGTCCGGCGTTGACCATCTGGTTCTGGATGAAGAAAACGCCTAAACCTCTGACGTGCCGGTTTCCCGGCACGTTTTTTACTGCTCTCCGTTAATCAGCGCCTCACCGGCACGGAAGATATCGCCCGCGCCCATGGTGACCACAATGTCCCCCTCCCGGACGTTCTCCCGCAGATAGGCGGTAACGTCGGGCAGGGTCTCGCAGTACACCGCACCGGGGATCTGCTCCGCCAGCTGGGCGGAGGAAATGCCGATGGTGTTCCGCTCCCGGGCGGCGTAGATTTCCGCCAGAACCACCACGTCGGATTTTTTCAGCTCCCGGACGAAGTCGTCAAACAGTGCCTTGGTGCGGGAATAGGTATGGGGCTGGAAGGCCAGCACCACCCGCTTGTAGCCCATGGAGCGCACGGCTTCCAGGGTCGCACGCAACTCGTCGGGATGGTGGGCGTAATCATCGTAAACATCCGCGCCGTTGAACTTGCCCTTGAACTCCATGCGCCGTCCCGCGCCGTGGAAGGACTGGATGCCCTTGGAGACCGTCTCTCCGGGAATGCCCATCATCCACGCGGCAGCCGACGCCGCCAGAGCGTTCATGGCATTGTGCCTGCCCAGAACGCCCATGTCCAGATGGCAGTAGTATTTCCCGTCGCAGATCACGTCAAAGTGCCGCCAGTCGGGATGCATGTTGGCCGCGTGAATCCGGTTGCCTTCCCCAAGGCCGAAGGAAACATAGTCGATGCCCTCCATGGCCTGCACCGTATGGGGGTCGTCGCCGTTGGCGACCACGCCGAAGGTGGCCAGAGACGCAAACTTGTGGAAGGATTTCTGGATGTCCGCCAGATCTTTGAAATAATCCAGATGATCCGCCTCCACGTTCAGCACGATCGCCAGCGTGGGGAAGAAATTCAGGAAGGAATCACAGTATTCGCAGCTTTCCAGCACGATGGTGTCCCCGTGGCCGACCCGGTGTCCCGCGTGGAGCAGGGGCAGATAGCCGCCGATCATGACCGTGGGGTCCATATCCGCTTCCATGAGGATATGGGTCACCATGGACGTGGTGGTGGTCTTTCCGTGTGTGCCGGAGACGCAGATGGCGTTATGGTAGGACTTCATGATCTCGCCCCATGCCTGCGCCCGCTCAAACACGGGGATGCCTGCGGCACGGGCGGCAGCGATCTCCGGGTTGTCATTGTGGGCGGCGGCGGTGCGGATGATGCAGTCCGCGCCCTCAATATTCTCCGCCCGGTGTCCGATGGCGACGGGAATGCCCTGCCCGATCAGCTCATCCGTGGACACGGATGCGTTCATATCCGAACCGGTGACCTCCATGCCCATGCCCTTCAGCACCAGACCCAGCGGCCGCATGGATACGCCGCCGATCCCCACAAGATGCACATGATGGCCGGGCGTCAGATATTCCGTGATTTTCTTACTATTCAGCATGTATGTCAGTTCCCCCACAGGTGATCCTGCCCCGGCCGGACCCGGGGAATCTCTGATTCCCTTACGCCGGAGCACAGAACGAAATTTTTCCGCAACTTTTAGCATTATACAACATTGCCTTGAATTTTACAACCACAAAAAGCGGCCGAAGGGAAGTTTTTCGTCATAATCTTCCTTATTTTCCGAAAAATCCCCTCATTACACCCGCCGTATCACGCCGCAGGCGATTTTTTTGCCCGCGTTTCCCGCCGGTTGGGTGTGAAAATCGTCCGCGCTTCCGTGAATGACCACCGTCCGCCCAACCACCTCGCAGGGCGTGAATCTGCCCGTCTCCACCGCGAGGAACGCCCGCCCGGCCATGCTGAGCAGCGGCGGCAAGTCTCCCGCGTGACGGGGATGCTCCCGGGCGTCCGGG
>ENA-ORMR01002369-ORMR01002369.1-human-gut-metagenome-genome-assembly--contig:-NODE-2369-length-11891-cov-3.184691_pt1 | contig 11891 bp, 9 predicted proteins | sample MGYA00242107_ERZ509003 | MGnify/ENA primary metagenome ERZ509003 (study PRJEB26280, sample SAMEA2338699) | human gut metagenome | biome: human gut; feature: human-associated habitat; material: faeces... | reverse complement strand
AAAACGTAAAAAAACAGATTGACGTATTATCCCTGTTCAAGGTAAACCGCATGCACTGGCACTTAACAGACGACCAGGGCTGGCGTATCGAAATCAAGAAATATCCGAAACTGACAGAAGTCGGTTCCAAACGCATAGATGGCGAAGGAACGGAATATAGCGGTTTTTATACGCAAGACCAAATCAAGGAAGTGGTAAAATATGCAGCAGACCGTTTTATCACGATCGTTCCTGAAATCGAACTTCCGGGACACGAATTGGCTGCAATCTCCGCATATCCCGAATTGTCTTGCAAGGGCGAACCGACCACCCCGCGTATCATCTGGGGGGTAGAAGACATCGTATTGTGTGCCGGAAAAGAAAAAACATTCGAGTTCCTACAAGATGTTTTCGATGAAGTCGCACCTCTCTTCCCAAGCGAATACATTCACATTGGTGGTGACGAATGCCCGAAATCAAGCTGGAAAGAATGCCCGCTCTGCCAGAAGCGCATCCGCGAGGAAGGTCTGAAAGCCGACAAGAATCACTCTGCCGAAGAAAAGTTGCAGAGCTATTTCGTTCAGCGCATGGAGAAATACCTGTCCGATAAACATGGCAAAAAGATCATCGGATGGGATGAAATCCTCGAAGGCGGCCTCGCTCCTTCTGCAACCGTTATGTCTTGGCGTGGTGAAGAAGGCGGTATCGCTGCCGCAAACATGGGACATGAAGCGATCATGACTCCAGGAAGCGGCGGCATGTACATTGACCAATTCCAAGGTGATCCGAAGATCGAACCGGTTTCTATCGGCGGTTACGATCCGTTATCAAGAGTGTATGCATACAATCCGACACCCGATACTTTGGTCGCTACCGGAAAAGCTAATTTGATCAAGGGGGTACAAACAAATCTGTGGTCCGAATATATGTACAACACTGACCTATTGGAATACCGTGCCTATCCGCGTGTGCTGGCATTGGCTGAAATCGGCTGGACTCCATTGGCACGCAAGGACTATAAAGACTTTGAGCGTCGTTTGGATAATGCTTTGGTCCGTCTGGATGAACTGAACATCAACTACCATATTCCGCAACCGGAACAACCGAACGGCTCATGCGATTTTGTCGCTTTCACCGACAAGGCTTCTCTGGAATTCAAGACTACCCGTCCGGTCAAGGTGGTTTATACGATCGACGGAACCGAACCGACTCCGGAATCAACCGCCTATTCCGCTCCGATCGAATTCACGGAATCCGGCGTTCTGAAGATCCGTTCCGTATTGCCTTCCGGCAAGATGAGTAAGACTCGTACGATCACGGTTGAAAAGCAAGCTTTGGCCCCCGCTAAAGAGGTTGCCAAAACTACTCCGGGATTGGAAATGCAAGTGACCGACGGCATGTTTTTGAATTCTTCCAAACTGGGAGACGTAAAAGAATGGAAGAAATCGGTTATCAAGGATTTGCGTGAAATCACCAGTGTTGTCAAGTCAAGCGAATCTATGCGCGGTGTCAAACAATACGCTGCCATAGCAACTGGTTACGTCAACATCCCTGAAGATGGCGTTTACTACATTTCTTCCGACAACGAAGAAGTATGGATCGACGGCAAATTGTTAGTGAACAATGCAGGTGAAGTGAAACGCTTCTCCCGCCACGACAGTTCGGCTGCATTGTCGAAAGGCTTGCATGAGATCAAGGTGGTATTCTTGGGACATATCATTGGCGGCTGGCCCTCAAACTGGAACGATGGCAGCGTGAAACTTCGCAAAGCAGACACCGATAAGTTTGTCAAGATCACTCCTGAAATGTTAGTCCATTAATCAATGCGATACTAAACGGAAAAAGGCTGCTTCATTACTGAGGTAGCCTTTTTATTTCATCCGGCAGGCATCCGGCAGTCAATGGATCGGCATCGGTTGGACGCGCGACCCGCCTCGGGTTTGAATCCGATGCCAGTCGCCCTGTCAGTCGATCTTCAATTTCATTATCGTAATCGAGTTGGGAGGGAAATTGTACACTTTGGGACCGCTCAACGAGAAGGATATTTCTTTTGTCTCCGGTACGACCACGCCGGGGTGGTCGTAAGTGTTACGCGCTTCGGGATCTCCTGTGAGCTGAATAATTTCCGCCGTATTTTTGACACTGACGCCTTGCAGGTTCAACTCCGTCTTCTCTTCGTGCTGAGTCGTATTGATCACCTTCAGTATAATCGTATGAGCCTCCTTATCCAACGCCGCAGTAGAAACCAATGAAGGTATGCCGGGAAGTATCGTCTCATGAACCAGCGTGTCATTCACAAAACAACCGATTTGTTCGCCTTTGCAAGCGATCTTCACGTTATACCAACGATTACTTTGGAACGGATAAAGAACAGGTGTACGTAACGTATCCCTCACACCTCCCGCCTGGCGATAGAACTCTACAACACCAGAACCAATCGTCAACCCGATATAGTCATTTCGTTCTCCAGACAGCCCGTTGTCACGCACACGGAATTGGACTTGCCCACTCCCCTTCGTCCGCCTGATATCCGCCGAGAAGGTATAGTCATAGGCAGACGGATCACCTAAAAGAATGTAGTTCCATCTGTTTGCAACCGGTGTCAACGTGCCCTGTCCGACTGTCCACCCTCCGGTCATAACAGTCCCTTTCATAACCAGCGAATTATCTATTTTCACTTCCTTGAACTCATAACTGTTATCGAACATTTCGATACTGGCGTATCCGAAGGTAACCTGGGGTTTCTGATAGGTGCGAACTTCAGTCTTCAGCACTTCGTCTCCCCTATTGCTGCTAAACATTTGCAACAGATAGTAAGAAGGAGAAAGAGCAATCTGTTCACCGTCAAAAAAGATGACCGGATAACGTTCTATTTTGTATTTTGTATTTCCCAAAACAGGGGCATAAGCCAAACACCTCACAATCTCCTGTCCGTTTTCTACCCCTGCAAGAAAGCAAGCCTCCCCAATGGCCGCCCGCAAACTTCCGGGAGCTGCCCCACCGGACAAGCCGAACTCTCCGATAAAGACAGGAGGCATCCGGCGCGTATACTGTCCGGCAACAAAACGGTTGTGATTAGAGATCAAAAATGATTCGCTCGAATAAAAATGAGTATCTGACCATCCATTTCTGTTCTTTCCTCTTACGTCGGAACTGCTTATCACCATAACCTCCGGATAAGCCTCTTGGATCGCTTTTTTAAACAACTCGAAACGCTTCGTATATTCCGGTCCGTAATTTTCACTGCCGATCTCCACATACTTCAATTCGAAAGGTTCCGGATGTCCGTGAACTGCTCGCAAAGTTCCCATAATGGAATCGGCCGGTTCATTGGCATAAGCGATGGCGTCCAAGGCATCTTGTACCAGTTTCCCCATCGCCGTTATGTCTTCATAACGCGGACGACGACTTTGATTGGTCACACCGCTATTAATGACATAGACCGGTTCAGCATCCAAATCTTCACACATCTGGAGATATTCATGATAACCGATACCGTTCGTCGTACCGTATGCCCACACATTCCAAAAATGTTTGCGTTCGGCAATGTCTCCTACGGTTTCACGCCAGACCGGGTAGGTTCCCGCCGTATACCCTTCTACAAAACTTCCACCGGGGAAGCGAATGAAAGCAGGCTTCAATGCTGCAATCAGTTCCATCAGTTCCGGACGTAATCCGTTCGGATGACCTTTCCATGTATTTTGCGGAAACAGAGAAACAACATCCAGCCAGAAAACAGCCGAACTGTCAGTCGTTATCGCCAGCACGGCTTTATTCGTGTTCGAGGTTGCGGTAAAAGTATGCTTGTACTTCCTCCACTCATAAGCTGGTGCCACCCGAAAAACTTCGCTGAGGGCCGTTTCTCCGGTAGAATCGGCCAAAGTCAGACTTACGGTCTTCGAAGCCATAGAGGCTCCTTTCATATAAAAAGACAAATCATATTTCTCACCTTTCCGAAGCGGTATTCCTCCATATCCTTCGGCAATGACACCTCCTTTTCCTGATTCGGCTGAAGCAGACACCGAAACCAGCAGAGAACGCCGGTTCTTGTCATTAATCAATTCCTTAGTATCGGGATACATATATGACGTCGCAGAAAAGCAACGCCATCCCGGTACCGAATCAGAACGCAAGAAAGGAATAGTCCATCCATTCGGGGTAGTCAGAACCCGGCGGACAGGGTCGTACGGGCAATTCAAGGGAGGAACTCCATCTTCAAAGCTCCGGTTTTGTATCAGTTCCGCATAAATACCGCCATCCACCGCATGGTTGATTTCCTCAATGGTCAAACCATACAGTTCCTTGTTAACAGGGACTGTCAAACCATCTCCCTTTACCAGAATAGAGGATGTTACAGGCATTTCCGGCTGACAGCTGGCTAATATGAGCGCTAAAAGAACTAAATTCGATTTCATGGTGCAAACTTAAATAATAATTTTAATAAAAAGCCCCATCTCATCCTATATCAAGCGTTTTAGTTGGACACATTTAATATATAAAAGAATTATTCTTCAGAAATGGAATTTATTTTAGGGGAAAAGACGATTATGTCGACAGAATTAAATACATTTGTATCATTGATAGTATTTGAATATCAAGAAAAGTACAGAATCAAATGGAAAACTTAGCATCACAATATACTGTATTAGTGGTGGACGATGTGCCAACTAACGTTATGCTTGTGCAAGCGATACTAAAAAAAGAAGGTTATACGCTACTGACGACAGATAGCGGAGCTAAAGCGCTACGCATTGCCCAAGAAAGGCATCCCAATCTTATTCTGCTTGATATTATGATGCCAGAGATGGACGGATACGAGGTACTGCAGCATTTGAAAAGCAATCCGGAAACCAACAACATCCCCGTCATTATCATGTCAGCTTTGAGCGATATGCAAAGTATCGTAAAAGGTTATCAGTTGGGAGCAACAGAATATGTAACAAAACCTTTCCAACGGGAAGAATTGGTGAAACGTGTCGCCCACCGTTACGAACTGTTCAGTATCAAGCGTATCAAGCAAGAACTTGAAAATACGATCGAATCCCGCGACACGCTCTATTCCGTTATTGCACACGATTTACGCTCTCCGCTTGGTTCTTTGAAGATGATGAATAACGCCATCCTGATGATGGTCGATAAGAATCAGGTTAGCGATGAGGTATACGAAATGCTTCAGATGATGAACAAGACATCGGAAGAGATATTCCAGCTTCTCGACAACCTCTTGAAGTGGGCAAAGAATCGCCTGAACAAACAGAACATTTATAGACAACAAGTCGACATCAACAGCATAGTCAACAGCACTGCCGAGATATTTATTCCGATGGCTACCCAGAAAGGCATATCCATCATGCTTGAAGGTCTGGATAAAGAACTGATGGGATCGACAGACATTGATATGGTAAAAACTATCGTCCGTAACCTGATTTCCAACGCAGTCAAGTTCAGCTACGAAAAAGGTTTGATTACGGTATCAACCAAAACAGACGGGGATTTTGTCGTTGTCAGTGTAAAAGATTCTGGTAAAGGGATCAAAAAAGAAGACCAGGGTAAGCTGCTGAGGCCAAACACTCATTTTACTTCTTATGGGACAAATAACGAAAAGGGGTCTGGTTTGGGATTAATGCTGTGTAAAGACTTTGTCGAACAACTCGGTGGCAAGCTCTGGTTCGATTCCGAAGAAGGGAAAGGCACCACCTTCTATTTTTCCTTGAAAGTGTCAAATCAAGAATAATAAACGAAACTCCTTTGGGAAAGCATCGAATGGCTCTACAGCCATATATGCCGGCATTGCAGGGATCTCTGGGCATAAGGCGTCCGCGCAACAAATACAGGAATGTGGCGGAATCCTATCTGTCCTACTGCAAGAAAAGAAAGAGGAGAGCTTCAAGGACTAGAATGCTTAAGCGCCGTATGATCAAGCTTCTTGAAAAACTCCTCAGTCAAAGGGATGGGATCCATAGCGAGTACGGTGCTTTACTCCGATATACACAGGATTACCAGAAGCGTCTTTCCATCATCAGAAAGGTGCTTGTACAGGAAAAGGAAATGTTTGAAGGGCGGAAAGTCAGTGACCGCATCGTCAGCATCGACCGTCATTATGTACGTCCCATCGTCAGAGGCAAGGAAACCAAGTCCGTCGAGTTCGGTGCAAAGGTCAATAATATACAGATAGACGGCATATCGTTCATCGAACACCTCTCGTTCAAGGCATTCAATGAGGGTATACGTTTGAAGGACTGTATCCGTATGCAGCAGAAGCTGATGAATGTAAGGGTAAGATGTGTGGCTGCTGATTCCATATATGCCAATAATGTCAACAGAAAGTTCGATGCAGAAGAACCGCAATATTATACGGTAGCCGAAGCGATGGAGAAGTTCAACCTCACTCGTGACCAACTCTATCACTATGCGAAGTACCATAATATCCCCAAGGTCAAGAAAGGCAAATACACGTTTATCTCCAAGCCCGAATTAGATAAGTTGCTTGCAGCCCCAAAGATTGAATAAGTTATTTCTTGGTGAATATACCCACCATTGAATCACCTTATTCCTTTGCACCAAACAAATGTAAAATTCTAAATATCAAACAGTATGTCACACACATGTACAAAAGTAACAGTTCGTCAGAGAGCGATTCGGAATAATCGCATCTCCTTGTATCTGGATTATTATCCGGCAGTCCGTAACCCCGAAACGATGCAGATGAGCCGCAGGGAATACCTCGGCATCTACATCTATGCCCATCCGAAGAACGAAATGGAACGGGAGTTCAACAACGATATGTTGAACAAGGCAGAGGCTATCCGCTGCATCCGGGTACAATCGCTCATCAATGAAGAGTTTGGCTTCTTGGATAAGACCAAACAGAAAGCCGACTTCCTCGCCTACTTCAAAAAAATGTGCCGGAATAAAGACCAGAAATGGCAGTTTGTCTATCAGCATTTCTACAACTTCGTCAAGGGACAATGTACCTTTGGCGATGTGAATGTGGATTTATGCAAGAAGTTCCGTGAGTACTTGCTGAACGCCAAGCAGCTTAAACACAGCAACCGCCACATTTCCCTCAATTCGGCATCCGGCTACTACTCTACATTCAGAGGATTGTTAAAGATTGCCTATCGAGACAAATGGTTTCGAGAAAACATCAATGACTATCTTGATAAAATAGAGCCACAAGATGTGAAGAAAGAGTATCTGACGCTGGACGAAGTGAAGCAACTCGCTGCCACACCTTGCGACATTCCTGTTCTGAAAGCTGCTTCTCTATTCGCTTGTCTGACAGGCTTACGCATCAGCGACATTCTCAATCTGCAATGGGAAGATTTCACTATCGCTCCCGACCAAGGTTATTGCTTGCGCATCAGGACACAGAAAACACAAACGGAAGCGACACTCCCCATCAGTTACGAAGCCTACGAACTATGCGGAACACCCGGAACAGGCAAAGTATTCAAGGATTTGAAACGGAGCATGATTAATTATCCGCTGAAAAGCTGGCTCAAAAAAGCAGGAATAACGAAACCGATAAGCTTCCATTGCTTCAGGCACAGCTACGCCGTCATACAAATATCCTTAGGTACAGATATTTACACGGTATCAAAGATGCTAACGCATAAGAATGTGTCCACAACTCAGATTTATGCCGATTTGGTCAATTCCAAGAAACGAGAAACAGCCAATAAATATCACTCAAATAGATATAACTATGAAACGAGGAATCATAACAAACAACGAACAAAGCATCCATATTTCCGATGGTGAAATATGGATGACCGCTTGGGAGCTTGCAGACTTGTTTTATACAACTGCTTGGACTATCCATGCAGCAATTAAGAGAATCCTGAAAGCTAATGTTTTGAGGAGCCACGAAGTTTGTAAGTACATCAAATTGGAGAATGGGAACAATGCCGATGTGTATAATCTCGATATGGTTATAGCCCTATCCTATCAGATAGACACCGGGCATTCCGCAGCATTTAGGAAATGGCTAATAAACAAAGTCGCTCGTAAACAAGATTACAACCTCTTGTTATATTTCAACAAGGATACAAACCATACATTGTATTGCTAATAAGCAATATCTCTATACCTATTGATTATCTGCATTGTTTACATTAAATGATGCAGATAATTTTTGTTTTTAAGATACACAAGCCTATTTACCCAACTATTTTCATCCAAAAACAAGAAATTTGCAATGCGCTTATTATTAAGAGTGTAACGTGGTGAAAAGTGATGAAATATATCGTCAAAAGCCCATTAACAGGCAAAACTATGGATTTTTTCAAAAATTAATCCTATATATTTGCACACAAACGATTAATACATACCACTATGGAGCAGAAAAAGATAGAACATATAACATTGCATCTGATTGTTTTTGGTACAATCGCAATCATTGGTGTTTTAGCCCGCCAGACCGTGCTACACTATGGTTGGGATGAGTTCAGCAGCTACCTCATTTTAGTGGTATGCTCCATTATCATGGGAGCTATCTATCTCAATCTGCAAATGGTATTCAGTCAAATTCTTTCGCCAACAATAGAAAAGTGTTTTATGAGATTTGAGTGCTACCGCAATAAGGTTGTGGTAGTTGAAACTCCAATTGCACACACTGAACTTGTCGAAAGTTCTATTATTTCGGAATCCTGCATTTCAGAACCAAAAATTGAAATAGAAACGACATCTGACACAACAGAAGAAGTTTCTATTTCATCGTGTTCCAAACTCAACGAAGAAGTGGCAGAACTTCCAAAGGAAGAAGCCACACCTTCTACCATCAACAATATATCCATCGAAGAATCCAATCAGCCAACAGAATACGAAATATTCCGTGCCAATGCTATGGCAAAAAAAGAACGAGCATCGCAAGAAAAATTAGATAAAGTTCTCGCATATACGAAACAAAACTTGGTTCTCTACCTTAGCGAAACTGATCTCAATCGTCTATGTGGATATATTACAGAATATTACTTGTCAGATACTATGCCCAAAGTCGAGCAGATAAAGGTTGATGCCCAATTAAAAACCATTGACATCATGCACTTTGGTTGGAATATAGGTAAGGCATTTGGCAAGCCACGCCTACAGACTGCTACCTTTATAAAGAGGGTATTTGCTCATACTCTCCGTGATTCGGAAATATCTACCATTGAACGCAAGATGTCGCACACAGAATCAGAGTGCAAGATTAAATTGGATAGAAAAATAACATAAAGTCTTAAATTTATCTTGGCACTTCCATATAATCAATCTTTCGTGAGTATGGAAGTTCTTGTACTATAACCACTGCGTTATTCGGAGCAGGAAAAAACTTTACTGTTTCATTTTCAACTGATGTCAAAAGTAAATCAAATGTTTTAATAGAATTGTCATCGGTATCTTCCCACTCCTCTCTGAATACGAGAAACACGCCATCACCTATATTATTATTTTCATAGTCACTTTTACGACAAACAAGAACAAACTCTCGTTCATCAAACATTGGTATATATGGGCGACTCATCTTTATTCTATTCTCTACCATCGGTTAAAAACGCATAAATTTCTTCTCTGAATTTTTCCAAAATAGGAACTTCCTTAGGGGAATAGTCCCAATATGGTTTTAATGTACTATCTTTCCTTATCTTCTCTAGTTGTTCTTTTATTGAGATACACTCTTCTTTTGAATGTAAACCTGTATATCCATCAAAGCAGCATATGACAGCATTCACGTTGTATTTTTTATACAGAATAGAATAATCAGTTCTTTTATCATCTAAAACTGATGGATATGAACATCTAAGAATCCCTTCAATACAACCAAAGCTAGTAGCCTTTAATGTCAAATTAATATCTGAATTTTGAACTTGAAGCATTATATAATCATGATCTTTTTGTTCATACAATTCTTCATATTGATAATGTTCAATAAAAACACTTTCCCTATCGTACTCCTTATCTTTTATTTCTACCGTAAACTTCTGAATCTTTTTTACAATTACTTCTGTTGCATATATCATACTCCTCCAAAAAATGTTCTGTACAAAGGTACTTAAATTCCTTGTAATCACGACTAATCACCATCAAAAAGTTATTCATCAGTTATATTTTGGTGAATGATTTTACCATTGAAACACCTGTTTCCTTTGCCATCGAACAATTAAAAACGATTGGCGTATGCAAAAAGAAACAGTAACATTTGATAAGCTGCCCGAAGCGGTAGGTTATCTGACCGAACAGGTCATCGAGTTGAAAAAGATGGTAGCAGAACTCCAGCCACCAGCATCAGACAAACACGTGTTGGTTGAAATTGAGGATGCTTGCCGTATCATCCGAAAAGCCAAGCCTACCATTTATACATTGGTACGCAAAGGGCTGCTTCCTGCCTATAAAAAAGGCAAAAAACTCTATTTCTACGAAGACGAACTTCTGACATGGATTGAGAATGGTCGAAGAAAAACTTCCGAGCAAACATACGAAGAGATGCTTGCCAATATGCAAGGCGGTGTCCGTCATAAGCCCAAATCATCCGTGAAACTTTAATCGGTGTGAATATGGATACGTATTCTATTAATCCGGCATCCATCATTGATGAAGCGGTTGATTTGAGTATGCGACTAACGGGTACTGATTTTCCTGTTAGCATATTCCCGACAAAAATCCAACGCATCATCAGCGAGGTTCACGAATGCCATAACTACCCAACCGACTACATTGCCACAGCTATCCTTACGGCAATAGCAGTCGGCATTGGCAACACGCATCTTGCCCAAATCAAGCAAGGCTGGGTGGAAAGCCCTATCCTGTATATAGCATTGATTGGACGACCGGGAGCAAACAAGAGCCATCCGCTCAGCTTTGCCATGAAACCGTTTCTTGATTATGATTACAAACAGAATCAAGAATTTGAGAAAATGCTTGCCAAGTACGATGAGCTGATGAGCATGAGTCGCAAGGAACGTGCGGAAAGCGGTAGTGAGCAATTTCCACAAGAGCCTATCCGCAAACGCTTCTTGGTTTCGGATGTAACGCCCGAAGGATTGAGCCTCATTCATGCTCAAAACAAACGTGGGTTATGCTTGTGGGCTGATGAATTATCCGCTTGGTTCAAGAATTTCAACCGCTATAACAACGGTTCGGAGGAACAGTTTTGGCTCTCAGTATTCAGTGCAAAGACTACTATATCCGACCGCAAGAATGCCAAGAGTTCCATCTTCATCAAGCGACCGTATATTTCGGTTATCGGTACTATCCAAAAGAAAATTCTCAGTGAACTGGCTAAAGGCGAACGTTCCAGTAATGGATTCATTGATCGTATTCTGTTTGTGATGCCCAACCTGCAACAGAAAGCACGTTGGAATGACAAGGAACTGCCGGAGAACATTGAACAAGAGTGGAATGGTATTATTGGCAAGCTGATACAACAAGAATATGCCCTCAATGAGTTTGGAGAGATAGAACCACAGATTCTTCTCTTCACAGAGGATGCCAAAAGACGGCTTTACGAATGGCAGCACCATTTCTCTGAGTTATGCGACCGGGAAACAAACGACACCATCGTAAGCATCTATTGCAAGCTGGAAATATACATCATCCGTTTCTGTCTGATTATCCAATTAGCACGATGGACTTGCGGAGAATGTGATAAGACCTGTATCGACCTGTTGACAGTGGAACGAGCAATCAAACTGACGGAGTATTTCAAAGAGTCTGCATTGAACGTTCAAAATGTCCTCAAGGAAAATACGCTCAACAGCCAACAACAAGCGATAATCAATCTGCTTCCTCCATCCTTTACAACCGCCCAAGCTATACAGATAGCCGAGCAAAACGGGATGAAGGAGCGGACATTTCAACGATTTCTCAATGACAATATCGGGACTCTGTTCCGCAAAGAGAAACATGGAGAATATTCAAAGATTAACCCG
>ENA-ORMR01002368-ORMR01002368.1-human-gut-metagenome-genome-assembly--contig:-NODE-2368-length-11891-cov-5.592007_pt1 | contig 11891 bp, 9 predicted proteins | sample MGYA00242107_ERZ509003 | MGnify/ENA primary metagenome ERZ509003 (study PRJEB26280, sample SAMEA2338699) | human gut metagenome | biome: human gut; feature: human-associated habitat; material: faeces... | reverse complement strand
GACTTTACCGCCGGTCGGGAAACGCTCCCTGCCCTGAAGATATCCTATTCGGTTGTGCCCTCATTATAGCGCTGCTGCATAAAATGTCAATACCCTTTTGACATTTTTCTTTAGATGCCTTACAATGGAAAACGGTGATGTTATGGAACACGGAAAAAGCTGCTGCTTTTCGGGACACCGGCCGTCGAAGCTTCCATGGGGCTATGACGAGTCGGATCCGAGATGCGTTGAATTTAAGGAAAAGCTGTCTGCCGTTATCGGCGCGGTGTACGATTCGGGGATAAAGCATTTTATCTGCGGAATGGCGCTCGGCTGCGATATGTACTGTGCCGAGGCCGTCATAAGGCTCAAAAAAATGCATTCGGACGTTACTCTTCAGGCCGCCGTCCCATACAGAGGACAGGCGGACAGCTGGAACGAGTATAACCGCTTGAGATATGACAGGATCATAGATAATTGCGATGAAGTCACAGTGCTTGCCGAGAGCTACAGTCCGGCGTGCATGGCAATAAGAAATCGCTTCATGGTAGATAATTCGAGCGTCCTTGTCGCCTGCTACGACGGCATGTCCGGCGGAACGTGGAACACCATCCGCTATGCGCAGAAAAAAGATATCGAGGTCATCCAGCTTCCCATAGAATGAAAAATGCACCCGTCGGGTGCATTTTTCATTTTGTCAGGTAGTTATAAAGATCATCGGCGTTTTCGGCGACGTACACCGCGCCCTCACGCTCAAGCTCGCCCGGCTCCGCGTAGCCGAAGCGAACTCCGATGCACTCAACGCCGCATTTCTTTGCACCGATAACGTCGTATTTCCTGTCGCCGACCATGATTGCCTCGTCGGGAGAAATGCCGAACTGCTCAAGCGCGTATTCTATGACCTCCCACTTCTGGCCGCGCTCGCCGTTGAATTCCGAGCCGCAGACGAGGTCGAAATCATCCTGCATACTGTACTTTTCGAGTATTTTCTGCGCAAAAACGCGCGGCTTGCTTGTTGCAACGGCAAGCTTGATCCCCTTTGCGTGCAGCTTGCCCATAAGCTCATGCATTCCGGGAAATGGTGAGCACTCCTCCCAGCCGATCGGCGTGTAGCGCTCCCGGTAAAATTCCACCGCCCGATGCGCAGTCTCCTCATCCATACCGTAGCGCTGCGCGAACATCTCGTCGAGCGGAGGGCCGGCAAAGCACATAAGCTCGCTTGTTTCCGCATGTATCCCCATCTTGCCAAGCGCGTACTGAACGCTTTTGGTTATACCCTCGGCAGAGTCAAAAACAGTGCCGTCAAAATCAAATAAAACATAGTTTTTCATTTCTGCGCCTCCCGAAACGATCAGATGACGACACAGTCTATCATCAAATTTGTCCGTCTGTCAACCCGCAGGAGAATAATTGTGAAAATGCCGGCGGCGCACTTGATAAACCGAGCATATTTTGTTATTATAATCTATTATAAATAAAAATTATATTGAAGCAGTGTTTGCAGATGAATTACATTAAATGGAAAATTGAAGAATGTCCGACAGATAAGCTGAAAATGTTTACTGCTGCCGGCTATCCGCCGCTGCTTGCGGCGATGCTCGGCGCGCGTGGGATCGGCAGCGTTGAGGAAGCCGAAAGCTTCCTTGACGGCGGCGCAGAGCTTCTGCGCGACCCGATGCTGCTCAAGGATATGGACAAGGCGGTCGAGCGCATAAAAAGCGCCATCTCGAAGCACGAGACGGTCGCCGTTTACGGCGATTACGACGTTGACGGCATAACATCGACCTGCCTGCTGACCGATTGGCTGCGCAGCTGCGGCCTCGAATGCTATCCTTATATCCCCGACCGCATCGGCGAGGGCTATGGGCTTAATAACGCCGCGATCGATAGCCTGCACAAGAAGGGCGTGAGCCTTATCATCAGCGTTGACTGCGGCATAACGGCAGCCGAGGAGGCAAAGCATGCGCGCATGATCGGAGTCGATCTGATCATCACCGACCACCACGAGTGCCGCGAGCAGACGATACCCGACGCGATAGCTGTCATTGACCCGAAGCAGGACGACTGCCGATATCCGAACAAGGATCTTGCCGGAGTGGGTGTTGCGCTCAAGCTCGTGTGTGCGGTCGAGGGCAAAAACGAGCCGATAGTCGAGCGCTATGCGGATCTTGCGGCCATCGGTACGGTTGCGGACGTTGTTCCGCTTACGGGCGAGAACCGGTATATTGTCCGCCGCGGCCTTGAGCTGCTCGGCAACCCCTCGCGCCCCGGCCTTGAAGCGCTGCTGCGCGAGTCCGGCGCGTCGGAAAAGAAAATTTCATCTTCGACGATAGGCTTTTCGCTCGCGCCGCGCCTGAATGCGGCAGGCCGCCTCGGCGAGGTGTCCATAGCAGGAAAGCTGCTGATGACGCATGACAGTAAGGAGGCAAGCACCCTCGCCGGAGAGCTTTGCGAGCTCAACCGCCGCCGCCAGCATCTCGAAACCGAGATATGGGACGATGCCTCCGGCATGATGGACGGGAAAACGCCGTCAACGCCCATAGTTCTCGCGAGCGAAAAGTGGCATCAGGGGGTTATCGGCATTGCGGCCTCCAAGCTTGCCGAGCAGTATTCAAAGCCGACGATCATGATCTGCCTCGATGGCGACAAGGGCAAGGGCTCGTGCCGCAGCTACGGCGGATTTAACCTCTTTGACGCGTTGTCGGCGTGCTCGGAATATCTCGAGGGCTTCGGCGGACACGCGCTCGCGGCCGGGCTTAACATCAAGCGCGATAAGCTCAGACAGTTCTGCCGTGCGTTCAGCGAGTATTACGAAAACAACAAGCCCACGGAGCTTCCGACGCTGAGCTGCGATATCTGCGTAACAGACCCCGGAGTTCTTGACATGAAGGGCGTGGACGCACTCTCGCGCCTTGAGCCATACGGAAGCGGAAACCCGAAGCCTACGCTGTGCATCCTCGGCGCAAGGCTCGATAAGGTAACGCCGATCGGCGGCGGAAAGCACCTGCGCCTTTCGGTAAGCTACAAGGGCGCGGAGTTTGAGTGCGTTTTCTTCTCACACTCGGAGGCCGATCTCGACCTCAAGGCCGGCGACAAGGTGGATATTGCCTTTACTCCGCAGATAAACGAATTTCGCCTGCGGCGCAGCGTTCAGCTTCAGATAACGGCGATGCGCCTGCATGATCCTAAGCCGCTGTGCGGCATGATACTCGAGGACGAGCTACCCGTGACGGAGGCGTCATCCTATTGCCCGGATCGCAGCGCCTTTGTGAAGGCGTGGCGCAGACTTCAGGCGCTGGGCGGCTCGGTCGCGGCCGACCTTGACGGCGTTATACGCCAATGTCCGCACGGAATAGAGCCGGAGAGGTTCTGCATATGCCTGATGGTGCTGTGCGAGCTGGGACTGCTGAAAACGGTGAAGCCCGGTTCGGTGTTCGGCGCAAAGATGGTGTCGGGCAGCGCAAAGGTCAATCTTGAAAGCTCTGAGCTTATAAAACGCTTGAAAGCGAGACGGTCATAATGGCAGAAACAGAAAACAGAAAACTTGATCCCGACGAGATGTTTGCCGTGCTCAGCAAAAAAATATCCGACAGCGGCATGGACATGGACATGGGCAGGATAGAAGCGGCATACAACATGGCAAAGCTAGCCCATTCCGGGCAGCTTCGCAAGGACGGCTCTCCCTATGTCACCCATTGCGTCGCGGCGGCGGATATAGCGGCCGATATGGGGCTTGACGAGGACTCGATAGTTGCTGCGCTGCTGCACGATGTTATTGAGGATACGGATCTTACCCACAGCGACATTGCAAAGCAGTTCGGCGAGCCGGTGGCCAACATCGTTGAGGGCGTCACGAAGCTCACGCGTGTGCAGTACACCAGCAAGGAAGACGAGCAGATGGAAAATCTGCGCAAGATGCTCATGGCAATGGCCAAGGACATCCGCGTCATTCTCATAAAGATCGCCGACCGTCTGCACAATATGCGCACCATGGCGTATCAGACAGAGGAAAAGCAGCGTCAGAAGTCGCTTGAAACGATGGAGATATACGCCCCCATCGCGCACCGCCTCGGTATGCAGAGAGCCAAGTGGGAGCTTGAGGATCTGGCACTTATGTACCTCGATCCGGCTGGCTATAAGGAGATAACCGACACGCTCAACGACCGCATGGATACGCTAAAAACCTTCATGTCAAACGTTGAGATGAAGATAAAAAAGCGCCTTGCCGACGAGGGGCTTCAGGTCACGGTTTACAGCCGTATAAAGCACATTTACAGCATCTATCGCAAAATGTACGCGCAAAAGCTCGATATCAATGGTATATTTGACCTGTGTGCGTTCCGCGTTATAGTCGATACGATACCCGACTGCTATAATGTGCTGGGCATAATCCACGATATGTTCAAGCCAGTTCCGGGCAGATTCAAGGACTATATCTCGACCCCGAAGCCGAACATGTATCAGAGCGTTCACACTACTGTCATCGGCTCCGAGGGCATACCGTTTGAGGTGCAGATACGCACATGGGAAATGCACCGCACCGCAGAATACGGCATTGCCGCGCACTGGAAGTATAAAATAGGCTCGGCTGCCGAAACCGTCGTCAAGGACGGCGACGAGGAGAAATTCGCGTGGGTAAGGCGACTGCTGGAAAGTCAGCAGGAATCCGACGCAACGGACTTCTTCCACAATCTGAAGATCGACATGTTCGCCGACGAGGTGTTCGTGTTCTCACCAAAGGGCGACGTTATAAATCTTCCGGCCGGTGCAACGCCCATAGACTTTGCTTACAGCATCCATTCCGCAGTCGGCAACAGCATGATCGGAGCGTCCGTAAACGGCAGGATCGTTAACTTCGACTATGTGCTGCAAAACGGCGATATCGTCGAGGTCAGAACCTCGAAAAACGCCGCCGGGCCGAGCCGCGACTGGCTCAATATCGCAAAAAGCGGCTCTGCGCGCACGAAGATAAAGCAATGGTTCAAAAAGGAGCGCCGCGAGGAGAATATCGAGCGCGGTCGCGCAATGTTCGAGTCCGAGCTTAAAAACAAGGGCCTGCGCATGGACGATATCACCGACGAGGAGGTCCTGCCTCAGCTGCTGAAAAAGGTCTCGTACACGAGCCTTGACGAGATGTACGCAGCCATAGGCTACGGCGGCATGGCGGCGACGCGCGCTGTAAACCGCATGAAGGACGAGCTTGCGCGCCTGCACCATGCAAGCGGCAAAAAGACCGTTCTCGAGAAGGTCACCGAGGCCGCCGAGCGCCGCGAGCAGCAGGCGCAGAAAAAGGTCAAGCCCGTGCACGGCGTTCTGGTCGAGGGGTTGGATAACTGCCTCATAAAATTCTCGCGCTGCTGCACTCCGATACCCGGCGACGATATAGTCGGCTATATAACGCGCGGCCAGGGCGTTTCCATCCACCGCACCGACTGCGCAAACTATGCCCGGCGCGAATTTAAGCCCGAGGATATCGGCCGCTGGATAAACGTCAGCTGGGCCGATGAGATAAAAGAAAGCTACGCAACGGCGATAACCGTCGTCTCGCGCGAGCGCAACGGACTTATCATGGATATCGCCAGTATATTCAATACGCTCAACACCAAGGTGCGCACGATAAACGCGCGCGATACGGGCGATAAGTCCATAGTCAATATAACGCTTGAAACCTCCGGCATCGACGAGCTGCGCGCGGTAGTCAACCGTATAAGCGCGCTGCCCGGTGTCGTTGAGGTTAACAGAAACGGAGGTAAACGATGAGAGCCGTAGTAACTAGGGTGGACAGTGCGTCCGTCGCGATAGGCGGAAAGGTCAAAAGCAGCATCGGCAAGGGCTTTCTTATCCTGCTCGGAGTTCACGAGGACGACGAGGAAAAGGAAGCGCTGAAGATCGCCGACAAGATCTGCGGCCTCAGAATATTTGAGGACGAGGCAGGGAAGATGAACGTAAATCCCGCCGACGCAGGCGCTCAGCTGCTTATAATCAGCCAGTTCACACTTTTTGCCGACTGCAAATCGCGTCGTCCCGGCTTTTCCAAGGCCGCGCGCCCCGAAAAAGCCATACCGCTGTACGAAAAGGTCATAGCCGAGTGCCGCAGCCGCGGCTTCGAGGTCGGAACAGGCGAGTTCGGCGCGGAAATGAAGGTCGAATCAATAAATGACGGACCTGTCACCATTATTCTTGACACAAGGGAGCTTTGAAAATGAATATTAAAACTCTGCCCGTAGGGCAGCTTGAAACAAACTGCTATGTCGTCATAAACGAGGATACCCTCGAGTGCGTCGTGATAGACCCGGGCGACGAGAGCAACACCATCATGGACTATATCGAGTCGAATAATTTAAAATGTAAGGCTATCATGCTCACTCACGGCCATTTTGACCATGTCGGGGCAGTCAACGCCGTTGCCGAGCAGACAGGCTGCCAGGTGTATATAAATAAGCGCGACGAGGGCTATAAGGTCGGCATGAGCGGCATGATGTTCAAGCTCCCCGAGGGCGGCAAATACTATGACGACGGCGACGTTATCACCGAGGCCGGCCTTGAGTTCAAGGTTATCGCAACTCCGGGACACACCCCCGGCGGCGTGAGCCTTATCTGCGAAAACGCACTTTTCACGGGCGATACGCTGTTCCGTGGGAGCTGCGGCAGAACGGATCTTCCCGGCGGCGATACCGAAACCGAGCTGAGATCGGTCAAAAAGCTCTGCATGCTGCCCGGCGACTATGAGGTATATCCCGGCCATATGGACAGCTCCACGCTCGAACGTGAGCGCCGCTTCAATCACTACTGCCGCGAGGCGATGGCAAATTTCTGAGCTTATAACCGGAGAACCTAATGCTTGAAGACATACTAAAAACGCTTGTTACGGCGATGCTGCCGATACTTGAAATTCGCGGTGCGATACCCGTCGGCGTTGCGGCCGGAATGGATCCGTGGACGGCATTTGCAATAGGCTTTGTGGGCAATATGCTGCCTGTGCCGTTTCTGATCCTGCTTGCCCGAAAAGTGATAGAGTGGATGAAAAAGCACCATATTCTCGATAAGCTGACGACCTTTGTAGAGCGCAAGGGAAAGGAAAAGGCCAAAACCGTTCAGGCATACAGCTTCTGGGGGCTTTTTATACTCGTTGCTATACCTCTGCCCGGAACCGGCGCATGGACGGGCGCGCTTGTCGCGTCGCTGCTTGATATGCGCCTTAAAAGGGCACTGCCTGCCATCGGCATGGGCGTTGCCGTTGCCGGACTTATAGTTCTGGTGCTCACATACGGCGTTATCCACATCGGAACACTGGTGTGATAAGTATTCACTTGCACGCATAATAACTGCATAAGAATAATTATTCAAAATCCCTGCAAAATTCGTGAATTTTGCAGGGATTTATGCATATTTGCCGCCGATTGTTCGATTTATACAAGCGAGGGCGGCTGAGAAACGATAATTTGTTCAAAATAACGAGCAAATTTTTATTCAAAACTATTGCATAATTGTGAATAAAAATGTATAATAGCCACTGTCAATGAATAAAAAACCTAACAGAAAGGCGACAAGGTGGAAAACATGCATAAGGCAAAGACAAACAACAATTTCACGAAATTCATTTCCATGCTGCTTGTTGTGCTGATGCTCGTGTCGATCGTTCCGATCACGGCCTCGGCGGACCCGGCAAGCGCAAGCTTTGAAAATGTGTCCGGTGAAGGCAAAGATATAATATCTCTTGCGGAAGGACGCGAATACAAAGCAAGTATCCCGATCAGCGCAGACGTTGACCCGTCCACGATAACATGGACGATGGTCAAGGACAGCTCCAAGAGCTATGTCAGCAAGGAGCTCTTCCCGAACCAGACCGAAGGCGGCGCGCTGAGCACCTGGATCTGCGACGACGGCAAGACCCCGTTCTTCAACGAAGTCAAGACCAGCGTTTCGGATTCAAACGGCCAGAAGACCCTCGTTGCCGAGTTCAGCACCAACGACTTCTTCTATGGCTACGACTGGTGGACCGGCGAGACCTACGCCGATAACAGCGCCCCCCACGATGAAGGCGGCGCTTACCTCGATTCCTGCGGCTACTTCAATCTCACCGCGACCGACGCACAGGGCAACGTTATCGGCTCTGTTCCCGTGAAGATCGCTCCCTACGACAGCTTCCACACGATGGACGAGATCTACACCGAGCTTGATGAGATGGTAGCAGCTGCAAAGGATTCCGGTGTCTTTGTGCAGAAGTATTCCATGGGCAAGTCCTCGGGCGATATCTATGACGCGCTCGACATGCCCTACCTCATTGTCGCAAAAGATCAGGCAACCGTGACCAAATGGCTCGAGTTCACCGAAAAGGCGGAAACTCAGCCCGATCAGGTGCTTGCGGATATAAAGGCCGGCAAGTATGACGATATAAAGGTTCCTGTGATGTTCTCCAACATCCACGCGAACGAAGTCGCGGCGACCGACGGCATCATGGAATTTGCATGGATGCTCGTTAAAGCCGCAGCCGGCGACGGCAAGCTCAGCTACAATAACCTCACCGGCTTCACCGCCGATGGTCAGACCGAATTTAACAGCGAGAAGGCCGCAAACAAAATGGCCGTTCCCGACCTTGTCAAGGACAGCGCGACCTACCTCGGTTGGCTGACCGACGAAAACAGCGGTTCCGGCGTTGTTGACCTCGATAAGTACTACACTCAGGAGACCGTCAACACCACTATCGACGAGCTGCTCGACGGAGTGTTCTTCATCCTCGTTCCCGAGGAAAACGTCGAAGGACGTACCTACATCACCCGTGAAGCCTCCAACGGCTACGACCTCAACCGCGATAACTCCTTCCAGACCACTGAGGAAACTCAGAACATGCAGAAGCTTATCGCAACCTTTAACCCCGTATCCCTCACTGAGTTCCACGGCCGCGTCTCCGCGTTCCAGTGCGAGCCCTGCGATCCCCCTCACGAGCCGAACTTTGAGTACGACCTGCTGGCAGATCACCTGATCGCAGGCGGCGAGGCTCTCGGCATTGCAGCCGTTGCAAATAACGATACCTACAACAGCTACGTCATCCCCCAGCGCGACTACCTCACCGATAACGGCGACGGCACCACCTACTGGGCCGATCCCTGGGACGATATGTCCACCTCTTACACTCCGCAGTTTGCAATGCTCCAGGGCACCGTTGCTTACACCGTTGAGCTTCCCGGCTACAACGACGCAGGCGCTCAGCTCGTTCAGTACGGCTGCCTCGGCCAGGCAAACTACATAGCAGACGAAAAGCTCGGCTACCTCGAGTCTCAGACCGAGATTTTCAGCCGCGGCGTTAACAACGCAAACTCCGATGCATTCACCCTCGTCGGCCAGTGGCTGTGCGACCAGAACGATGTCGAAGGCGCCGAATCCGATCTGTTCCGTCCCGAGTTCAAAGGCGAAGGCGAAAACGGCAACTTCTACCCCGAGTGCTACATCATTCCTCTCGACGGCGTTAACCAGACCAACCTCCAGGCGGCCGGCGACATGATGGAGTGGCTCTCCCGCAACGACGTTAAGGTTCTTGTGACCGATAAGGAATTCACCTACGACGGCGTTACCTATCCTGCCGGAACGATGATCGTTTCGATGTATCAGGCAAAGCGCTCCGTTGCAAACGGCGTGCTGTACGACGGCACCCTCATCACGAGCTGGACCGTTCTCTACTCCGAAGGCATCACCTCGTTTAACGAGACCCGTGGCTTTGACATGGTCACCGTCACAGAGCCTGCCGCATACAAGACCATCAAGGCAGCATGCGGCGACTGGATGGATCACGACGATTGCCTCAGCTACATTGCAAATAAGCTCGGCTCTTACTTCACCGGCAAAACCGGCGAGTACGTCGTCATCTCCAACGCCTCCGAGGACTCCACCGCAGCGGTCAACGCACTGCTCAAGGCAGGCAAGTCCGTCGGCATGGTAACCGACAGCGAAAGCGATTTCTACGGCGACTTTGTTTGCAGCTATGCAGATTGGCAGACCGTTTCCGCAAAGTATGTCCTCAGCGGCACCGGCCTTGCAAAGGCTGATGTTCCTGCGGCAAAGACCATCACCAAGGCTCCCAAGGTGTATATCACCGGCGAGGTCGGCGCAGACAACGCAGGCTTCAAGTGGACCAGCCGCATCGACTGGAGCCACGGCAACTGGAACTACGACCGCGTAGCTCTCGAGCTTATGGGCTTTGATACCACCAGCGATCCTGCACAGGCAGACCTCATCATGGGCGCAAGCGCACTCAATGATACCGCAAAGGCGCAGGTCCTTGCAGGCACTCCCTACATCGGCTACGGCTCTTCCGCAACACGCAAGAACATCTTCGGCTCTGCTCTTACCCGCAGCTCGGCTGACGGCATGGACTGCCTCGGCTATGTAACTTACCCGAGCACCACGCTCGTCAACGCATCCTACGTCATGGATAACGACGATGTCCTCTACGGCTACGGCGTCGGCTACTTCTCCAAGGTTCCCGAGGGCGCTCAGGTGCTCGTCAAGATGGACGGCAGCAAGACCCCGACCGAGGGCTTCATCAAGATGATCGACGCAGATCAGACCGCAGCGGCAAAGTCCTACCTCGACGGTTCTGTCCAGGCAATTTCCTACCAGGGCAAGCTCACCGCAGATGCACAGAACGAGATAAACGTTGTCTACTTTGCAAACAGCCTCACTCACAAGGTGCACCAGCGCGATGAGTACGCATTCATCAGCAACTTCGCATTCTCCAACCTCCTCGGCGACGACTTCATCGCAGCCGGCGACGACGGCAGCGAGCTTCCGTTCAAGGATGTTAAGGCCGGCGCATGGTACGAGGACAGCGTCAAGTACGTTTACGAGAACAAGCTGATGCTCGGTACCACCGACGATACCTTCACTCCCGACGGCACCATGACCCGTGCAATGTTCGCAACCGTTCTCTACCGCATGGCAGGCAGCCCCTCCGTCGAGGGCCTGAGCGTAAGCTTCAAGGACGTCCCGGAAGGCTACTGGGCATACGACGCAATAGCATGGGCGCTCAACAAGGGCGTAGTCAACGGCTTCAGTGCAGACGAGTTCAAGCCCAAGCAGGCAATAACCCGTGAGCAGCTTGTTGCAATGCTCTATCGCTACTCCGGCAATCCCGAGGTCAGCGGCGAGCTGAGCTTCACCGATGCAGCAGCTGTCTGCGATTGGGCGGTCAACCCCATCCTCTGGGCATGCCAGAACAAGGTGGTTCAGGGCTACACCGACGGCAGCTTTGCTCCGGATAAGACGGCAAGCCGTGCCGAGATGGCAGCAATAATCCAGCGCTTCTGCGCTATCTGATAAACCTCAAACCTCTCAAAATAATCTCAAAAAGCAAACGGCAAGGTCAATTGACCTTGCCGCTTGTTTTATAAAGATTGATTATTTAAATCGCTGCTTTGCGGAAAATTCGCGGACGACGATCTTTTCAACGCTCGTTGCGCTGACCACCGCCTCGGGGCAGCCCATCTCGTCAAAACCGCAGTGGCGGCACAAAAGCGTCAAAGCTTTTACGGCTTCCTCGCCAGTCACGGTGCTTATCTCGCCGTAGCCTATGAAGCTTTTGTAGTCGGCGGTCTGCGAGCCCTGCTCAAGCTCGACAAAGCCCGAGCACACATCGGCCTCAACACACACGCGGCTGCTTTTTGCCGCAAGAGTGTGCCGCCTGCCGACCTTTGCGCCGTGAACATAGAACGTAAACTCGCCGTTTTCGGCCTCGAAGCCGAAGGAGAGCGGCACGATGTAGGCCTCGTTGCCGTCAACAAAGCCGAGACGGATTGTATCGCAGCTGTCGATAAGCGCTTTTATCTCGTCGAAATCCGTTATCGCGCGGTTTGCTTTTCTCATCAAAACAGATACACCCTCATTTCATACGGCCTTGTTGTAAAGCCGTTTGATAT
>ENA-ORMR01002364-ORMR01002364.1-human-gut-metagenome-genome-assembly--contig:-NODE-2364-length-11905-cov-2.236203_pt1 | contig 11905 bp, 10 predicted proteins | sample MGYA00242107_ERZ509003 | MGnify/ENA primary metagenome ERZ509003 (study PRJEB26280, sample SAMEA2338699) | human gut metagenome | biome: human gut; feature: human-associated habitat; material: faeces... | reverse complement strand
AAACTTTGCAACCGAAAGCGGCGCAACGGTTTCGGCAAAATATAACGGCGAAAAGAACACGATGAGCGTATCCGTGTGTTGCAAAAAGCAAACTTCGCTCATTTTGGTTTTGCCGGATTTTGCAAAAAAGATAACAAGACATAACCTTCCGGAAAAACCGCACGGCAGAGAGTTTGCTTTGAGCGTTGCGGCAGGCAAGGAAGTTACTATTCAAATAAAATGTTCGGAGAGGTAACCGATGAAAAAACTAGAACTTATATCCGAAGGAAAAACCAAACGTTTGTGGGCAACCGAAGATCCGCAAATTGCAGCGATAGAATTTGTGGACGACTCGGTCATGTATCACGGCAAGCGCAAATTGTATTTCAGCGGCAAAGGCAAACTTTGCAACGGCATCAACGCGTTTATCATGCAGGAACTGTCCGAAAACAATGTTCCCACGCACTTTATAAGCAAGTGTGACGACGTTACGTCGCTCGTGTACAAGGCGGAAATGATTCCCATAGAAGTGGTCGTGTATAACTACACGTCGGAAAGCATGGCAAAGCGTTTGGGGCTGGTAAAAGGAACAAAACTAAAATTCCCCGTTTTGGAGTTTTGCTACAAAAACGACAAATTGGACGATCCCGTTATAAACGAATATCACGCCTTGGCAATGGGTTTATGCTCGGCGGAAGAAATGTCGGCAATGTGCTATCAGGCAAGCCGAATCAACAAAGTGCTGGGCGACTATCTTCGCCGCTCGGATATGGTTCTTGTCGATTTCAAGGTGGAGTTCGGCAGGGTTAACGGCAGGCTGATTGTCGCCGACGAAATTACGCCCAACACCGCTCGCATGTGGGACGGCGCAACTTTGAAACATATTTGCAAAGACGGAGAACGCAATCCGGAATTCGAATATGCGGAAATTTTGTCAAGATTAGAGGCGAACAAATGAAATGTATGTATTGTGGCTGCGAAGACAGCCGTGTAGTGGATTCCCGCAGCACCGACGACGGACGCAGTATTCGTCGCCGTCGCGAATGCGTCAATTGCGGCAAACGTTTTACCACCTTCGAAACAATCGAGTCCGAACCGTTTTTGGTGGTAAAAAGGGACGGAACGCGTCAAATTTACGATCGCAACAAACTTAAAACGGGCATTTTGCGTTCTTGCGAAAAACGCCCCATATCCATGGCGCAAATAGACAAAATCGTCAACAATATCGAAAAGGAATTGTTCAACAGTTTGGAGCAGGAAATTGCCTCGCAAAAAATCGGCGATTTGGTTATGCGTGAACTGAAGGAGTTGGACGAGGTTGCCTACATTCGTTTTGCCGCCGTGTATCGTCAGTTTAAGGACAGCGCAACGTTTTTTGAGGAAATGAGCAAAATTTTTGCCACCGGTAACTCCGAAGGAAAAAAATGAACTACATTTTAAGTCAGTACCACAAGTACCCGTTGTGCAAGTTCGACGACATCATAAAGCAAGCGTATCAGGCGGAATTCGGATTGGGACATATTCTGGGCGAAAATGCTCGGGACTATTTGTTTGCCGAGGCTGCCGAAGTGACTGCGGAAGCGGGTGATTTGTACGACGTAATCAGTTCTCGCTTTGCGCGCGTTCATCTTGCCGAGTACGTTCGCCGCGGATATTCCCTCAACGCGTTGTATTACCTTATGAAAATTGCCGAGCCTTTGAGCGGAACGCAGGGCGGAATGGAAGAAAGGCTAAACAAACTTCAGGCAATGGTGGACGAACGTCTTTTGGATTTTTCTCCCGACGCCGTGCATTTGCAAATTGCCGCATACAAACACAAAGGTTGTCCGCCTATTCACCATTCTTCCGGGTACAAAGTCAACTACCGTCCGCATTATAGGCTCGTTTGCGCAAATTACGCGCGCTATTTGCCGGTTATCGCCAAGGTGTACGAACTTTTGGAAAAACAAAACGTCGTTTTCGTTGCGGTTGACGGCTTTTGCGGCTCGGGCAAAACCTACTTGGCAAAACTTCTTTCCGAATTGTGGGACGCCGAAATTATCCACGCGGATGACTTCTTTTTGCCCCCTGCAATGCGCACCGAAGCGCGTTTGTCCGAAGTGGGCGGCAACATTCACTACGAGCGTTTGGCAGAAACGCTAAAACAAGCCGAAGTGCATCGCCCGTTCGACTATTTTCGTTACGATTGCCGTTTGGGCAGTTTTGTCACAAAACACTTTACGCCCAAAAGGCTGGTTATAGTGGAAGGTACGTACGTACTTCGAGAGGACCTTGCGAGGCATTGTGACGTAAAGGTACAACTTGTCGTTTCCAAACTTACGCAGGCAAGCAGGCTTATTGCGCGTGAGGGATCGGCAGGTTACGAAGTGTTCAAAAACCGCTGGATACCGCTGGAAAATCGCTATTTCGATTTGCTCCCCGAGGAAGATGGGCGTATAGTTATAGACACGACGGAATTTTGAAATAAATGAAAAACATCGAACAGGAACTTAAAATTCAACTTACCCAAAGGCAGTATCAAACGCTTGTTTCGCAAAGCGGCGTTAGCCCCGTCAAACAGGTTAACTACTATTTTGACGGTGACGAAAAGCCGCAAAACCTTACGGTACGCATAAGGGAAAAAAGCGGAGAGTACGTCTTGTGTGCCAAAATTCGCAAGGGCAACAATAACGGAGTTTCCGTTTCCGACGAGTACGAAAAAGTTGTCGGCGCGGAATTTTTGCGTGTTGCGCAAAACGTCGGATTAAGCCGCGATTGCCTAAAAAACGCTTTGGGCATCGACGCCGACTGTACTCTGTTTTGTCAGGGAAGTTTGACGACGTACCGAAGCAAGTTTATGTTGGGCGACTTGGTTGTCGAAGTGGACAAAAACGAGTACTTGGGCGTTTGCGATTACGAATTGGAGTGCGAAAACTCCGACGTGGCGCGCTTGGAAGAACTAAAAACGTTGCTTAACTATCGTTTCGGCATTCCGTGCAAACCTTCCAAGGGCAAGGCGGCGCGTTTTGCCGACCAAAAAGCCACGCAAAATTTGCAATAGGGTTGCCGCCGGGCGAGGCTCTCGGGCTATCGTGTTTATTCGGCAACTAACAACAAATTTTCCCTAACAGGGAGCATTTAGCAACAATATAATGGTGTAAAGTCGCTTGTAAAAACTTGCAACTTATGCTTACAAAGCAAACTGCCGCAAAATGCGGCAAAAGGTATAATTATGAAACAAATTGCAATTATCGGAGGAGGAGTTGCCGGGCTTTCGGCGGCGGTGTACGCACTCCGCGCAGGGGCAAAAGTTACGCTGTTCGAGCAGTACGGCTTGGGCGGACTTACCGCAACGATAGACAAAATAGAAAACTATCCCGGTTTCAAATCAATTTCCGGTTGGGAACTGGCGCAGGATATGGCAAATCAGGCAAAGGCGCTCGGCCTTAACGTAGTGCGGCAAAAAGTGCTTTCGTTGGATTGTAGCGACGAGGGATTTTCGATTGTGACGGAAACTTCCGCACATACTTTTCCGTCGGTGGTCATTGCCGTAGGCACTTCTCACAACAAACTGGGCATCGAGGGCGATTTTGTCGGCAAGGGCGTAAGTTATTGCGCCACGTGCGACGGCAACTTTTTCCGCGGAGGAACGGTTGCGGTTGTGGGAAACGGCAGTCAAGCCGTGCGCGAAGCCGTCTATTTGTGCGGCGTTGCAAAAACCGTCTATGTGATTTTTCCCGGGGCTGAACTTAATGCCGATGAGGCAATGCTTGCCGAACTTAACTCCTGCAAAAATGCGGTTTTGATTCCAAGCACCGTCGTTTCGGCAATCAACGGCAAGGAAAAAGTGTCCTCGGTAACGCTGTTCGACGGGCAAAGCAAAACTCTAAACTTGGATTGCCTCTTTGTGGCGGTCGGCTCTAAACCCAACACCGATTGGATAAATATCGACGGACTAAACAAGCGTAACGGCTATTTGGTGGTGGACGAACGCCGCCAAACTTCAATTGACGGATTGTTCGCCGCAGGCGACGTCACCGACGGCAAACTTAAACAAATCGTAACGGCGTGCGGCGACGGTGCGCTTGCAGGTTCGTTTGCGGCTGCATATGCGGCTCGAAAAAAGTAATACGGCACAATGCGAGCGGCGGAGTGATATTCGCTGCTCGTAAAATATATACTAGGCGATAGCGGCAAACGGATTGTCCGTGGCCAAAAACAAGCAATTCCAAAGAAATACGATATAGCCACTACATACGGGTTAAATTTTTCAATTCGGAGGCAAACATGAATTTCTTTGGAACGGACGGCATCCGCGGTGAATACGGAACTACGCTCACAACTCAAACGGCATACAGCTTGGGCAAAAGTTTGGCGCTTATCGGCGGCGATTGTCCGATAGTAGTAATAGGCTCGGACACAAGAACATCATCGCCTAAATTGTTTTCGGCATTGGCGTCGGGCGTTCACCACGGCGGCGGCAACGTGATAAATCTCGGCGTGTTGCCTACCAATGCGGTGGGGCATTTTACGCGCAAATTCGGCGGAGATTTCGGCGTTATGATAACCGCCAGCCACAATCCGCCCTGCGACAACGGACTTAAAGTGTTCGATACCTACGGCGTAAAGGTGTGCGTCGCCAAACAGTGCGTAATCAGCGATGCAATGAGTGTGGTAACGGCGAAATATTCCTCCAAAAAGGTGTTTGAACCGGTGTTTTACGACATAGAAAACATCTACGTCGATGACGTTTTGTCGGCGGCTGGTGTTTCGGATTGCAACGGGCTTGCCGTCGCATTGGATTTGTGCTATGGCGCAACGTGCAAGGTTGCGCCTGCGGCATTGGAAAAAGTCGGCGCAAAAGTTACGGCGTTTTGCTCAAAAGCCGACGGAAAACGCGTCAACGTGGATTGCGGAGCAACCAATCCGCAGTTTTTGCAATCTCGTATGCGGGGAAATGCACTGGGGTTTGCCTTTGACGGCGACGGCGACAGGCTTGCCGTATTCGAGGGACAAACGTTGCTCTCCGGCAGCAAAGTGTTTTACGCTTTGGCAAAATACCTTCATCAAAACGGCAGGCTTAAGCGTAACGTTGCCGTCGGCACGGTTTTGACGAACGGCGGTGTTGAGCGCGCGCTAAAAGGCTTGGGTGTAAAGTTGTTGCGCTCGGACGTGGGGGATAGAAACGTATTTGACGTTATGGTAAAGTGCGGCGCGGTTTTCGGCGGAGAGGACAGCGGTCACTACCTTTTGACCGAACTTGCCACAAGCGCGGACGCTCTCTTAAACGCATTGATTTTAACCAAAATATATTCGGAAAAGGGCAGTTTGATTGCTTATACGGAGGAATGCGAGGAAATTCCTCACATTGCGCAAAGTTTGCCCATTACCGAAGAAAATGCCAAACTTATCGGCGAAAAACAACTTGCCGCAACAACGGCAAGAATATCGGCGCTGTACCCGGAGTGCCGAACGGTTATCCGAAAAAGCGGTACGGAAAACAAATTGAGAATTTACTTGGAAGGAGAAAACGTAAGCGACTCGCAAAAGGAGATTTTGGCAACCTTTTGCCGCTAACGGCAAAAATTATGACGGAACTACTGCTAAAATTATTTATCAAAAACAACAAAGACACCAACAACTTGTCCGTGCGCGATAACGTCGGAAAAATGGCAAGTTCGGTGGGTATAGTGCTTAACATTTGCCTTGCGGCGTTCAAAATCGTCGTGGGCGCGTTGTTCGGAGTAATTTCCGTAGTGGCGGACGGTCTTAACAACCTCACCGATTGCGGTGGCAATGTGGTGTCGCTTGTGGGCTTCACCCTTTCCGGAAAGCCTGCCGACAGCGACCATCCCTACGGGCATAGGCGCATAGAGTACGTTGCCGGTTTGATCGTGGGCTTCATCGTTTTGTTTGTGGCAATCGAACTTGTTATCAGCAGCGTGCAAAACATATTCACGCCTGCCGAAACGGACTTTACCTATCTTACGATAATTGCCTTGGGCGTTTCGGTTTTAGTTAAACTGTGGATGTTCTTTTTCTATCGCAAGTTGGGCAAACGCTATAACAGCGAATTGATTTTGGCAAATTCCGCAGACAGTATTTCCGACGTACTTGCAACTTCTGCCGTTATTGCGTCGGTGTTTATTGCAAAATGGACGGGATTTTCTCGCATTGACGGTATCATGGGCGTTGCGGTTGCCGTTATTATCGGCATTGCCGGCATAAAAATCGTCATCGGCGCGTCCGGACAACTTATGGGAAAATCTCCCGATGCCGAACTTATTTCGGATATTGTTCGTCGTATTCGCGGTTTTGACGGAGTTTTGGGCATTCACGACCTGAACGTGCATAGTTACGGACAAAACACCTACTACGCAAGCGTTCACGTGGAAGTGGATTCCGCCGTGGACGTTATGGCAAGCCACGACCTAATCGACCGCATCGAGCGCGATTTTGCCGAAAATACCAACGTTCGTTTGGTGATACACATGGATCCGATTGTCGTGGGCGATCCCGAACTGGACAACTACCGTAAAGAGGTGGAGGAAATCGTTGCGGCGTTGGACGAACATTTTTTCGTTCACGATTTCAGAATGGTAAAGGGCATTACGCACACCAACCTGATTTTCGATGTCGGCGTGCATTTCGGCACAAAACTTACCGATAGGCAAATTTCCGAGTACATTCAAGCGGAAATCGACCGCATTTACAAAAACGTTTACGTCGTTCCCACGGTGGAGCGGCAAATATGCGACGAAACGCTTATCGAAAAGTGACCGATTGCCAAAAGTTTGCGCAAGTGTTCCTTTGTTCATACGTTCAATACGCTTTATCTGCGCATATGTGCAAGTTTGCATATGTGCGCTTTTTGTTTTTTGCAGCATTTTTCTTGCTTTTTTCAAGGCAAAACGGCAACGTTTTTGAGCGAAATTTTGCCAAGATATCGCATATCGTTGACAACTCTTTGCGTCGGTGATAAAATATACGCGTAAAACCTATCGAGAGTGACGGAGAGACGGACTCAGTGAAGTCACAGCAACCGTAAATATTATGCGGTGCTAATTTCCGCGGAATTTTTTCCGAAAGATGGGACGGCGAAGCGCATACGATGCACACAGTCTTGTCACCATTATGGCAAGGCCGTTTTTTTTGCAAAAAATGCCAAAAACGCCTTCGAAGGTTAAAAGGAGTTAAAATGAAAACCAACAAACACAGGTTCTTTACGTCGGAAAGCGTAACCGAAGGGCATCCCGACAAAATGTGCGATCAAATTTCCGATGCCATTTTGGACGCGATTTTGCAAAAAGATCCCGATGCGCGCGTCGCTTGCGAAACGGTCGTTTGCACAGGCACGGTGTTCGTTATGGGACAAATCACAACCACGGCGGTTGTGGACTATGCACAAATCGTTCGCGACACGGTGCGTTCCATCGGCTACACACGCGCAAAGTACGGTTTCGACGCCGACAGTTGCGGCGTTATAATTTCGCTGGATAAACAATCTCCGGATATTGCTTTGGGCGTGGATAAATCCGACGAATATCGCGATCGCGGCGAAGTGCTGGATATGTACGGCGCCGGCGACCAAGGTATGATGTTCGGCTATGCCTGCGACGAAACGCCGGAATACATGCCTATGGCAATTATGTTGGCGCAAAAAATCAGTCAACGCCTTGCCGAGGTTCGCAAACAAAAGATTTTGGACTATCTTCGTCCGGACGGCAAATGCCAAGTGACGGTGGAGTACGACGAAAAAGACAGACCTTGCAGAGTGGACACGATCGTTTTGTCCACGCAACATTCTCCGGCAGTATCCAACGCGCAAATCGCGCAGGATATGATTGAGCACGTCATTCGTCATGTTGTTCCGCTAAATTTGTTGGACGAAGAAACAAAGTACTACGTTAACCCCACCGGCAGGTTCGAAATCGGCGGTCCTGCTGCGGACAGCGGACTTACCGGACGCAAAATCATCGTGGATACCTATGGCGGATATTGCGCTCACGGCGGCGGTGCGTTTTCCGGCAAGGATCCCACAAAGGTGGACCGTTCGGCTGCGTACATGGCAAGATACATTTGCAAAAACATCGTTGCGGCAGGGCTTGCCGAACGCATTCAATTGCAAGTTTCTTACGCAATCGGTCGTAGTAAACCGGTATCCATCGACGTGAACACCTACGGCACCGGAAAAGTGTCCGATACGGTCATCTCCGAGATTATCGCCGACGAATTTGACCTTCGTCCGCGCGCCATAATCGAAAAATTCCAATTGCAACGTCCCATTTATCTTGCAACGGCAAGTTACGGTCACTTTGGACGTAACGAATTTATTTGGGAACAATTGGACAAGGTCAACGACCTCAAAAAGTATATCTAGTTTGTTGCAATTTAGTTTGTAATCGCACATTGAGGAACTTACAGTGGAACTTTCGCTAAAAGGAACGGTTGCCGAAATAATCTTCCGTAACGAAGAAAACGGCTACACCGTGCTTGTTTTGGATACTACCGACGGTGACGAGGTAACCTGCGTCGGAAATTTTGCCGCACTCGCAAAGGGCGCGGTACTTTCCGTTACCGGAAAAGTGTCCGTTCACGGCAAATACGGTGAGCAGTTGGCTGTGGAAAGTTACACCGTGTGCGATCCCACAAACAAGGAAGGCATAGTAAAATATCTTTCCAGCGGACTTATTAAGGGTGTGGGGGAAGTTACCGCGCAAAACATCTACAAACGCTTTGGTGACGACACCTTCGGCGTGATAGAAAACAATCCGGCAAAACTTGCCGAAATCAAGGGCATATCCCTAAAAAAGGCTATGGATATCGCTAATGCCGTTGCCGAACTGAAAAATATGCAGGAACAAATTATGTTTTTGCAGAGTTACGGCATAACGGTAAATTTGGCTGTAAAAATCTACAATTTGTACAAGGCGGACACCAAGGCGTTCGTGTCGGAAAACCCGTACAGGCTAATCGATGACGTGGACGGCGTAGGTTTTTTGACCGCCGACAAAATCGCTCAAAGCATGGGCGTGGAAAGCGCGGGTGAATTTCGTATTCGCGCGGCAATTGTCTATGCCTTAAAAGAAACGGCGGAAAAGCAGGGCAACACATATTTGGCGGTGGACGACCTTATGGTAACGTGCAGCAAATTGCTCGGATTGGATTTGATTCAATACGGGCAGTTGGTGGAAGATACGCTAACAAAGTTGGTACTAGAGCCTACCGTAAACGTGTTTGTGGAGGACGGAGTCCGTTGCATTGCGCTTACAAAGTACTACAAGTTGGAAAAAGGCATTGCGGCGCGCTTGGTGGAACTTAACTACTTTGCCAAGCGTATTGCCGTCGATGCCGACGCAAGCATATCGGATTTTGAAATCCGTCACAAAATAGAGTTTCACAAAAGTCAGGCAGGAGCGGTGCGCTCGGCGCTAATCAACGGCGTAACGGTAATAACGGGCGGTCCGGGAACGGGCAAAACCACAATCATCAAGTGCATTGCGGAAATTTTGTCCTCTCGCGGGCTTAGGTTGGAGTTTTGCGCGCCTACGGGCAGAGCGGCAAAACGCTTGGCGCAGTCCACCGAGGCGGACGCCAAAACCATTCACAGGATGCTGGGCTACGAAGTGCAGGGCGATAGGATGAGTTTCAAGTACAATCGCAACAACACTTTGCCCTGCGACGTGGTAATCGTGGACGAAATGTCCATGGTGGACGTAAACGTTATGTACAGTTTGCTTGCCGCCTTGGAAAAAGGTACGCGCTTGGTGCTTGTCGGCGACAAGGACCAACTCCCCAGCGTTGGCGCAGGCAACGTTCTTGCCGATATAATCGCTTCGCAAGTGGTGGAAATCCGCTACCTTACGCACATCTACCGTCAATCGGAAGACAGCCTTATCGTTTCCAACGCCCACCTAATCAACAAATGCAAAATGCCGGAAATCAACAACCGCAGCAAGGACTTTTTCTTTATGAGCAGCGCCGATTTTTGGCAGGAGGCGGACACCGTAGTTCAACTGGTAACAACTCGTTTGCCCAAGTTCACAGGACTGCCTTCGTCGGAAATCCAGGTTTTGGGCGCGCTTAAAAGCGGAGTTGCCGGTGTGGAAACGCTCAACACTCGTTTGCAGGACGCGCTTAACCCGGCAATGTACGGCAAAAACGAATTTGTTGTGGGCAAAAACGTATTCCGTGTCGGCGACAGGGTTATGCAAACCGTCAACAACTACGATTTGACCTTTGTCCGCACGGACGAAAAGGGCAACCTCGCTCAAGGTCAGGGCGTATTTAACGGCGATATTGGCGTAATTCAAAAAATAAGCCGTTCGGAAGGCATAATGGAAGTGCTTTTCGACGACAACCGTTTGGCAACCTACACTGAACACGACCTGGGCGATTTGCAATTGGCGTATGCAATAACCATTCACAAAAGCCAAGGTAGCGAGTTTCCCGTGGTTGTAGTTCCTTTGGTCAACGGTCCGCCGACGATAATCAACAAAAACCTGCTTTACACGGCAATAACTCGTGCCAAGCGTGCCGTTGTGATTGTCGGCAGCAAAAAGATTTTGGCACTAATGGTGCATAACAACTACGTAGCCGCCCGAACGACCAACCTCAAACGTTTTATCGTGGAATCGGACAAGATGCACCGAAAATATTTCGGCGTTCAGGATTCCGCTCCGCAAGTCGAAGATCAACTTCAACCGGACGAGGATTGAGCGGCAGGCAATCAGTCGCGGAATACTTGCGGCATTGCCGCAAAGGAGAAACCCTCTTGAGCAAAATTCTCTCGTTTTTGCAGGATTTTTTTGCGCCCGTATCGATAAAATGTCTTTGTTGCGGCAAAGATATATTTACCGATTTGGGTTTTTGCGACGATTGCTTAAAGCAGGTCGTGTTTAACAACGGAAAAACTTGCAAGCGGTGCGGCGTCGCGCTGGACGGCGAAGAGGACTATTGCGGCAATTGCGCCTTCGACAAAATCTATTTCGACCGCGCCTATTCGTCGTTTTCCTACGAAGGTGCGGTTCGCAAAGCTATTTTGGATATGAAGTTCAACGGCGCAGGACTAAATAGCAAGGTTTTATCAAGGTACTTGGCGTACACTGCAAAGGTCAACGATTTGCATTTCGATTTTGTAACGTACGCGCCGATGAGCAAAAAATCGCAAAAAATTCGGCATTATAATCAAGCAAAGTTGCTTGCAAAAGCATTTTGTGATATATTGGATAAAAAGGATTGCCTAGTTGAAGCAATCGTAAAAGTGAAAGAAACCGAACGGCAGGAGTCGCTCGGCAAACAGGAACGCAAAACAAATCTTGTGGGCAGTTACAAAATCAATGTCGACGTAAAAGGCAAAACGGTGTTGGTTATTGACGACATAAAAACCACGGGCGCAACGCTAAACGAATGTGCCAAGGTGCTTAAACGCGCCGGAGCAATCCGCGTGATAGGTCTTACCGTCGCTTCCCGCAAGGAAAACGCCGCGTTCGAGTTGGAGGACTAGATGAAAGATAAATACGGATGGGCAAACGCCAGAGCTGTCAAAAAGTTGGAAAAAATCGCAAAATCGGTAGAAGAAAAAGCCTCGTTTTACAAGGATATGACCGACGAGCAATTGGCTGCTCAAACGCAGGTGCTTAAGGAGAGGTACAACGCAGGCGAAACGTTGGACGCGCTTTTGCCGGATGCGTTTGCCGTTTGTCGCGAAGCAAGCGCGCGCGTATTGGGGCAGCGCCATTATCACGTTCAGGTTTTGGGCGGCATTGCGCTGCATCAGGGCAGAATTTGCCAAATGGCAACCGGTGAAGGTAAAACTCTTACCGAAACCTTGCCGGCGTACCTAAACGCACTCACCGGAAAGGGCGTTCACATTATCACCGTGAACGAATATCTTGCCACTCGTGACGCCGAGTGGATGGGCAAGGTGTATCGTTTTTTGGGCTTG
>ENA-ORMR01002363-ORMR01002363.1-human-gut-metagenome-genome-assembly--contig:-NODE-2363-length-11905-cov-2.822532_pt1 | contig 11905 bp, 12 predicted proteins | sample MGYA00242107_ERZ509003 | MGnify/ENA primary metagenome ERZ509003 (study PRJEB26280, sample SAMEA2338699) | human gut metagenome | biome: human gut; feature: human-associated habitat; material: faeces... | reverse complement strand
AACCGATTGCCAATCCGCCGCCGTCGCCCATATAAGCGATACCGATAGCCTCTTTGTTTGCTCTTGTGAAACCGTAAATAACAGGATTCGTACGACCGTGGTGAGTTTGAACGGTGTCTAAATCCATATAGTTCCAAGAAAGCAATGAACAACCGATATCACAGCCGAAAACCGCTTTTTGTTTTAATCCTAATTCATCAATAGCCCAAGCTAAAGATTTTAATATCATACCGTGACCGCAGCCCGGGCAAAACTTAGAAGCGCCAACTTCCGCATTTTGAGCTTCAGGCAATTTTGGAGGCATTGTTAATAATTCTGTCATTTCTAAATTCTCCTTCTACTAAACTGCCGCCGCAACGCCAGCCATCTCTACAACTTTGTTAACAATATCATCGCCGGTAACACCAACACCCATCTTGAACAATGTTGAGTATGGGGTTGTTAAGCCGTAGATTTTTTCAAGTACCATTTGAGCCAGTTGACCGTTTGCAGATTCAGTAAACAGAACTTGTTTTGCTCTTGCTACCGCTGCTCTTAACGGTTTAACATCTAACGGTCTGATTGTGATAGGTCTGAATAAGCCCGCTTTAATTCCTTTTGCTCTCAATTCGTCAACAGCAGTCATTGCAGAACGTGCAACGATACCGTGGGCAATGATAAGAATTTCAGCATCATCTGCTTTATATTCAAATGATTCTGCAACTTCTTCAGCCATTTTGTCGTAATCAACCTGGTATTGGTCAAGAACTTCCATAAGTTCTTCTTCCATGTTGTATGTATTTCTCAAGTGAACTGATTTTCTATCTTTGCCGATTTCGCCTTCACCGAGTAAGTATGGAGTAACCGGTGTCATTTTAATTCCGCGTGATGCAGGATCGTATAATGTAACAGGTTCTCTCATTTTACCTTGGTAGCCATCAGCAAGTAAGTAAGTAGGGAACTTATAAGTCCAAGCTGTATTGAAAGCCTTAATCATATAATCGTAAAGATCTTGGTGTCCGGCAGTTGAATATACAATTCTAAAACCTTCGCCGTTTCCGCCAAAGCATGTTAAACGTGTTTCTTGTTGCGCATAAATAACTGTTGCTGTAGACGGGCCGCCTCTTTGCATAACCGCACAAACAAACGGTATTCTCATCATTTCAGCCATAGATTGAGCATCCTGCATAATTACGTTACCAGGACCTGCTGTAGCAGTGAAAGCTCTTTTACCGGCTAAAATACCACCGATAGTAGAGAAACCTGCGGAGATTTCGTCTTCTGTTTGTAAAAATCCTGCTTCAGTTTTCGGAAGCAATTTACACCAAGTGTGCATAATTTCGTTTTGCGGAGTAATAGGATAACCGTACATAAAGTCAGCTTCAGCCGCGATTGCAGCGTATGCCAAAACTTCATTCCCCGTCAAAAACATCTTTGTGTCTTCTGTGATTAATTTGTTTACCATAAGTTCTACCTTCTATATTTATTTAAATAAAATACATGTAATATAATATTATAAACAAATCATTTAGGCAAAAAGATTAAAGTAATGTTAAAAAATCTTTTTCGTGCTACAATCCGGATATGTTCACAGGTATAATTGAAGAAATCGGAGAAATTAAAAATTTTCAGCACAATACAGTGCTGGAAGTTTCCTGTCACAAGATTTTAGAAGACGTAAAACTTGGCGATAGTATTGCAATTAACGGAGTTTGCCAAACTGTAATCGAATTTTCCAAAATTTCGTTCAAGGTAGAAGTAAGCCCCGAAACCCTTGCGGTCACAAACTTTTCGCAGCTTAAAGCCGGAATGAAAGTCAATCTTGAACGAGCACTTACACCTACCACCAGAATGGGCGGGCACATTGTTCAGGGACACGTCGACCAAACCGGCGAACTTTTAAAAGTCGAAAAACTTGATAATTTCTACAATATGTATTTTGAAACAGCCGACACAAAATACATTGTCAAAAAGGGTTCAATCACTGTCAACGGAATAAGTTTGACCGTCGCTGATGTCAACGAAACCTGTTTTAAAATCGCGGTAATTCCGCACACATTTGAAAACACAACGCTAAGCGGGTTGAAAATCGGTGAAACTGTTAACATTGAAACAGACATTCTTGGCAGGTATATTGAAAAATTTCTATCACCGCAGGATAATAAAAGCAAAATTAGTATGGAGTTTTTAAGGGAAAATGGATTTGTTTAATTTTAAATTTGATAATATTGAAGATGCGATAAAGGATTATAAAGCGGGCAAACCAATTATTGTTGCGGACGATGAAGACCGTGAGAACGAGGGGGATTTAATTTGTTCTGCGCAAATGGCGACACCTGAAATAATAAATTTTATGGCGCGTGAATGCCGTGGGCTTGTCTGTCTTGCGATTGACCACACAATCGCTGAACGCCTTGAACTGCCTCAAATGGTCGAAAACAACACAGAGGGGATGAAAACAGCTTTTACGTTGAGTATTGACGGCGCAGAAAAATTCGGCGTTACAACAGGGATTTCAGCGTACGACCGTGCTAAAACCATTGAAATTGCAATCGCTCCTGACGCGGTTCCGTCAGATTTGAGACGTCCGGGACACATTTTCCCTTGTATGGCAAGAAAAGGCGGAGTTTTAACCCGCACCGGGCATACCGAGGCCGCTGTTGACTTGGCTAAAATTTGCGGTCACGCCCCGGCAGGCGTTATGTGCGAAATTATGATGGATGACGGTCAAATGGCACGCCGCGATGATTTAAGAAGATTTGCAAACCACCACGACATAAAATTTGTTTCTGTTGCCCAGCTGATTGCTTACCGCTTACAGTCTGAAAAATTCGTAACCCGCGATGCAGAAGCTAATCTTCCGACTCAATTTGGTGAATTTAAAATTTATGGCTATACAAACCACCTTAACGGTCAAGAGCACGTTGCGCTCGTAAAAGACGACGGTTCGGACAAAATGCCGTTAATTCGCGTTCACAGCGAATGCCTAACCGGCGACATTTTCCACAGCCTTAAATGTGATTGTAACCAACAGCTTCACGAGGCGCTCAAAATGATTAACGAACACGGCAAAGGTGCGCTTGTTTATATGAAAGGGCACGAGGGCAGAGGTATCGGAATTGTTAATAAAATTAAAGCATACGCATTGCAAGAAGCCGGACAGGACACAGTTGAGGCTAACGAAACCCTTGGTTTCAAACCGGATTTACGTGAATACGGCGTAGGTGCACAAATTATCCGCGATATTGGTTTTATGGAGTTTGACCTGATAACAAACAATCCGAAAAAAATAGTCGGGTTGGATGGTTACGGATTGACAATTCATGATATAGTAAAGATAAAGCCTGAAATTAATCAGTACAATGAAAGATATATGAACACAAAAAAAGAAAAAATGTGTCATATGATATAAAAAAGGAAAATAAATGCAGGAATTATTCAGAGATGTAAAAGTTTTAACAAGAAATTACTACACGACCTTCAGACCGTTGTACGAAGATTTCTGCCGCAGCGCTGTTACTGAATACAAATTCGAACTTGAGCCGCTGGATTATGACAGTTTTATTGAATCTCTCGAAAACCGACTGATTAATTGCATTATTTATACCGAAAACGAAGAGCCGAAAGCGTTTCTTGTTTATACATTAGCGATTTCGGAATCAATAGAGTTGAACATTATCCACAGCCAAAACTTTGAAAATTTAGCGCAAAGAAGCTGTGCACTGATAAAATTTTTCCTTGAGGAAGTTAAATCCGAAAGAACAGAAAAAGTTGTATGCTACCCAATGCTTGGCAAACAAAAAAGTATTGTAGGTGAGATTTCACTTCTCGGGTTTAAGTTCGTAGGTATTGCGGTTTTAAGATTTTTGCTGCACGAAACAACTTCACGCCAAATCCTTAATATTGCAAAAATGGGCGAACTTCCGAAAGATTACAGTATTAAATCCTGGAACGATGATTATATGAATGACGCTGTGCGCGTTGTTCAAAACGCTTTTTCTACAAGTGCGGACGCGCTTTTTGACACAAGGTTTTCATCTCTTGACGGAACTTATGATATCCTGAATAAAATTGTTACTAATGTTTATGCAGACTTTATTCCGGTTGCCTCAAGCGTTCTGTTTTATAAAGGTAAACCTGTAGGATTTTGTTTTGCAAACGTTACAGGCGGCAAAATCGTTAATATTCCGATTTTCGCAATCGCAAAAGATCATCAGGCTAAAGGGTTGTCTAAATATCTTCTCGCAGAAACGCTTAATAAGATTCTGATACTTAGCGATGAAAATGAACTTCCTATTACCGAAATAAATACAAATACTGAAACAAACAATTTTCAGGCGCTGAAAATGTATAGAAACCTTGGTTTCAAAGAAGACTATAACTACCCGCAATCATACCTGCCTGTTCTCAGATAAAATTTTTATGCTATACTCAATAACATAAGATTATTAGGGAGATATGTATTATGTTAAGAGGACCTTTTTTAGATAGAAACTGGATGGGGCAGAATGAAGATTACAACAGCTCTGATATTGTAATGCTCGGCTTACCGTTTGACGGAACCGTTTCGTACCGTTCCGGTTCACGTTTTGCACCCGAACAGATTCGGCTTGCAAGCTGGGGATTGGAAGAATATTCCGCAAGATTTGATAAAAACCTTGCAGATGTTAATTTCCACGATGCAGGCGATTTAGAATTTCCTCTTGGCAACACTTACAAAACTCTTGATGTTATTCAACAAAACGTTGAAGATATTTACCGTGACGGCAAAAGAGTTTTCGGAATCGGCGGCGAACACCTCGTAACATTACCTGAAATCAAAGCGGTATCAAAGTTTTACGACAATCTTGCAATTATACACTTTGACGCGCACACCGACCTTAGAGAAGAGTATCTCGGGGAAGAAATGTCGCATTCTGCCGTAATCCGTCACGCATCAAAAATTGTTGGTCCGAAAAATATTAAACAAATCGGCATACGTTCAGGCATGAAGGAGGAATGGGAGTTTATGAAAGAGCATAATACGCTTTGCCATAAATATTCTGACCTTGACGAATTACGCGGCAAAAACATTTTTGTAACAGTGGATTTGGATGTCCTTGACCCGTCAGTTATGCCCGGAACCGGAACCCCTGAATCAGGCGGAATGCAATTTAACGAACTTATGGGCTGGTTTGAATACCTTAAAAACTTTAACATTGTCGGCGCGGATGTCGTAGAACTTGCGCCGGATTATGATGCATCAGGCGTTTCAACCGCAGTAGCAACAAAAGTTATCAGAGAATTACTCATGGTGATGTAAATGAAAAAAAGAATAGAAGAGCTAAAAGACTTATTAAACAAATACAGTTATCAGTATTATGTAGAAGAAAGTCCGGCAGTCAGCGACTTTGAATACGATACACTTTTTGCCGAGCTGCAAAAACTTGAGGAAGAGCATCCTGAATTTGTAACCCCGGACAGTCCGACGCAGCGTGTTGGGGCGATTGGCGAAAAGTTTGAAGAGTACAAGCACAAATATAGACTTTACAGTTTAGACAATACCTATACATACGAAGATATTGTCAAATGGTATGAAAAACTTACCGCCGAATACGGTGACAACGTGGAACTTGTCAGCGAACTGAAGATTGACGGGCTTGCGATTGCGCTCACGTATGAAAACGGAATTTTTACCCGCGGCGTAACCCGCGGCGATGGAATTACCGGCGAAGACATTACAGCAAACCTCAAAACAATTAAGGCAATTCCCTTAAAACTTTTCAAAAATGTTGACATAGAAGTCCGCGGCGAAATTTTTATGCCAAAAACTTCATTTGAAAAACTTAATGAAGAGAACATGAAAACCGGCGAAAAGATTTTTGCTAATCCGCGCAACGCTGCAAGCGGTTCGATAAGACAGCTTGACAGCCGAATAACAGCGAAACGCGATTTATCAATGTTTACTTATGCCGCAATCATTGAAAAAGGCAGCGAAAAACCCAAAACGCATTATGAAACACTTACGTATTTAAAAGAATTAGGTTTTAAAGTTAACCCTAACATCAAGCTATGCAAAAATGCACAAGAAGTCATAGACTATTGCAAATACTGGGAAACAGAACGTACGAAACTTAACTATGCTACCGATGGTGTTGTAATAAAAGTAAACCAATTAAATATTCAGGAAGATTTAGGCTACACCTCCCGCGCGCCGAAATGGGCGACAGCGTTTAAGTTCCCGCCGGAAGAGGTTTCTACAAAACTTGAAAGCATTGAACTCGGCGTTGGAAAAACAGGAGCTATCACACCTGTTGCAATTCTTACACCTGTACAACTTGCGGGGTCAACGGTTTCACGCGCAAGTCTTCATAACTTTGACGAGATTAAAAGGCTTGATATCCGCATAGGCGACACAGTATTAATCAAAAAAGCCGCAGAAATTATACCGAAAGTAATCACTGTTTTGCAAGACAGAGGGCATAATCACCGCAAAGAAATCATAGCTCCTGAAGAATGTCCGTCCTGCCACGCAAAACTTTCCACCCGTCCGAAAGAAGTCGGACTTTACTGTGAAAACCCTCAATGTCCTGAAAAGGTAAAAGCTATTTTAGAATACTGGATTTCTAAAGACGCAATGGATATTGAAAACATGGGACCGTCAGTAATATCGCAGCTTTACGACCTGGGAATGGTAAGAAACTTTGCAGATTTTTACAGATTAACAGTTGAAGACCTTTTAAAACTTGATTTAATCAAAGAGAAGAGCGCAAATAATATTTACGAGGCTATTCAAAAAAGCAAGAAATGCACATTACCTCGATTTATCACAGCGCTTTCAATAAGAAATGTCGGCAAGGAAAACGCAAGCATTTTAGCAGAGCAATACGGAAGTCTCGAAAAACTTATGGACGCCTCTGTGGCAAGCCTTGAAGAAGTCCGCGGTATCGCAACAAAAATGGCTACAGACATTTACGAATACTTTCACACGCCTGAAAATGTTGCAATTATTAAGGACTTATTGTCACTGGGTGTTGTTCCCGAACATACTTCTGTGGTAAAATCAAATAAACTGAAAGATTTAACTTTTGTACTGACCGGAACGCTTTCCACAATGACCCGTTCCGAGGCAGAGGCAAAAATCAAATCTTATGGCGGGAAAGCGTCTTCTTCAGTGACTTCGAAAACAACATATCTGGTCGCAGGAGAGAACGCCGGATCTAAATTTGACAAAGCCCAAAAATTAGGTGTTATAATATTAACAGAAGATGAATTTTTGGCATTGTTAAGAAAAAGGTAAGAGCATGAAAAAGAATAAATTGAGAGTTATACAAATATCAGGGATTAGGGGACTTCTTTCTGCGGCATTCGTAGTTGTATGCCTTATAGCAGGTTTTGTAGGGTTTCCGGCATTAGTTCTAAATAAGCTATGGAACCACATCGCGGACATAACCGGAGCAATCCCGTACATCAATATGTTTCAGGGTTTAATTCTTTGGGCAATCCTTGCGGTTTCATATTTGATACTGAACAAAAAACAACGTTATCTTGTTGCTTTTGAACCCCAAACAAACAGAAGAGAAATCAAAGATATCATCAATGAAATAAAATCACAATCAACTTCACTTCCAAAAGAAGCACCACAAGTTGAAAAAGAAGAAAAAAGTGAAAAAGAAAAAGAGGTAATATAAATGAAAAAGAAAAATCTGTTTGCGATATTTTTACTGTTACTTTTTGCGTTGAGCTTACCTGCACAGGCAAAACCTCAAGGTTCAATCTATGTTGATGCTTCATCAAACCTTGATTTACAACCTGATGTTGTAGAATTTAACGTAATAGTTACAACGAAAGACAGAAATTCTCTTGAAAACGCATCTATTGCAAACAAAGAGACTTCCGGAAAAGTTTATCAGGCGTTAAACACTATGATAGATAAAACAAACGGCGATTATATCAAAACAATAGATTACTCTGCAAGACCTACATATTACTATTCAAACGGCAAACAGATTTTTGATCGTTTTGAAGTCACTAACACAATCACCGTTCACACTAAAAAAATTACCGAAGTCGGAACATTTATAGACAAAGCTCTAAACCTCGGTGCAACAAATATCGGGAATATAGACTTCAAACTTGAAGACCAAAACACATACTGCAACGAGCTTTTAAGCGTTGCAACACAAAAGGCGAAGGCAAAGGCAGAAACTGTAGCACAAGCATCAGGACAAAAAATTATCGGTATAAAAGAACTTCGTACTTCTTGTAATGTAAACTCTCTTAGCCCGTATCCAAGATATATGAACGCTAAGATGAGTATGTCAGCCGGTGCGGCTTACGACTCTGTTGCAGAAAGTGCATCAACCGTTGTTTCAGGCGGTTCTATGAAACTTTACGCAACTGTTAACGCAGAATTCTACGCTAAATAAGGACGAAAAATGCAAATTGAAGCTCAAAATTTAATAAAAATATATGGTGACCGACGGGTTGTAAACGATGTTTCTTTCAACATTCAAAAAGGCGAAGTTGTATGTTTACTCGGACCGAACGGGGCAGGTAAGACTACTACATTTTATATGGTTGTAGGTTTGGTAAAACCAAATATGGGTAAAATTATCCTCAACGGTGAAGATATTTCTGCAGCGCCAATGAATATCCGTGCGAAATTAGGTATCGGCTATCTTCCGCAAGAAACATCAATTTTCAGAAAACTTTCCGTTGAAGACAATTTAAAACTCGTCCTCGAAATGAACGATAAACTAACAGTCAACGAAAAGAAAATGAAATTAGAAGAGCTTTTAAGCGAATTTGGCGTCCAAAAACTAAGGAAAGCTCCGTCAGTAGCACTTTCAGGCGGAGAACGCCGACGTGTTGAAATCGCAAGAGCACTTGCGGCAAGCCCTGATTTTATGCTGCTTGACGAACCTTTTGCCGGCATTGACCCTATCGCAATCGGTGAAATTAAAGACAACATCAAAAAAATCTCCGAAGACAAAGGTTTAGGCGTGCTGATTACAGACCACAACCCGAAAGCAACTCTTTCTATCACTGACAGAGCCTACGTCATTTTCGACGGTAAAATTAAAATTCAAGGCAAAAGCAACGATGTTGCTAACGACCCTGTAGCAAAAGAATTTTATCTTGGAAAGGATTTCGCACTGTAATGTTGAAATTCCCCAAAATAACGATTTACGATAAATATATTTTTTCACAGGTTTTTATGACAACTTTTGTAGCAATCCTTTTATTTTCGGTAGTTTGGATTGCTCCGGAAATGCTTTTAAAAACCATTGAAAAAACACTGTCCGGAACCTATACACCTGTAGTGGCAGTGAAAGTTCTTGCCTATGAACTTCCTAAAATTCTCGGTAAGGCTTTCCCGGTAGGTTTGCTTTTAGGCAGCCTTTTCACTTTCGATAAATTAAGCAAAGACTCTGAACTTACAATTTTCAGAGCAGTTGGTCTTTCTTTCAAAAGAATTTTGGCACCCGTACTATTTTTCAGCGTAATAGTTACCGTACTTTGTTTTATAACCTATGACAAACTTATTCCAATGGCTGAAACAGGTTTAAATATAATCAAAGGCAAAAGAACAGTAACGCAATATATATATACAGAAAAAGATAAAAATAACGTGCCTAAAGATTATGTTGTCGTTTCTAAATACGATGACGGCGAAATGCAGGATATAATCTATCTTGATTTTGGCGAAAAAAGATATACAGATGTCCACGAATTAACAGATATTTATTATGCAAAAACCGGAACCCCGTCAAATGACAAATGGACTCTTTCAGATATAAGCCACTATGAAATATCTGACGACGGTATTTTTGAAGAAATAGAACATATTGCAGAAATGAATATATTAAACGGAGAAAGCGCCGCAAATGCACTGAAGTTAATGGTTTATTCTACCAAAAGGGATCGTGAAATCACAAACGCAGATTTAAAAAGTTACGTAAACCTTTTGAAAAAAGAAAACCTTGACGAAGAGTACCGCACAATGCTAAACAAATATTATCAAAGATTTTTCCACCCGTTTGTATGCATACTACTTGCAATTCTTGGGGTAATACTGGGATTTAGCAAACCGCGCGAACACAGAATGGTCGGCTTTGTAATCGCAATCGGATGTATTTTTGTGTACTACATAACACTTCCGTTTTTCGATTTACTTGCGGCAAAAGGCGTTCTGCCTCCGTTAATTACGTCACTATTCCCATTGTTGGCATTTTTGGCAGCAATCGTTGCACTTTACAAATCAAAGGATATTTAATTAATGTTAAAAAAATTTTTATTACTAATATTTTCACTGGGGTTGATACTTCCGGCGCAAGCTATTGATATAACTGAATCTGATGGAATTTACCACGTAATACTTGAACAAAACAAAAAAACAGCGAAACGCCTTAAATGCGTTATCGCGGACGATTTAATGACAAACCGTGAAATTCATAAAAAGGCAGATGCTGTTTTGACAGTAAACGGCGGATTTTTCGACCCTAAAAATAAAAAAACAGTATCCTACGTCACGTCCGACGGTCAAATGGTCGCCGACCCTATATTTAACGAAAACCTTTTTACCGACCCGCTTTTAAAAAGAAATTTGGATAAAATTCTAAACCGCAGCGAATTTAGAGTTCTTGAGTGTTTCACAGGCTATAAATTTGAAATTGCGCAACACAAAAGTCCGATAGATTTTGAGTGCCAGTTAATGAATGCTATTCAGGCAGGTCCGCTGGTTCACCCGCAATTACAGCTTGAAGAAGAATTTTTCATAGTAAAAGACGAAGAAGGCAACATAATCCGTGAATCTGCATCAGTATTACATAAAGTTCCGCGCACAATTCTCGGATTAAAAGATAATGATATTCATATTTTAATATTCACCGACGAACATCCTGCAACGCTTGAGGAAGTTGCCCAATATTGCGCAGAGCTTAACCTTGACCGTGCAATGGCAATGGATGGCGGAGGCTCAACCTCATTGAACTATCTAAATAAACTTGAAGTTGTTTCCAAACCCGAAAACGGTCAAGGCCGCATGCTAAAATCATTCATAATATTAAAGAAAAAATAATTGTTTAATTAAACTTGCAGCATATTAACCATATTAAGAAATCGTTACAAAGTAGTTGAAAAACTTTATTATATATGCATTTTAGTATAGACAAGCTATTATTGAATAAACCACGTTTTTAGAAAAACAATTTTACAACCGGCACAGCAGCGGTGCAAAAATCTTCGCGAAAACGCTTGCAATTAGATATTTTGCAAGTATGATTATCATGAGCACATTTACTGTGCGCAATTTTAGCCGAATAAAAAAAGGAAAACAAATGGCAAAAGACGTAATAGAAATTGAAGGAACAATTATAGAATCAATGCCTAACGCTATGTTCAGGGTTAAGTTGGAAAACGACCACGAAATTCTTGCACATATCTCCGGCAAAATCAGAAAGAATTTTATCAGAATTCTTCCTGGCGACAGAGTAAAAGTTGAAATGACGCCGTACGATTTGTCAAAAGGCAGAATTACGTTCCGCTTAAAATAAGGCGCGCAAGTGCATAACCACAAAAATCTCACGTAAAAACATATAAAAAGGAAAAAACAATGAAAACAAGAACATCAGTAAAACCAATGTGCGACAAATGCAAAGTAATCAAAAGAAAAGGCAGAGTTGCAGTAATTTGCGAAAACCCGAAACATAAACAACGTCAAGGTTAATCGCACGCCGAATCGACGGGTTACAGTCGATGGAGAGGAAGTATTTATGCCTCTTACACAAAAAAATCTAACAACAGGGGTGCAAGATTAGATATGAGCGCAATGCTTGATTCTAATTTCACCAAAAGCCAAGAAAAGGAGAAATATTAAAATGGCAAGACTAGCAGGGGTAGATTTACCTCGTAACAAAAGAATGGAAATCGCATTAACCTATAT
>ENA-ORMR01002361-ORMR01002361.1-human-gut-metagenome-genome-assembly--contig:-NODE-2361-length-11912-cov-3.204858_pt1 | contig 11912 bp, 16 predicted proteins | sample MGYA00242107_ERZ509003 | MGnify/ENA primary metagenome ERZ509003 (study PRJEB26280, sample SAMEA2338699) | human gut metagenome | biome: human gut; feature: human-associated habitat; material: faeces... | reverse complement strand
GGGCGCGACCGTGGTCGCGCCCTTACTACTAAAACTATTGTCGTACGTGGTTTTTACGATGTTCTTCAAAACGCTTACGACCTTCTTCCTTCATTTTTTGAAGTTCTTTCTTTTGTTCCTCAGATAGAGTCGCTTCAAAGGCTTTCATATTTTCCTTACGAATTTCGTGGGCTTGTTTTCTTAATTCACGAATTTCACCCTGAAGTTCCGCTACACGCTCATCTATTGCGCGCTGTGCCATACGTGTCTTCTGTACCGCTTCAATTTCAGCTTTTTTAGCCTTAATTTGTTCAACAATCGGCTTTATTTTCTCAATACTTGCCTCACGTTGAGCTTTTGCAAGAGCTTTTTGCTCCTCTGTCAGGTTAAGACGCTTTTCAAATTCTTCGTGTGACGGCGGACGATGTTTTTTAAGTTCCGTTCCTGATGGCGGCGGAGGCGGGAAACCTTGACCGTCCATATGTTCTTCCGGCATCGGTCGGCTAAAATCCGGTGCTGCCTGAACTGCTGCGGTGTTTACAATTAACGCCAGAGCAAGTATTGATATTAGTTCTAAAGTTTTATTCATAATTCGTTCCTTTCTTAAATTAAGTCGGCAAGAAGTAATGAAAGTTCTTTTTTTGCATTGTAAAGTCTTGATTTAACTGTTCCGAGCGGACAATTGAGTTTTTTGGCACAATCTTCGTATGAGTAGCCATAGATTTCGCACATTAAAACAACCTCTTTGAACTTTGGTTTTAATGAATTAACAGCGTCAATGATTTTTTGCTGCCTTTCGTTTTTAATCAAACGCAATTCAGGTGTAACCTTTTTGTCTGCGATTTGGATTAAATCATCCTCTTCTGTAACAGAATTTTCACGGGCTTTGTAAGAGGCAGATTTTAAATAGTCTTTCGAAATATTTTTAGCTATTGTCGTAACCCAGCTTTTGAAAGTTCCTTTTTCCTGGTACTTGTCCGCATTTTTAAGCACCCGAATATAAACCTCCTGTTCCAAATCCTCATTGTCTTCTTTGGTAACAAGCCGGATAACATTTTGAATATTTTTCTTATTTTCTCTAACTAACTTTTTAAAATCCATTATTCTACCAGTAAAAATCCGTAATCATCTACCGGGAACCCAAAATCTTCAGCCTCTAAAACGGCGCCGTAGCGAAGCGTATCAGAAATCTCAGGGTTTAGATTTACCAACCCCAAAACGGTTCCGGATAGCAGCATAAACGAAATTGCACAGGCAATTTTCATTTGCGCATTGCGTTTACGTTTTGCCATAAAGTGCGGTTTTACTTCCTGTAAAAGCGCTGAAACTTTACACATTTTTTCGTGTTCGGCACGGCATTCTGGACACTCTTCAAGGTGAGCCTTTAATGCAGCCTCGTCCGAAAAAAGAAATAAACTTTCGTATTTTGTACATTTTTCACTCATTGTTTTTGCCTTTCACTTATATAACGAAAGCGAATAAAAAAAGTTCATTTTTATATTAACATAAGTTCACAGAAGTAGCAAAAATTTTTATGTTTGGGTTTAATGTGAGTATGGGACTAGCAGATAAATTCAGAAATATATGTATAAAACTTGGTGAGAATAACAAGCCGACGTACGCCGTAATGGCGATTGCGGCGGTAAAAGGTATTGCACGTCCGACATTCACAATGATGGATAAGCATGAAGATCCTCAAACAAAAAAATATACCGCATTAAGGGAGGGATTAACCGAAGTTGTTGCTATTCCTGCATACTGGGCATGCGGTGAGCTTGCAGCCAAAATTTCTAAAGGTCTAAATCTCCCGGAAGACAGAAAGGCGATGGCTGCTCACAACTTTATGTTCATTGGTGTTTGTACTGCAGCATTATTTATAATTCCGGCACTAGCCTCCGTTGCGATTAAGCCTTTTATGAGCAAAATTCAGGGTGATAAGAAGAACACCGCACCGGAACATAAACTTGATATAAAAGAAACAGAAGTTTCTGAAACTGCAAAACTCCAACCGAATAATTACGTACAAACATTTCACCCGATAAACATGAATAATTACGCGCCTGCGAAAATGGCAGGAATGAAAGTAGGTGCATCATGGTAAGCGGAATTGGAAACTTTTTAACAAGCTCAGCATTATCATCTATATCACAAAGCACAACAGGTTCTGTATCGCTGGAAACCGGTATGAAAGCGTTGGGACGTCCTGCATTTATTCTTGTTGATAACAAAATAGACCAGCAAACAAAACGCTACGCGGCAATGAAAGAATTTTTATATCAGGCGACCTGCCTTGCAACATATATGGCAATTGTAATTCCGATTTTCAAAAATGGATCGTTCAAACTTGCTAAAAATAGAATATTTAAAGACGAAAAAGCGTTTTCACATTTTGATAGTGCCAGCCAATATTTAAAATACAATAAACTCGCAAAAATGTCACAGAAAAACAGGACTGCAACATTAGGCAAAGAGCATTACGAAAACGCATTTTCCAAAGAACTCCAAAATGAGCTCAAGAATAAAGAAAATCCGGAACAATTCCATATTGTAAAAGGTGCTATAGAATTTGGAAACATTGTTGGTTCCGTATTAGGCTTAGCGATTTTTGCGCCGCAAGTAAGCCACTTAATCGTCCATCCGGCATTGAAATTCTTTGGTTTTGAAAAAGAAAAAGCCGAACAACAAGCTCCAAAACCTGTAGATGTTAAAGCATAGGTAAACCTTGCCTTATTGCCTTTTTGTTTTATAATTTTATTATTACAAATTAGGAAAAAATTATGCAAAATTTTTGATTTTTAAAAATTGATTTATTAAAATAATTAAAAGGATATAATTTTTATATTATACCCTTCTTTTTTTATAATTATTGCTACTATTTATAGTATATAGTTTAAAATCTAAATTTTACCTTTTTATTTTAAACTACCAACCTGTACCATTTCCTTGAATCTTATATACTCCATTATTATGTCTTATATATACACAAGCTGTTTTATTTACTAACCAATCTTCTTGTTTTTCTCCATTTCCAGCCATCCATTCAGTATTTTCTATATTCTCTGGTTTTACTGAATATGTAACTTCTGCAAAAATATCTTTTTCATTTACATTATCACCTTCTGCAACTTCATATGTATCTATTACATTTTTTCTTTCATTTCCTGATAAAACATTTACTTTGTCTATTTTATATCCTTTTAGTTTTTTTCCTGAACTTTCTTCCATATTCTTTAGGTAATCTCCAAATAATTCTTCTACAATTTCAATATCTGTTTTTGATGTACTTTGTGTATTTGTATTTACATTTTTAATTTCTTTATTATTTTCTTCTTTATTTTGAACTTCGTTTTTTACTTTATCTTCTTCTATTTGATTATTTTCATTTGTAGTATTATTTAATGTACATCCTGTTAACATTACTAATATACAAGTAACTATTATACTAATTAAACTAATTTTTAAAATTCTATTTTTCATCAAAATCCCTCAATTCTTAAATTTCATTTTTTTATTATTCTATTTTCCTATTTTCAAAATCAATTTCAAACTCCGAAACTTTATCTGAAATAGGATTACCTTTTGTATCTAACTCATGTGTTTCTTTCATTATTTCTACTTTTATATTGGTAACACTTGGTTTAAGATACTCTTCATATTCATTATACCCATCTACTGTTTCATCATAAATCTCAAAAATAAGCTCAGTTGTATTATTATAATATTTTGGATAGAATAAGTATTTTGAACCATAATTATCTATTAGTCTTAAATAAATAACATCATAATTCATTAAACTATATGCATCTTTCCTGCAATAAATCTTTATTCCTGTTTTAGTATATGAATATCCATAAAAACTATATGTATTTTTTCCTATATTTGCCTTAACTTCTGGAATATTAGTTACTTCAATATCTCCAGAATAAAGATTACCATATAATGTATATTCTGTTTTTAAATTTGCCTCTAAAATTGTACCATTTATATTAAATTTATTATATTCAAATATAAAGTTCAAATCACTATTTAAATATTCCTTATTTAAATTTAATACTAGCTCTTGTACTATAATATTACCTTTTACTTCAATATCATTAACATGAAAACACCAAAATTCACCTTCTATCATATCTATATCATTAATATATTTATTATTTACATATATTTTACAATCTGTAAATACTTCACTAAAAAATAATTCTTTATAACCATCTAGATTTATATATCTTTCTACATTATCTGGAAATACAATTTCATACATTACTCTAACTTCACTGTCTATTCTTTTTGCACTTTTAATTTTAAAGTTCATATCATTATTATAAGTAATAATATTTGGTTCTTCTAAATAATCATTTTTGGTATTCCCTTTTATCCAATTTACTGCACTTTCCATATACTCTCCTGCTTTAACCTGAAATATAGAACTGGTAATTATAATCATTACACATGCACATACTGATACTAAAGGTACTATTCTTTTAAAAATCCATATTTTCTTATTTTTTATTTTTCCTTTTTCCTTCTGTATATTACAGTAAATCCTTTCTTTTGATTCTTCATCTAATTTTATTGTTTCATATGCTCTTTTAATTTCATTCATCTAACTCACCTCCTATCTTCACTTTTAATATTTCTCTTCCTCTTTTCAACTGACTTCTTACTGTAGACTCTTTTTTACCTGTAATCTTGGCTATTTCTATACTTGAATATCCTTCATAATAATATAAATATATAGTTGTCTTATATTTATTGGGTAAATTTAAAACAATATGTAATATTTCATCTATATCATTTTCTTCATTTGAATTTGTTAAATTATAATCTTCTATATTATCAATCTTATTTTTCCATGATTTTAGATTATTTTTGCATAAATTACTAGCAGTAACTATTAACCAAGCTTTTTCATGATTATAGTTTTCAAATTCTACTACTTTCCTTAGTAATCTTATAAAAGTTTCTTGAACTATATCTTCTGCATCTGATTTATTTTTTAAATATGAATAACAAATTCTATATACAGTATCAACATTTCTTTCATAGATTTCTTTAAACTTCTTTTCATCCATTGCAAAAAACTCCTTTTAATAAGTTCCATAATTTTTACATTTTATTTTCCCTTATATTAAATACAATTCAAAATAAAAAAAAGTTGCATTTTTTGTAATTTTACTAATAACTAAACTATATCTAATTTATTTAATGTATTTTTAAAAGTTAAAATTTTATCAAATTATCCTAAAAATGATTTTCACAATAAAATAATTTACAATCTTACCATTAACAAATGTTTCTAATCTTTTGCAATTGTAATAACTCCTACTTCTTTACATCCCGCTTCTTTTAATATCTTTGCACATTCATTAACAGTACTTCCTGTTGTATATATATCATCTAAAAGTAATACTTTTTTATTCACTATATTTTCTATATTTTTAACTTGATATACATTTTTTATATTATTCTTTCTCTGCTTTTTATTAAGCGAACTTTGTGCTACTATATTTTTAGTTTTTATAAGAACTTTATTATCTAATTTTATATTTTTAATTTCATACACTAAATCTTTAGCAATTAATTCACTTTGATTATATCCTCTTATCTTAATTCTATCTTTATGTATTGGTACAGGAATTAAAACATCATATTTGTTTATAAATTCTATATTTGTTTTACTATTTAAAATCATCTCTAAAAAGCTTCTATGTAAATAAGATTTTTCTTTAAACTTATATTCTAATATTCTCTGTCTAATGATTCCTTCATATTTAAAAATATATAAATGCTTTTTAAAATTTTTATCATTATATGTATCAATTTTATTTAATGACTTAAATTTCACTAACTCCATACACTCTTCACATATATATTTTTTACTTATTTTTAAACATATTCCACACACTGGTGGAAAAATAAAATTAAGGACACAATCTAAAAAGTTCATAATTCCCTCCTTTTTATTTTTTGTGCCCCCTATTTAATTTTAACATATTATTAATCTGTAAGAATTGTTTTTTCATATTTATTAGTTATTGATTTAGTTTTATTTTATCCACAACTTTTAATTAAGCAATATATAGTAAAATTTTGTTATATGATAACATTTTATTAAAATATGCACTAAATTTCGTTATAATATTGAATTTAAAAAAATTTTATAATCTCTAAAATAAACTATCTATCTCATAGTTTTTATAAATACCATACTAGTTACAAACAAAAGCAATCCCAAATATTAATTGTTAAATGTCTTTAATCTTTTCTTGTAAACCTGTATTTCTTTTCTTTATATCTACATTTTGAATCATATAATTTACAATATTAGGATTTCCTATTACAATAAGCATTTTTTTTGCTCTTGTCATTGCTGTGTATAATAAATTTCTCGTAAGTAAAATTGGAGATGCTTGCATTATAGGTAATATTACAACATCAAATTCACTTCCGTTGTGCCTTATGAACTGTTATTGCATATGAATGTTCTATTTGTTCTAAGTCTTGATATGTATACCATGCTATCTTACCATCATCAAACTGAATTTTTATCTTTTTTTCTAAGTCATCTATTGTTTTTATAGTACCTAGTTCTCCATTAAATACTCCTACTCCAGTTTCATATTTAGGTAATTTTCTTTCCCAAAATATATCATAATTATTTTTTACTTGCATTACTCTATCTCCAACTCTATAAATTGCACCCATACTTTGTTTTTCTATTATCTCTTCTCTTTTTGGATTTAAAGTTTGTTGTAATATTTTATTTAATTCTTTAGTTCCAAGTATTCCTTTTTTAGTTGGAGTAATTACTTGTATATTTTTAAAGAAATCATAATCACCATAATTCTTCAATCTTCCATTACATAATGAAAGTACCTGATATAATATTTTATCTTGATTTTGTTCATTAATATAAAAGAAATCATCATTTAGTTTTTCTTCAGACTCTTCTTGCTTTATAAAATATTCTCCACTATTAACTCTATGGCTATTAATAATTATTTTACTTTGAGCAGCCTGCCTAAATATTTTATTTAGAGTTATTGTTGTTATTCTATTTGAATTAATTATATCTTCTAATATACTACCAGGTCCTACAGATGGTAACTGGTCTACATCTCCTACAAGTACAAGTTTTGTTCCTTGATATATAGCTTTTAATAAATAATTCATTAAAAATAAATCTACCATAGACATCTCATCAATAATTATTACATCAGCATCTATTGGTGCAACATCACTATCTATATTACTTATCCCGCCATCTTCTATTTTTCCTATCTCTAATAAACGATGTAATGTCTTGGCTTCTTCATTTGTTGTTTCTGTCATTCTTTTTGCAGCTCTACCAGTTGGAGCACATAATACAGTTTTCTTACCTTGTTTTTTATATAAATTTATTATTACTTTTATTATTGTTGTTTTACCTGTACCTGGCCCACCAGTAATTACACATACATTGTTGTCATTTACTGCTTCTACTGCTTCTTTTTGTTTAGTAGATAATTCTATATTTGTTTCTTTCTCAATATTCTCTAACTCTTTTGAGAAATCTTTTATTTTTTTTATATTTTTTGCATTATCTAAGACTATTAATTTTTCAGCTATATTTTCTTCTGCTTTATCATAATAATCCAAATAAATCCACTCCGCATTTTTCATTTTACGTATAACTATCTCTTTATTCACCTTTAATCTTATAATTGTTTCTTCTATTTCCTCATTTGTCACAGATAATAAATCTCTTGTAAAATTATACAGATTTTCTTTTTCTACACAACAATGACCATTAGATGCTACTCTTAAAAGTGCATATTTAATTCCACTTGAAATTCTTTTATCATTGTTATACGGAATCCCTATTTCCATAGCCATTTTATCAATTTGCTTAAAGTCTACATTATTTGCAATATCTATTAATATATATGGATTTGCCTCTATTTCTTCTATTGCATTTACACCTAATCGTTTATATACATTTTTAGCATTCTGAACACCAATACCAAATTTCTCTAAAAATCCAACAATTTGCCATAAATCCCAATTCTCATTAAATTCCTCTGCCATTTCTATAGCCTTTGACTCTGTTATTCCTTTAATCCCGAGAAAGTTTGATAGGTTCAAATTTAAAAATGTGAATTGTTTGTTCTCCAAATTTATCAATTATCTTCTTAGCTGTTGCAGGTCCAATGCCTTTTACAGCACCATTTCCAAGATATTTTTCTAAACTTGCTAAACTTTGTGGCATCATCTTTTCAAAAGTTTCTACTTTAAACTGCCTTCCATAATCTTGATGAGTTACAAATCTGCCAATTAACTTTAAAGTATCTCCAATGTTGATAAATGGTAAATATCCAACAACAGTAAATTCTTCTTCATCAGTTTGTAATGTAGCTACTGTATAACTATTAACTTCATTTTGATATATTATTTCTGTTAAATCTCCTTTAAGTTCCAATTTAATCCTCTCTTTGTTTTAATACTTTAGCTCATTATATATGATTATTTTTAAAATGTCTATTATTCTTAGTAACATAAATATAATTTTATAATATAATATCTTATAGAATAAAAATTGCTAAAAGGGACGGGGCATCTAAGCAATTTTTGAAACACCATTTTACATATAGGGAGGATTATATGGCTGATTTCATTTTTTATGGTATATTATGGACACTTGCCTTGTATGGACTTTTTGATATAATTAAAACAATTATTTATTTATGTACATATACAAATCTAAAATCTGATGGAATTTACTTAATTGTGGCTGGTAAAAACCAAGAAAACAAAATTGAATTTTTTATGCGTTCTTTACTATTTCGCTTTTTATATGGAAATGAAGATTATTTAAAAAATATTATTGTAACAGATTTAGATTCATCTGATGGAACTAAAAAAATATTAAGTCATTTAGAAAATGATTATGATTGTATAAAAGTTGTTAATTGGAAAGAATGTAAGGATATTATTGATAATGTTAATGTAAAATAAAAAAGTTAATACTAAAACTCTTAAAGCTTCAATCCAATCTTGTTCTTTTGAAGCTTTTTATTACATTTTAACAATATTCTATTCATAAACAAAAATTATACTATCAAAACAAGTTGTCTATATTTTGATTTTGTACTAATCCTTTTACACCATGCTTTTGATATTTCTTTACTCACTTTCTTACAGTTGTAAATGATGGAATATTAAAGTAATTTGCAATTGTTTCATATCCATCATGATTAATTAGATAAATTCCTACAACTTCTTGTTTAAATTCATTTGCATATTTTAACATAAAAATGAACCCAAATTATTAAACTTCTTTGTCTAATAATTTGGGTTCACTTCAATAATTTGCTTATATCTTTTTATATTATATTAAACTAATTTTAATATAACAACTTCTGCAGCATCTCCTCTTCTTGGTCCAGCTTTTATGATACGTGTATATCCTCCAACTCTACCTTCGTATTTAGGAGCTATTTCATTAAATAATTTTGCTATTAAGTCTATTTTATTTCCTTCAGAATCTTTTACTTTGTTTATCATTGTCATCATTTTTCTTCTTGCATTTAATCTTGAAGGCATATCTTTTTGTCTTTTTTCTGTAGTTTCTTCTTTAACTACTTTTAAATATTCTTTACCATTTTTACTTTTTACAAGCTCTGTAACTTTATTACCTTTGCTATCTAATTTAGCTTTATATATTTTAGCATCTACCATTTCAAAATTATCTTTTTCTTTTACTGCTAATGCAATTATACTATCAGCCATTGCTTTTACTTCTTTAGCTCTAGCTTCTGTTGTTTCAATTTTTTCATGTAGAATAAGATCTGTTAATTGACCCTTAAGCATTGCTAATCTTATATCTGTTGTTCTTCCTAATTTTCTATTAGTTGCCACTTTGTTTTCCCTCCTTAATATTTAAGTTTAAAAATATCATTTAGCTAATCAATTTTATTAATCTTCTTCTTTAGAAAAATCTAATCCTAATGAATGTAATTTATTTGTTACTTCATCTAAAGATTTCTTTCCTAAATTTCTAACTTTCATCATATCAGCTTCAGATTTATTAGTTAAATCTTCAACTGTAGATATTCCAGCTCTTTTTAGACAATTGAATGATCTAACAGATAATTCTAAATCTTCAATTGACATTTCTAATACTTTTTCTTTCTTAGATTCTTCTTTTTCTATCATAATTTGAGTATTTTTTGTTGCTTCTGATAAATCGATAAATAACTCCAAATGTCCTGTCATAACTTTAGCTGCTAAGCTTAAAGCTTCATATGGTTTTAAACTTCCATCAGTCCAAACTTCTATTGTTAATTTATCATAATCTACCATTTGCCCAACTCTTGTATTTTCTACTGAATAATTAACTTTTTTTACTGGTGTATAGATAGAATCTATTGGAAGCACTCCTAAAGATTGTTCAGGTTTCTTATTCTTTTCAGCTGTATTATATCCTCTACCCATATCAGCTGTCATTTCTATAGATAGCAATCCACCTTGAGAAACTGTAGCAATATGTAAATCTGTATTTAATACTTCTACAGTACCATCTGTAATAATATCACCTGCAGTAACTTCTCCTTCACCTTTAAAATTTATTCTTAGAACTTTTTCTTCATTTTTATCTAATTTTAATCTAACATTTTTTAAATTAATGATTATCTCTGGTACATCTTCTACAACATTTTGAATAGTTGAAAATTCATGTACTACGCCATCAATTTTTACACTAGTTATAGCACTTCCAGGTAATGAAGAAAGTAATATTCTCCTTAGTGAATTTCCAATTGTTACGCCATATCCACGTTCTAATGGCTCGCAAACAAATTTTGCATAATTGCTACCTTCGTCTACTTCTAAGCATTTAATATTTGGCTTTTCAAATTCTATCATTATTAACCTCCTAATAACATAAACATGGGATTATATTCCCTATTTTTATTAATAACTATTATTTAGAGTAAAGCTCTACTATTAAATGTTCTTCAACTGGTAAATCTACATCTTCTCTAGATGCTAGAGTTACAACTTTTCCACTTAATTTTTCAGTATCTTTCTCTAACCAAGCTGGAACTGGTCTTGATGCATTTTCTTCTACACTTAATTTTATTGTTCCATTATCTTTTCTAATTTCTCTAACAGCTATTACATCTCCTGCTTTTACTAAATAAGATGGTATATCAACTTTTTGTCCATTAACTTCAAAAGCACCATGTGTTACTTGCATTCTAGCTTGTGCTCTTGAACTTGCTAAACCTAATCTATATACTACATTATCTAATCTGCTTTCTAGTATTTGAAGTAATACTTCACCAGTTTTTCCTTTACTATTTGAAGCCATATCGAAGTATTTTCTAAATTGTTTTTCACTTACTCCATAAAAAGCTTTTGTTTTTTGTTTTTCTCTTAATTGAGTTCCATATTCTGAAAGTTTTTTCTTCTTTTGCCCATTTTGTCCTGGAGCATAATTTCTTCTTGAAATACTACATTTATCTGAATAACATCTTGTACCTTTTAAGAATAATTTTTGACCTTCTCTACGGCAAATGCGGCATTGTTCATCTTTATATCTTGCCATTTTTCTATTTCACCTTCCTTAATATTTTTTATTATACACGACGTCTTTTTGGTGGTCTACAACCATTGTGTGGTATTGGTGTTACATCTTTAATACTGCTTATTTCTAAACCTGCAGCTTGTAATGATCTTATTGCTGCTTCACGTCCTGAACCTGGTCCTTTTACAAATACTTCTACAGATTTTAAACCATGTTCCATAGCTGCTTTTGCAGCTGTTTCTGCTGCTTCTCCTGCAGCAAATGGAGTACTTTTTCTTGAACCTTTAAATCCAAGTTCTCCTGCACTTGCCCAAGATATACTATTACCTTGAACATCTGTAATTGTAACTATTGTATTATTAAAACT